>Ga0181563_10006693_pt1 | contig 10308 bp, 13 predicted proteins | sample 011ome_25_FD_133759 | JGI IMG/M metagenome (GOLD analysis project Ga0181563, IMG submission 133759) | Coastal salt marsh microbial communities from the Groves Creek Marsh, Skidaway Island, Georgia - 011512CT metaG (megahit assembly) | ecosystem: Environmental > Aquatic > Marine > Intertidal... | reverse complement strand
CATTCCACCTACTAAATCTTGTACGTATTCAGTATTTAGACCGACTGTTACAGCAGCACTTTCAGAACCACTGTTTGCTACGTCTATACCACTATTGGAAGCTGCAAGAGTAGCTAGATAATTACCTGTTGTATCTGTGCCTAAAGCTACACTATTTGCTTGGATTGTTGCTGTTAGTGTTGCACTAGCAAGATTGGTTATAGTTACAGAACCACCAAGATCACCTGCAAGACTGATTACAAAATCTTCTGCATCAAAGTCTAGCTTTCCGTTGGTGTCATCATAAGTAACAGCAATACCGCTTTCAGTATTACTTGAAACCATAGCACCTACTATGTCTTGGATTCTTTCTGTCTGTATGGTTACAGCACCACTACTTACGCTAAAGTCTGTTGCATCAAAACTTGCAATACCTTTATTGCTATCTGTTGCATCTTCTGCAGATATTGTGACTGTAGCTGTTTCAGAGCCACTACCACTTACATCTATACCTTCACCTGCACTGATCTCGGCAACATAGTTACCTGTGGTATCAGTTCCTAGTGCTACACCATTATTAACCACTGTTGCAGTCAATGTGGCATCACCTAAGTTAGTTAAGGTGACATTACCACTTAAATCACCTGCTAATGTAATTGTAGGTGACTTATTTATGGTTGTTGCACTACTAATATCACCACCATTGATGTCAACGGTGTTTAATATAGGTGCTGTTAATGTTTTGTTGGTAAGAGTCTGTGTTCCAGTCAATGTTGCAACTGTTGAGTCAATGGCTACTGTTAAAGAGTTACCTGAACCCACAGTATCTATACCAGTACCACCTGCAACGGTTAATGTTTCGCTACCTAGTACAATGGATAAAGCACCACCAGTATCGCCTTGAAAATCAAGATCAACACCTGCAATTTGGCTATTTACGTATGCTTTGATGGATTGTTGGGTTGCAAGAGCAGTATTGCTGTCCGAACCCATGTTATCTTCGTCAAGAATAGAAGATACTGTCTGTCCTGAATTAAATGTTAGGTTTGGTATTTTAAAGTTAAGGCTATTAGCAAGACTGTTGGTTGATGCTAACCACCTTGTATTCGCATGGTCATATATAAGACCTGCACCATTATCTGTAGAGCCTACAGGATAAGCATTGGCAACACTTGCACCTAATATGGTGTTTGGACCCTCTGGACCTTGTGTTCCTACAGTTACTACTGTGATTGCATTGGTATCTGCTACCTCTACGGTATTTACTGTAGAACTATCGCTTACTGTTACTTTAGATATTGCCATTATTTACTTATGTTAGGTCGGACACTGTAAGTGCCTTCTAGTATTCTTGTTACAACACCACCACCACTGACTATCTCTAAATCATACACACCATCATCTACAGTCATACTTGCTGTATCTGTTGCTGATATTGTTAGTGTTACTGTACCTGCATTACCACCCAAAGATATTCTGCTGTTACCTGTGGTAAGGGTTAAGACTTCTGAACTGTCTGCATTTCTACGCAAATCCATTTCTGCACTTGCATAGCCTGTTAAATCAACTACTGCATCGCTTGAATCTTTAAGCGTAAGAACTTTTGAAAATGTAGCACCTTGTTCTATAACGAAATGGTGGAAACCTGCTGTCATTAAAAATCTCCAATGTGTACATGGTATCTACCACAAAGTGCATCTGCTCTGTTAATAATATCATCATTAATGTAATTTGCCATAGTGTTTATGACCACTTCTTGCCTTCGTACCAACCAACAAGGGCATATCGCTTACCTCTTGTTACTTTATATACGCTATGGGGTAAAAATGATGGGAATAAAAGCATAGAGCCTTTTTGTCTTAATGTTTCGCTTGTAGGGTTAGCAATGTTGCAACCAAACTGGAAATCACCCCCATCGTAAAGATTTGGGTCTGTAAGTTGTAAAGTTATGCTTAATTTTCTGTGTGACTCACTATCATTGATGTTGGTATCAATGTGTTCAACATAAAAGTCACCTACGTTATATTCTGCTATTTGGAATTCACAAAAACCATTTAGATTGAAACCAAAACATTCTCTGTTGGCTACAGTGATAAATGGCTCTAAAAGTTTTTGAAACTCTGCTTGTTGTGGTGTTCCGTATGGAAACTTGTTGATCTTGGAACTGCGTACAGATTCCTTTTGTGCAAAGTGTTTGTCCCCTACCTTACCTTTCTGTGCTTCAAAGTCATTCCAGTTACCTAGTATGTCAGCACAAATGTCTGTAGAAAACTCTGTGTCATACAGATACCAAAGTGAGTTCATGACTCACCTTATGATTTTTTCTTGGTAGTTTTCTTTGCTGTTGTCTTTTTAGCAGTGCTTTTCTTTTTAGTAGCTTTTTTCTTAGGTGCTTTACCACCTTCCCATGCTTCATTAACATCAGGAGTACTAGGATCGTCACCTTTTAAAGTGCCATCTTCGTTTCTTGCTCTTTTGATGTCAGCTTCTACTTCTACTGATTCTTCTGCACCGTCTGCTTTGACTTCCATAGCCCAACCATTCTGTACAAATGCACTCATTAAGCTATCTTGCCATTCTTCTTTGGCATCAACTATTTCGTCAAGTTGATATAGCTTTACCTGTGTACCCTGTGAATCATCTGCTCCTGCTTTTGGAACTAAGATTTTGTATTTTTTTCCTGCCATTCTCTTTACCTATAAAAAAAAGATGGGGGGTTTTATCCCCCCAAAAAGTCTAATTAACGACTTGAGTTGCTATCAGCATCTACATTGTGTCTTGGGTGACCTTTGATAACTGAAACAGCAATCGGTGTGCCATTAGAGTGTGTGCCTGTAAAATCGGCAACAACTCTGACATACCTTTTACCACCAACATAACCAATAGAGGTTACTTGTGGTGTTTCGCCATTTGCATCTAAGGTCAAAAAGATACCTGATGAATCAACTGCTCCGTCAGTTACAAGATTATTACTTGTTACTGCAGAGAAAGAAGAGTTATCAGTAGAATCTTGAAGAATAAAGTCAACCTTTACACTTGAAGATAAAGTATCTCCTTCAACACCTGTATCTACAACGATAGTAGCTGATTCAAAGCCCTGAAGGTCAATCCCTGTACCATTGGTATCAGAAGAACCGACAACAGGAGCAATAGATTGTGCAACTGAAATATTGTTAGCTAAATCTCTCATATATCACCTACCTTATGTTGATACTTTTTGTTTTACTATAGCTTCAGCTTGAACAACCTGTCCACCAACTCTACGTCTAGCAATGTATCTTACATTACCAGTTGTAGCTTGTGTGAATGGGTCACGCAATACTGCTAAAGCCACCCTGTCAACAATCATGTATGCTCTGTTGAAGTCACCAAATGCGATTGGAAATGCATCAGATGCTACATCAGGCATATCAGTTGCTTCCACATATGGATGCCCTAAGATTGTTGATGACATACCACCTGACAACATCATTCCTTGTTGGAAGATGTACTGTCCTGCAGTATCTTTAAGTTTTCTGATAGCAGAAAGAGTTGATCTGTTAAATACAAATGTACCATTTCTGATGTAATCAGATTTAATGCTATGCACTAAAGTGATAAGACCGTCTGCAGTAAGAGCAGATGCATTACCTGATACAGCTTCACCAACATTGCTGTTAGTTAAGATACCTTCAGGTTTACCAACTGAATTACCACTTACGAAAGCTGTACCTTCAGCTTTTGCAAATTGCTCTGCAAACTCTGATTGCATTTCAGCTTCTAGGTCAAATACTGAATCTTCTAAGTCTTGCTCAGAAATATCCACTAAAGCGTAATGCTCATGTGCAGGGATTTCTTCAAGACCTACGTTATATCCAGTAGTTTCACTTCTTGTACCTGACTCAGCAACCCATTCCGCAGCGAACTGTGAAGTTCTTTTTGGAACTTGGATTGATCTTTGTCCAGTACTTCTAACTCTTGCAATACTTCTGATTGGTGAGATTTCAGTTACAGTTTTTAGTAACTCTCTCACGTACTCAGGTGGTGCAAGATACCCACCAGTGCTGTCATTGGATACTGTTAATGCTTTCTTTTCAGCAGGTTCTAGAGCATCAATGCCCTTTCTGCAGTAAAGATCAAAAGCAGCAACCCTTTCATCAACTTGCTTAGTATCTAAACCTGAATTTGGTCGTTTGATGACTGTTTCTAGTTTAGCAACCTGCTCCTTGATGTTTTCAGCATTGGTTTCGGCTTGGTTTAGCTTCTGTGAGATATCTTCAAAAGCATCAAGTTTTGACTCAATGTTTTGCATCTTCTCGTCTAAGTAAGCTGTACCTTCGCCTTTCTCTATCGCTTCCAGTCTTTCGTCATTGACTTTCTTAAATTCTTCAAAAGCCTGACCAAATTCTGTAAGGGATTCTTTTACGTCATGTTCTGACATAGTTTTCTCCTATTATGCTTGTTTTAAGGTTTTGGTTAATTGTTTTATGGCATCTACCAATTCCGTACTGTCCTCAACATCTCGTTGAGTAAATACTTCATGCACTGCTTTTGCAGCTTGTTTCGCTTCTGAACGAGAAAGATGGAAAGCATCTCGCATACCATTTTCCCATTCCCTAATAGAGATTTGTTCGCCTTTCACACTACGCACAGTCGCCTGTGGATTCATAGGAAACGTAACGAGAGAAATCTCCATTAAATCTACTTCATCAATAACACGTTTTTTAGTACGCTTATCGTAAGAAACTTTTTTAGGGTTAACTCTAAAGCCTATTGATAGACCATCTAAAGCACCCATCTTCATAAGTTCATATGCTTCTTGACCTGCTTGTGTTTTCATAGCAAGTCTGCCTTTGACTTTTAGACCATGTTGATCTTCTTTGATGTCCTCAAAGACACCTATAGGCATATCTGACTTATGTTGGTATAAGAGTTTAACTCCTTTAGCACCACGTCTTGACAAAGACTTTTTGAATGCACCATTCCTAATAACGTCATTACCAAGATCAGTATTGTTGAACACACTGCCATAACCTTCAAACTCACCTGTGGCTTTTTCCAAATCTTCTTCATCATGGTGTGCCTTTAATTCTGTTTTTATCTCAATAAATGATTTTAAGTCCTCTACGTTATCAAAGTCCTTTTCATCTTCCTCAGGCATCTCACCTTCTTCAGACTTTCCAAACTCAATGATATAACTATCATCAGTTTCAGTTACATTTCTAACGTGCTTCTCGTCATTCTCGTTGGAATCTTCTTTGGAATTGTATGCTGCTGCACAGACTGCTAGACGTTGCTCAGAATCATATTCTGTTGTCATAGTGTCATCTCCCATACATCTATCTAAAAATTGTTGTCTACTTTCCCCTGTGTTAGGTTTCGGTATTGGCATATGTCTATATATAGTAAATTAATGTGTAGGATAGCACAATATATAGACCTATATAAATTAATTAAAATAATATTCCAAAAGGGGTTTACAAATATCATAAAACCTTATACAATGTACATATAAATTGATAAATAGGAGATAACATGAAAACATTTAAACCACTAAACTTAGAAAACGTAAGAAGCTACGCTTCTGTTACTAATTTAGAAAACGCACTTGCAAAATACGAGTTTGATATCTTAGACCCAATACTTGTAGGTGTTCCTAATACAACAAGGGTAACAGCTTTATTCTCATTTAATACATTAATGAGATTAGATGTTCAACCCATAACATTAATTCAGAGAGGTTTCGCAGTAATATCGTAAGGTATTACTGCTTTTATAAATTTAAAATTAAGGAGATAAAATGAAATACAAATTTAAACCAAAAAAATCTTTAGACAGAGCCTTATATAGACATGGTTCTGATTCATGTAGTGTATACGATGGCGATCTTATTGATTGGTATATATTTATGAAGAACAGATGTATATCTTGGAATGTTGAACCATCACAAGTTGTTAGATGGCTTGATGCAGAAGGTACATATCTTGATTGGTCAGAAACTATATCAGTAAAGCAAGGTTGGATTGCAGCACAGAAGTTTGTGGAACAAGACATGTCTTTTGAAGATTCTGTAAAAGATGTTTGGGTTGATGCAAAAGATAATCTTGCACAAATTGTATAAATATAAATTTAAAAAGGAGAAAAATATGAGAAGTATAAATGAAGAAATATTGGACGAAGTAACAGGTGAGGTGTGGGACATTGACCCATTTCAGCTTTTCAGAGACCTTGTTGATAAAGGTATTTGGGAAGGTGGTACCGTTAAGGCAGAAGATATGTTTGACGAAAAGTTTTTATTAAAACCAAGATGTGCCTTAGTTGCATTTCTTTATGAAGAAAGAACAGGCGAGGTATTACAATGACAAGAAGTAAAGAATTAGGTCAGTTAACACCACTTATGGATATTCTAGTAAGAATGTCCATAAAGTACCAAGCAGACATTGCTTCTATGACAATGGAGCAAGTTCAGAATCTAGTATCAGATGATGATTGGGCAAAGCTACATGAAATTATGAAATACGGTAAACAACTGCATTGAGGTAAAAATATGAAAATTTATATAGTTATTGACAATAACGATAACCAAGCAACCTATTTCTTTGACAATAAAAGAAAAGCTGATAAATATTTTAACCTAATTAAAGATACGACAGATGCAGAATTTAGGATTATAAATGTTAAACCTAATAGAAAAGGTATTTTGTCTGCTATGACAATAGCTACTCAATCTGTTGGTTCATCTTGTGGTAATGAATGGTTATGAAGCAGTTCAAAAGATATGTAGTTCAATGGATTAAAAGATTTGATAGCTTTGGTAATCATGTATGGGACGAGCAATACTTTGACAATAGAAAATTGGCTTACGCTTTTCTAAAAACCAAAGATAGTGATGCTAGAATACGAACTGAATATTACGAGAAAAACTGTGATGGTTTTTATGAATGGGATATTGACTATGAGGAAAAGGAGATATTTTATGACCATGACAATGATTCTTTTTATACATAAATAGGTAGAGAATTTATAGAGTAATGTGAGTGTTGCTTTTTAAAGGTATATGGTGTTCTACCTATTTATCCTCCAACTTTGCACCTAATACCACACTCACCTATTCAATTACATCATCTTCGTCTACATAGATAATTACACATCTGCAATTAACAGTATTTTTAGCACCACCTGCAGGGTCACCTGCAAATTCCATTTGTGTACCACCAACAGTAAACTTTTCGTCCATATCTACAGTTTGTCCATTTGCTATACTGTGTGCTGATCTTGTTCTTGCATCATTGGTAGCAGTCCATCTTTTAAGCATTTTTATACCTAGATCGTTTCTGACTTGATTATGATATTGATGACTTGCATAACTTGCAGCATTATGTGTTTCTGTTCTTGCTATTAGTGCTGCCCTTGATCTTGTTAATGGTATAACCTTGCTTGTTATCTCCCTAGCAATCTGTGGTAGTGTTAAATCATCTGCTCTACCTTGTCTTATAACTGTGTCAATACGTAAGGCTATTCTTGCGCTTATTCCTGATAATATGAGTGTTCGTGTTCTAAAATAATCATTAACTAGCCTTTCAAAGTCCATAGACCTACCCATAACAAAGATTTCTTCGTCTTTGGTACCACGATCATATATCTCATTATTGCTATCATAGATGGTTCTAAAAACCCTACGATAATGTGCTAGTGTGGTTGGTAGTAACTCTTCGTCTAAGGCTCTTTGCGCAACCTCTATATTATACAACCCATATTCCCTATAAAGACCTGTACGAACGTTTACGAAACGTCTAAATAGTGAATTTAATCTTCTGTAGTATTGTCTTTCTAGATTGGTACGGATTCTTAATTGTCTTGCAACTTCTCGTCTTGCATTTACCCTACCTCTACGAAAGGTGCGAATCTGCTTTTGTGCAAGCATTATTTTTTACTACTTAATGGATGCCCTTTTGGTAATAAGTCGGTATCAAATTTACCTCTTTTAAACCTACCTGTTCTTACAGCATGTAAGAAACCATTTACGCGAGCATATGCCCATTGGTCACTTGATCTAACACCGGGTCTTACAGAACCTGGGTTTGTGTTGTATGCACCAACACCTCTACGGAATACTGCTACCAACATTCTCAAATTAACACGTTTTGCAGGATTACTGCCGTACTTATCATTATGGTCACTAACCTTACCTCTTAGTGCTTCTCTTACCCTTTCTGATACTTTAGGTGCTTTTGTTTCATCAAATTCTTCAAAATCTATATTGTCAAAGTCAATAGATTTTTCTAGTTCTCTATTAATTTGATCACGTTTCTTTTTTGACCAAGAAAAGCCACTGTCACCACCCCAAAGAGCCCATGCAATTCTTCCGCCACTTGGATATCCTTTTTCGCCTTGTTTAAATCCTTCTGCCTGTTTATCCACTTCGTGTCTTGAGAAAAAACTAAACATTCTTTTTACCGTATCAGGTGATAGTCGTTCACGTCTTATTAACTGGTTTGCTCTTGCAACTCCTACTCTTGTACCACCTCTATTAAATTCTCTGCGCCAGTTTAGACCACGCTCTGCTTCTTCTGCCATTCCTGCAGTTGGTTTTAGGTCTAGGTCTGCTAATGCTTTATGGTCTTCAAATGCTTCCCAATCATGCACATCAAATAAAGAATCGTTTTTGCTTTCTTCTTGTAATAACTGTGCAATTTCTTCATCAAGTAAGTCTTCGTAATCTTTTGCATCTTCTTCGTTTGTTTTATCAGGCTTTGGTGGTGCATCAGAACCCAAAGGAAATAAAGCTGCATTGACTAATAGATCATCAGCACCATCTAATGGTGACAAGCCAAGACGTTCTCTAGCTTCATTTCTTGTTATGATCCCTTCTCTTACTGCCATTGATACATTCTCGTATATTTTTTTTCTTCTCTCTGAAAGTGCAGGTATTGAATCTATGTCATAACAAAACATTAAATCCTCACCAAACATAGGAACAAGCCATTCGTTCATATCAGACTCTATCTTTTTAAGATAAGGAATAATGGTTTCTTCATATAATGCTAATCTTGCTTCTGCTACATTAGCGTAAGTCTGTGCATCAGGTACACCAACCAACTGACTTGGTACACCAAAACAAAGTGCTATATCTGTGGTAGCCATGTGTTTTAGGTTGCCAAAATCCATATCTTTTGGTGATAAGCCCATCTCCTTCCAGTCAAAGTCGCCTTCTAAAAGCATGGGTCTACCTGCATTGCTTGTACCACTGAATCTGTTGTTAAGGTCTGTCAGCAGTTGTTGTCTTTGTGATTCTGTTAGATTTACAGCAAATCCTTGATCGTCTCTAGGTTTAAATACAACAGCACCACTTGGTCTTGCACCATTGTTAAGTAGGTTGACGTTGTGTTTAGCTGACATATTGTGCTGATCAATCTCTAAAGCACCTGCAGCTAGTGGTGATAAACCATAGTAATCATCTAATGGATTCCATAGCTTTATCTGTTTTAGATCACTGTTAGCAGTTTCTTGATCTACCTCATACTCTGCATGGACACGACCACTTATGATGTATTGGTATTTTTGTGGTATGTAGTTTTGTCCACCTTTAATTGTGATTCTGTCAGGTCTTAATAAATGTAGTTCGCTTGGTGGTTGATTATCAGCACCTACTTTTAAAACATAACTGTTACCTGACAACATTAAGTAACCATATAAACTAGCAAAAAACTCTGAATTACTTTGTAGTGGGTTTGGTCTATTAAGTAAATCCATAATTGGGTGATATTCAAGAACATCATCGCCTTGTTTAATCATATATGGCACAGCACTTGCACCATTAGCTATCTCATTAACACACCTATACACAATGGCATTTTGCATGTAGCCATCTTTTGCTAGGTCTTGATATTTATATTGTTTAGCGTCCCCTGTACCTACTCCAAAAAAACCGACTGTAGAGTAGTTTTGTTTTTGTTCAGGTTCGCCAGTAAAAAAGTTTTTGATGTTATCTATTATTGCCATCAGCTAATTCTCCAATTTACATTACCCAATGATTTATTTAGTTCGCTTAATCCCCATACTAAAGCATCTAATCTATCAGGGCTAGTTTTTGTATCTCCTGTATAAGTGCACATTTGTGATTCTAATTCAGGATATATACCCATATGGTGAACTCGCCTTTGCTCATAAAGTGCTGCAATTGGTTCTGCTCTTACGATCTTACCTCTTGTAGCACGGACTGACCTATATGGAACGTTGGGGTCTATGTTCCTAATTAGTCTTTCCACCAAGTCTCCGCCATTATTAACTTCTGCAACAATTCTGTCTGCATCCCAGTCATAAAATGCGTTGACTGCAATTTTACCCCAT
>Ga0181563_10006689_pt1 | contig 10310 bp, 4 predicted proteins | sample 011ome_25_FD_133759 | JGI IMG/M metagenome (GOLD analysis project Ga0181563, IMG submission 133759) | Coastal salt marsh microbial communities from the Groves Creek Marsh, Skidaway Island, Georgia - 011512CT metaG (megahit assembly) | ecosystem: Environmental > Aquatic > Marine > Intertidal zone... | reverse complement strand
TTGCCCAACGTGAACAACTCTGTGTCTAAAAAGGATTTTTGAACAATGTCCTTGTCGGTAATCCCCTTGCCGTAGCTGTTATCAAACTCCGACCCACCACCTTCAGGGTAACGACTAAACACACGAAATACAGTGCCGTCAGGTTGACGAATAATAGTTAACTCTAAAGGGCCGTTTGTTTCTGGGTCATACAGTTTATATGTGCTAACCGTATTGCCACTTCTTTGTACTTTTTGCCGCGTGGGTTTTAAATTCTTTTGTGCGTCAGTCAGTTCCTCACGCGGCATTTGCACCTTCGAGCGCTCCACCCAGTCATTCACGGCATCATGAATTACAGACGCGGCCTTGATAGCTTCGTCCTGCGTAATAGCAGGATTGCCTGCGGCACGGCGGTGAATAGCTGCCTCCTGCAAAGAAGCGGCAATAAGTTGTGCGCGGACTTGGTTGGCTTTGTTAGTTAAGACTTGCGTATTGGTGCTTGCTACCCCTTTGCCATATTTAACCCGCTGCATGGTTATTTCACCAGTTTGCGGATTGCGTACAGGTTCCATTTCACGCCCAAGACTTACGCCGGTGCGTAGTTGCTCAGTAATATCACCAAGCTGGGCCATTGCGCTGTTCTGCGCTTGACGTGCAGATACAAACTCCCGCGCATAAACCCCGCCTTCAGTTTGCAGTGCGTCAAGTTTTTTAATGGCTGTGTTGCCACGTTCAAAAGCGTTTTGCGCGGCAGTAGGTTCATTAGCTCGGTTAGCCGCCCGGTATTCATTGTCTGCTTGGTCAGCCTGTTGCAGCAAACCCTCTATCTGTGCACGAATCAGGGGGGCTCTGTCTGAGGGAGTAATTACATCTGATACGCGTACCACTGGTTCTTTAGTTGTGAGCGAACGCTCAAACATTGGGTCAAGGTAATCAAAATTGGTTTCGCCCTCGGCCCGCAGCTTCTCCACATCCTCAGTAGACTGGTTGAACAACGCCATCTGGTCTTCTGGCGTGGTGAGTTTCTGTGCTTGCAGGTCTGCCTGACGTTGGCCTAGTTCTTGTTTAGCTGCGCGTTGTGCTGTTTTCTCTTGTTCCTTGAGGCGCAGAGAGATGCCTGATAGGAGTAAGTTGTTATCCGTGGCGGTCAGTCCCGGAACTTTTAAACGATTCTGCACAATCTGCGCAGCCATTGCCGGATCGCGCATCATAAAGTCGGCGTAATCAGAAGTGCTTAATTGCCCAAAGCCTTGGGCAGTTTCAAACTGTTCCTGCATGTACTTTTGTGCGGCTGACGGTTCTTCTTTTTCTGGAACGTCAGGCACTTCTTTAATCTGCCCGTACTCATCAATAATTGTTTTAGTCTTGGGCTTGGGTAGTGGTTTTGTTTCCATGCCCATCTGTTGCAGCATGTACTCCTGCGGAGTCATACCCGCAAGTTCAGCTTGCTTTGCCTGCTGGGTGACATAGGATTTGGCTTGGTAGTAGTCCTTGGCCAACGGGTTAATCTGCTTTTGCAGCGCACTGAGTTGGGTCTCAATGTCTTTGTTGAACGCCTTATCAGCGTCCTCGGTGAGGGAGCCCTTCTCAATTTTTTTCTTCTGGCCTATTAAATCTTTCTTTTGCTGGGCCAATGTTTCGTACTGTTCAACAACGTCTTGCTGGTATTGCGGAGTTGCTTTGTACTCGCGGTCTTTTTTAAGCCGCGCTTCTTCCTCAACACGGGCTTGTTCAATTTCGTCCTGTTCTTGGGTTTTAGCTGGGCCTTCTCCACGCATGCCGCTGTACGCACCTGCTGCTCCGCCAAGCAGACCGCCGCCAATAACCGCTTGTCCCGCAGTAGCTCCAAGTCCTTCTGTGAGTGACTGTGTAGGGTCGATCTGGCGCATAGCCAAGTTCTGCAAAAACTTGCCGCCTGTTTCTTCGGTAAGTTCACTGCCTGCCTCGCCCAACAGGCCTTTGCCAAAGCCTGTAATAGCTCCTGTTGCACCACGCTTACCTGCAAACGCTTCCTCCAAAGTCCGGGCACCGGGCAGGCGTTGGGCCAGTAAAGAAATAACCGCTGCGCCTGCGCCCGCCGAACGGGCGTAATTAAGGGAAGTCTGGGCAGCAGCTTCTGGAGAAGCCCCTTGCTCAATTAACTTCTTGTACATGTCTTCGTAGACACCCGTACCAATGTCAGCGCCTTGCTGAACAGCGCCTGTACCTACGGCGGCAGCAGAACCTTTTTTAACTGCCGCAGCAAGTGCTGCATCTTTGGCTTCTTTTGTTCCCAGAGTCTTGGCTGCTTGACGCAGTGCAGCAACTTCTCCCGACAATGCCGGGGTGCCAACGCCTGCCACCAAGGCAGGTAACTGTGATGGGAGTTGCTCTGCTATGAACGAGGACAGCAGCGCGGGGTCTTTGACGGTTTCACCAATGCTGGTGAGGAATGCGTTTAGCTGGCCTTCTTTTTCGGCTTCTTTGACGCGTGCTTGGGATGCTTCTTCCTTGCCCCGCAACGCAGCAGACTTTTCTTTCTGGCCGCGCTCTTCTAGTTCTTTGCCGTACCCGTACAGACCTGTAGGCGCAAAGTCGCCGGTTGCAAGGCCGTACATCTGCCCCGGAAACTGAAGCAAGCTACCAATACCTGCTTTACCGCTGGCTCCAATGTCAGAAACCGCTTCGCCCCATGACCGTTCTTTTGGTGCTTCTGGTGCCTGTTGAGTAACAAACGCATCTGGATATGACTGCTGCGCTCGTGCCCACGCTTGCTGAGGAGTTTCCCCCTCTTTAACTAGTAGAGAAGAACCGTCAGGTAAGGGTAGGTACTTAGCCATATCATTCCAAATTGTGCGGCATTAAACAAACCCCGACGAGGCCGAACTGGCCGGGGCTACTAGATTCTACTTGCGTACGGGGCCAGTGGGTTCATCCATAAACGATAAACTACTTGCCATAAGCAGGGCTTTAATATTTTTGGCACGCGCTTGCTTATCTGGGTCTTTTGACGTTTCTAGCATACGCAACGCCGTTTGGCCGTCCATTGACTCCCAGTATTTAAGCCGTGCCTGATCCCCACGTTCCGCTGGTGCAGCAGTAGCAAATTCCAACGCCATTGCTTTATACGCAGGATCAGCCATAGCCGCTCTAATGTGTTTCATCTGTGGGGATTCGGTATTATGGCGTCTATCTGCTCCAGACTCATGCACTCTTGCTACTGCAAGTTGATTTCGTCCCTGCACGTCTGCTACTGCAAGTTGGTTTTGTCCTTGCATCTGAGTGCTCATTAAACCGGCAATGCTAGACAAACCGCTGGCATTAAGTTGCGCAATACCAGAAGCAACTACTTGCTGTCTGTGGGATTCCCGATCTTTGGCTTTTTCCATGTGCCCAAAAGCCGCATCTACATCACCGCGTTTTTCAGCACGACGAGCTTGTTCAATGTCACCAAGTTGTTTCTGACGTTCTTTGCCAGCTTTGCGGAAATCCTTAAGCGCCCCTGCGTAGTCTTCAAGGCCCACGCCCAAACCTTTTGCTATGTTAGACAAAGCGTTAGGAGATTCTCCAGCAGCCACCATTAAAAAGCCTTTGGTAAGCGCCATTAACCCAGCTTTTTCTTTTTCAGCAGGTTCATCTGCGGCTTCTTTTTCAAGGCTTGCTTGGTACTTATCGTACGCTTCACCTTGCGGCATCGCAGCTTTGCGTTGGGCAGCAAAATACGCTAGGTTTTGACCGGCTTCAGCATCCGCAGGCAAAGCCCCTTCTAAAGCGCCGCGTGCGTTAGACAAGTAGTCTTGTATTTTTGCTTCGTTAGTTGCTGCACTTGCGGCAGATGCATCAGGCATTGATGGGCCCGCAGCAGGGCCTGCCGGAGAATTTTTAGGCGCTGAAGGTGGCGGAGGTGGCGGAGGTGGCGGAGGTGCGGGAAGTTGATTACCCGGATTCATGCTCGGCCCAACCGGAACAGGCGGTGCTGCCGGAGGTGGGGGAGGCGGTGGGGGAGGACGCAGTGCTGCTGGATCCATCGCCCCCGGGTTGTTTGCATTTCGGTTGGAGTAATCCGAAACTTTACTTAACAACGAACTAATACTTGAAACCCCCCGTTTTGCTACGTCTAATGCAGCGGCGTTACTGCCGGGCTCTAATAGTTTGCCGTTTTCACCTTCGTAGTATCTTTTGCCGTCTTTACCTATGACAACATCTCCACGAGCAAATTTAACAACACCACCATCATCATACCCAACAATCCCGCCGTCAGCCATGCCCTGCATATTAGGCGCAGGTAGTTGTGCAACACCTTGCTGCTCAGGTAGTTGTTGTTGTGCTTGGGGCGGTTGCTGCATGCCTTGTTGTGGCATTGGAGGCTGTTGCGGTTGTTGCGGAGGCGAATTCATAGACTGAATTGCCTGATCGACCACCTTGGGCTGAGGCATTTGCCCGCCCTGCCCTTGCTGCGCAGCGCGTAGTTTTTTGCGGCGGCTGCTCTCACTCATTGCCAGCGCCATTACATACGGATCGTCTTTGTGCATCTGCGCATACTGTTGCAGCGCAGGGTCGGCCATCAGCGCTAGGCTGTCCGTTACGTCTTGTATTTCACCGATGTCCATTTTTTACCCCCGGCTCATTTGATACATTGCCAAATCGGCTAAGCCAGCACCGCGTTGTTTAATTTGCCCGCCTTTGGCCTTGCCAAAAAGCTTAGCGCCAGTTACTGCGGCTCCGCCAAGACCTGCTATTTGACTTACCAACGACGGCGCAGGCTGCGTCATAGTAGAACCCAAATTGCCAATAGGCTGTCGGTTAACAACATCAGACATAAAGCCTACTTGTTTGTATGGGTAGTTCTGCTCGTCAGCGTAATTTCGCTGACTAGCATCAAGCATGTTTTGGGTTTGCTGTTGTTTCTGCGTACCAAAAGCGTTTTGCAGTTGTAAGTTGCCTGTAGTCTGACCATACAAGTTCTGGCCTTGGGAGCCCAGAGCGCCGTAGCCTTGCATGCCTGCTTGCAAACCTTGCAGACCCAAGTTAGAACCAAACTGTTTTGAGCGCTCCGCTTCCTGCTGCGCAGCCAAACCATACTGGGCGTTCATACCGGCAGCGTTCATGCCCTGCCCGTAGCCATATTGGTTGGCCTGCTCTTGCTGTTGCTGCGTGGTCATGCCCGCTTGCTGGTTTGCCAACGCCGCTTGAAGTGCTTGTTGGGCGCTCATGCCCTGCATTTGGAGCTTTGCCGCTTGATTTTGTACAGCGGATTGCTGTTGATTTGATAGGTTAGCTAGCGCTGTTTGCGTACCGGTTTGTGTGCCAAGCTGTTGCGTACCTATTTGAGAAGCAAGATTTTGCTGGCCTACGGACAAACCCGTTTGCTGATTAGCCAACGCAGCTTGCAACGCTTGTTGCGAAGTCATCCCGCTAGCCTGTAAACGGTTAGCTTCGTTTTGAACTCGGCTTTGTTGATCTGCATTTAAATTCTGTATACCCGTAGTCAGACTGGCTTGCTGGTTAGCCAATGCCGCCTGCATTGCCTGTTGGGCATTCATGCCGCTAGCCTGCAACTTATTGGCTTCGTTTTGGACATTGGTTTGTTGCTGGGCATTTAAATTCTGTATGCCCGTAGTTAGGCCAGCTTGTTGGTTAGCCAATGCAGCCTGCAACGCTTGCTGTGAATTCATGCCCTGCGCTTGCATCTGGTTTGCTGCGTTTTGGACATTAGCCTGTTGTTGGGCATTTAAGTTCTGCATGCCCGTGGTCAAGCCAGCTTGTTGATTAGATTGCTGCGCCGCTAACCGTGCTTGTTGCTCAGCGTTAAACTGCTGTTGGGCGTTTTGGAACGCCGCTTGTGAGCCTTGGGCTTGGATATCACCCATTTGCTGACCAAGGTTACGCTCACGCTCAGCCCGCATAATGGCATCACGACCACCACCAAAAGCTCCGGCTTGAGCGGCTTGTGCTTGCTGTTGAGTACCTAAAATACCTGACTGACGTTGTGCTTCGCGTTTTTGAATATCCACTACATTTTGCATGTAGGGAGACATGTATTGGTCAGCCGAACCGGGTTGAGTAAAGCTTTGTGTGCCTACACGCTCTGCTGGCCCCATCTGCGCCGCATCTACATTTGCCGCAGTTATACCTTGCGAAGAAACTTGTTGGGATGGCCCCATCTGGGCAGCATTGATGTCCCCAACATTAACGCCTTGTGCATTTACACGCTCTGCTGGCCCCATTTGCGCAGCGTTAATGTCCCGCATTTGTACCGCATTTGAAGTGACGTCCTTTGGGGCGTCCATTTTAAAAGTTTGTAAATCGGGGTCGTACCCGGTCTGCGCGGCATCCATCGTAGGCGCTGTTTGTGCATCCGCTGTTACTTTTTGGTAATCAAACGAGCCCGGTTTATATGCGTCGGGGGCGTTAAACTGGTTTGCAAACTGCGTTGGGTTGTAGTTATAAGCGCCTGCTTTTTGGGCTAGCGCTTGAATGCCTTGGGCCGAAGCGGTGGAGTAAGGGTCTTGGCCTAAATTGCCAGCGTTAGCAAACGCGTCTGTTTGCAACTTATCAAAAGCGGCAACTTGGTCGCCAGAAAGCCCGTGTGCTTTTGCCCAATCGGCATAGCTTTGGTAATTACGTCCAACAAGTTCTTCTGCACGCCCAATAGTGCCTTCTGCGGCTCGTTGTATTTGGGGTGTTGCATACCCCAGTATGTTTGTTTGTGTTACGGTATTGTCAGCCATGATCTATTCCTTATGCTGGAAGGTATTTTTCAGCGCGGGTATTTGCCGCAATTTTGTTTTTACCTACGGTTCTATGGCGGGCTTTTTGAACCCTGTCCATCATTGCGTATAGCTTGCGTGCGCCAGCTTCTGTAGAACCATTACCTAGCTCAGAAACAATACGCGCCGGTACTACAAACTCACCATCAGCCAAACGTGCGGGCTGTTTACGCCCAATAACCGCAGGAATAGAGTCGGACACACCATCACCCGGCCCGCGCAGCAGCCTACCGCCATCAGAGTAGGAACCAAGGTTGTACATGCCGCCATCAGCCAGCGCAGTGATACCACCGCCGTAAGCGTAACGTTGGTCAAATTGTCCGTGGGCTAAGTAACCGCCTCGGGCATCGCCATGACCGCCGCCATCGCCGCCGCCAGCCCCCGGGCCTTGTCCAGAATGGGCTCCGCCTTGGTCACCGTGTCCAACGCCACTAGGGCCATTACCGCTACCGCCACTAGGGCCGCTAAAACCGCCCGCATCGCGGCTTCCCCATCCACCACTTTCCCCGCCGTTGACCGCTCCGGCATTGGGGGCAGCAGAGCTACCCGGAGCAGCGCCAGAACCTGACATTGCGCCGCTCATAGCCACATTTGATACAGCGTGAGATAGTGTATTAAGCCCCATATCGCCTAAAACTTGCGCAACTTTGTTTGCCGCAGGGGCAAGTCCAGCAGGGAAGCCGCCTGTACCACTAGGGCCAACGCCCGCATTACCACTAGGGCCAACGCCCGCATTACCACCACCGCCACGTTGTTGTTCTTTTTGCTGCTCAACTGTTGCGGCAATTTCTTTGGTTGCGTCTGCTGCTTTTTTAGTTGCGTCTACAACAGGGGTTTTGCTGGTAAATACAAATGGGTTTGGCCCCCTGCCCATTAGGTAGTCCTGCGCTTTTTGGGAGTCCGAGCGCCTATCGTTTAAATCATGCCCAGTTAAATCGGGCGCAAGAACATTGCCCCAAACCATGCCTTTTTTAACTGCATCATCCGTAATTTCAGATTTTTGCGGTTGCGTTGTTCCCTCTATAACAGGGTTATTTTCAGGCAGTTCGTAGGGTAGGCCGGTGTACTCATCCTCAATACGTCCGCCGGGAGCGTAGCTATTCATTAACCCGCCGTTAGCGTTACCCCAAACTATTCCCGGAGCAGTAGATGCTTGTTCTCCGGGGATAGACTTGTACACATAGGACTTACCTGTTACCGGATCGACTTTGTAAAGTGGGATATTCCCGTAGTTGCGCTTGGGGGCAGTTGACGTTTCTTCTTCCTCAAACGCGCCGGACAATGCGGGGGCGGCAGCATACCCAAGGTTCATGTAGTTGCTTTTGAGGAAATCTGTGGGTGCGCTAACTGCTGCATTAACACCAGATTGCATTCTATTAAAAGTAGCTTCTGGACTGGTTTTTGCGGCTTCGCTTATACCTGCATCTCTAGCCCCCCACCCGGGATCCGCAGCGGTGTTTGGAACTCCAGTCAAAGATTCTCCTAACCCCGCGCCACCATACGCACCCAGCCCGGCCATGAGGCCCTTGCTCAAATCGCCAGACGCCAATGCGGTAGCCCCACCAACTGCAATAGCTGTACCGGCTGCGCCGCCAAGACCAAATATCCCGCCAACTGCTGTGCCCAAGCCCGGAAGGAAAGTGTTTAAACCAAAACCAACTAGTGCTGGTAGTAGACTGTCTAAGAACCCTGCTTCGGGTAAGCCGGTCTGGGGGTTAATTGTCAGGGAGCCGCCGTTTGCCATAGCCAGCGCCTGCAATGATTGAATTTCATCGGGCGACATGTGGACAAGCATAGAGTCAGGGCCGCGTCCCTTTTCGGCCATGTGGTGTGCAAGTGCGTGTAGGCTCATGTTTTTACTTTCAAGACATTGCTAGCCGATGTGTCATAGTATATATCTCCCACCCGCAAATTGGCTAAATCTGCTTGCGTTGGCAGGCTGGGTGTAGATGTGCCCCTAGTGGGGAAAAAACTCAACCCCGCCACAATATCTGTCCCGTTTCTTTGCGTACTAGCCACCATTGGCCCAGCGTTGTCTAGCTGGTTAAAGTACAGACGCAAAATGTTTGTTATCTGGTTTATTAGCGCAGGGTCGTACTCATTACCTATTGCAGCAGGTAGTTTAGGGGCTGTTACGTTCTTCTGAGCCATTACCTACGCCCGTCTGGTCTAATGTCAATACGGGGAGCGCCAAGCTGCCACTGTGTGCCGATGGTATTGGAAGTGATTTGCATCTGCATTTGACGCCCACGAATCCTGATATAAACCTGTCCGGTAAACTCATCAACGTTAATAACCGAAGGAGCCGTGCCGTTATAAGTAACTCCGGCGTTGCCCGATTGCGTGATGCCAGAGCCTGAATTATTCAAACCCTGCAAGTACATAGTTACAGCAGGCGTTGTACCGCCAGTTGACCCACGGAATGTTAAATCAGGAATCATGCGGTACACAAACGCAAAGTTATGCCCATCCCCAATGTCGTACTGGGAAGATGTGATGGTTGCCTCAATCGGCAAGGTAGTTGCCGTTTCATTGTTATCTACCCCATACTCGTGCTGAACAATGTTATAGCTGTATGTAGCGGCAATTGGGTAGTTACGTAGGCCAGTATCCAGCCAAGCCGTGCGGCCCATTGTTCCGTACTGCCACAAATCTTCGGTGTAGTTGTAAACGGCATATCTGTCAATGGTGTTGCTGCTTGATGAACAATAGAACCACCAGACTTCGTTAAAACCTTCATTGGTACTACCAAACACTTGTTCTGATTGCTGGAGGTTTATGTCACTGTAAATATAGCGAAGCAAGTCACAGCGTAGCGTTTGTACCCGTCCATCGTATTTGTAGAACTTATCTACGCCCATCCAGTAGCTGACGCCCGAGGCCATAGCCGCAGCATTGGGGCCAATGATGGAGATGTTGTCCGCAAGAATTTGCGTACTCCAGACATACGGCGGGCCAAGGTACTGCAACGAGTACAAAGACGAATCTGTCCACACCAAAACTTCTTGGCGACTTTGCAGGGTAGTAATAATCTCAGAGCCATGCGACAGGCGCACGCTACCGGCTTGGTTTGTAATTGATGGAGTCCATACAGTCAAAGACTCCTGATCCGACCAGCGGATAAGCATGGGGTCAAGCGTGGTGCTGCCGTAATCGTTCGTACCAAACACAAGCAAAAACCGGCTAGCATCAGATACGGTGAACGTATTTTGGTATAGCGGGCAGGAACTATCAGACCCGGCAAGGCTAGATAGCAGCACGCCACGGGGAGAAATAGACTGCGTACCTGAGCCAGCAGAAGACGTATTAATAGTTGTTGATAAGGTGTAGGTAAGCCCAGTTGGCGTTCCTGCTGTAGTTGTAACTCCTGATCCGCCAGCCGTAGTTGATAGAGTAAATGTAGTTGAGCCGTTAGTCGCAATAATATAGTACGTTGTAGGATTGGTGTATCCAGTAATAGAGCCTGTGCCCCCGTATGTGCCACTAATTGTTAATGATTGACCAACTGCCAATGCAACACTTGAAGCAGTACAACTAAATTGCCCCGCTGTACCTGTAATAGCTACGCCTGATAACGTTCCG
>Ga0181563_10006677_pt1 | contig 10319 bp, 4 predicted proteins | sample 011ome_25_FD_133759 | JGI IMG/M metagenome (GOLD analysis project Ga0181563, IMG submission 133759) | Coastal salt marsh microbial communities from the Groves Creek Marsh, Skidaway Island, Georgia - 011512CT metaG (megahit assembly) | ecosystem: Environmental > Aquatic > Marine > Intertidal zone... | reverse complement strand
GTACCGCGAGTCCGATCTGCTTGAAGTTGTTACTACAAGACATTCGGCGTGCTGCTTCGCGTGCGGCCTGAACAGCCGGTAGCAGCAGACCTACTAAGATGCCGATGATCGCAATGACCACCAACAGTTCGACCAGCGTAAAACCGCTGCGTTGTCGTTTCATGGAAGACCTCTAGAAAAGAAAAGTATAAAAGTAAAAACTCAGAAAGCAGGATTCCCCAGTTTGTCTATCGCCCCGAAAAAGGGTTTCCAGTCGCAGTGATAGCCCTTTGCCACCTCTATCGTCCGGAAGATAAATCATCGAATTTTTCGGGACAAAAAAGGACACGGGTTTCCCAGCACCAAGCCGGCTAGAAACCGGCTTTTCAGTTCGTCCAAAGTAGATATTCGAGAAATATAATTTGGACGAATAAACAATAAGGGCTTAGGGGGTATTAAGTCACTATCGCGATTGGACATCCCGATTGCTTAATTGTCCAAGTCGCTGTTTTTAGGCCCTTGGAACCGACTTTGAGCAAGTGAAACCGCCAATTTGAACGGATCCTGCACAGACAGTTTGGTCTCGATTTGCCTGATTCAAGGGGACCGCGTATGGCTTTTTGGGTGAAGAGCGAAGAAGAACGTTCAGCTAACGTCGGTTGTTTTTTCCTCCTATAGAGGAGTGCTGTCGGCAATAGCCTTGAAGCCATAAAAAAACCTCTCGGAGTTTCTTCCGAGAGGTTTGTAGATGAGAACGCCAGGCGTGCTTCAATCGCGAATGACAAGTCCTAAAATTCAGCCATTGATTTGCTGATTTGACTTGTCGGCACGTGGGCTGAATACCGAGATTGCGTTTTCAGCAAACTGGTTCAGTTCGCTACTGGCTACTGATTCAGTTGTTCTTCGATCACTTCTCTATTAGCACGTGTGCCCAGTGCACCCCAGAGACCATAGGGGCTTTGAGCACCTGGCTCACTCCCTTGAGTTCCGGACCAAGCTGGCATTGCATCGCTTCCACGCTCGATGGGTGGAAGCGAAGAGTCGCCAGCGTCGATGCTGTCGGTGATGAACACAACCGCTCCGTCTCCCATCAGCACGTGTGCACCACCTTGGTGCCGACTACCGGATGAGAAAACTCCTTCGTTATAGTCACCACCGCCAACCATGCAGCTTGGGCTGTTAGGTGGCAGGATGGTTTCGAAAGAGCTGTACATGTGCCGGTAGTCAGCCCATCGGCAACCGCGACACTGATCGCTACCGCTGCCAGGCATCGCCGCAGAGACCGAGTAGAATTGCGGACGCTGTGGGTCGATGTGATTACCTGTTTTGCAGAGACTTGGGTTAGACCGCAGTTGGCTCGAGTTGTAGGGGTCTCCACCGGCGAAATTTCGAACCCAATCCGCGTTGATCTCTCGTTGACCGAGGGAGGTGAGCATTTCACCTGCCATCACGGTGTTAGCAAGTCCGTCCAGAACATCACGGAACTTGGTCGCGCGACGATTCCAGAACATGCCGCGGCAAGCAGCACGCGCACGGGTTGCCATCCAAGTCAGGTCGGTGGTTCCGTTAGGCTTATCGTTGTTCCAGAAACCACGCTCGTTGGTTCCGCCGTACTCGACACGATCCATTGCATCGCCCACGCAAGCAGCGTAGTTGGTACGTCCGTGTCCGGGCAATCCAATCGCAGGATCGCTTGGGCAGCGATAGGTTGGCACGTCTGTTTCCCACGGGGCGTACTGACGAGTCCATGGGCATGGCCCCATCGCTGGCCACATCGGAATGCCATTGCTTGCTAGGACCCCACCCGGCATACCATATCCAGGAGTTGTCTCCGCGCTGGGGTTCGAAATTTTTTCCCACAGAGCTTGCTGTTCCACGAACGGGGTCAGCGGAACGAGCCAGCTGAGGAACAGTCGGTTCCCGTTGTAGGTAACGTTGCCAACTAATGAACGGGAAGACCCGGTACCATTTTGCGGTAGTTGTTTGTAAGAACTGTGGTAGTTGTGTACCGCGAGTCCGATCTGCTTGAAGTTGTTACTACAAGACATTCGGCGTGCTGCTTCGCGTGCGGCTTGAACAGCCGGTAGCAGCAGACCTACTAGGATGCCGATGATCGCAATGACCACCAACAATTCGACCAGCGTGAAGCCGGCGTGACGACGTCTCATGAAAAAAATCCTTATGAAAAGATGAATCAAACATCCTTCGTCATCAAACAAGAGCAGTACGCATCAAAATGAAGTTACACAGCTATGCAGGCATCCATTTTGTTTTGCAGTTTGACTCTCCACAGAGCGAATGGACTTCACCAAATGTAGAGAAGCATACAATCGCGATTTACTTTACTGTTCCTTGACAATCGGATGAGCATCGAGCAATTGAACAAGTGCCTCGATGAAATGTCCAAATGACTTCAGCAAGAAGAATCTTTTGGACGCATAAGAAAGTACGAGACAAACCCTATTTGTGTCATTGGATAAATCGTCCAATAGGGTTGTTATTTTGTCCGCGATTGAAGGTCGCTTAGGGCGGTGTTGGCAATGCGGAGCCGGCTTGTTTCGAATTGTCTAAAATGGTTGCGTGAAAGACCGTCTCGTGTGGGTGTACTGGCCTCTCAAAGAATGACCAATCCAATGTTCCTTGGGTTGCGATCATGCTTTTCGCTTGGGCGACACAGGAAATTCTCGCGCAGAGCATTCACTCGTTTGTCGTCAGCTCTGACAAAGCCTGACGAGAACGTACGTCCATCGGGTCAAGCTCTACCGCGCGTTGGAAGTGATAACTCGCTCGCTGACGGTTACCAAGCTGAGCATGTACTTGGCCCAACGCCGCATCAACCATGATGAGATTAGGCTCTAACTCCAACGCTGCTTCATAGCACTGGATCGCATCCTCTGGGCGGTTACTCATCTCCATTGCTTTACCGAGGTTGACGTATGCTTCAACCATTTCTGGGTGAGATTGAATCGCACGGTAGAGGGCAGGGATGCTAACACCTAAGTTTCCAGCCTGCCCCGCAGCGATACCCATGTTCATATACGAACTTGCTCGCAGCATTGATTCATCATGTACGGGAAGATTGCAAAAAATCAATGAAGTGATGAATCCACCTAACGGTATTCGAATCGACGTCCAGTTTTGGTCGCGAATTCTATTTGCGATGTCTAAGATGCCGAGTGAAGCAAACAGAACGCCGATGGGAACGAGCGGTTGTCGGTAACGGCCGAGGATGAAAAACATGACGATCGCAGCGACCATGATCAACAATAACCCATGGAGGATCCAAGGTGGTTGCCGCTGTGTCGTTCGGATCGTCAGCCCCCAAACCGCCAAAGGAAAGAGCATTCCAAAATGCCAAACATAGCCAAAGATTTGTAGTGGCAAAGAATCTTCACGGTAGATGTAAAAGCATTCCACATCGGGCACTTCAAAACGATTGATCACCATCAGGCTCTTGATCGCCATTAATTCAATCCAAGACGACGGGGATTGAGAGATCTCCTTCCACGCTTCGCCAAACCAAAACTTCGAAACTTCTCTCGAAGTAAGTGCACGGCCCATCGCATCTTCTGCGAGTCTTTGCGCATCCGCTCGTTCGTACATAGGTGTTTCATGTCCCTGTACCAGCGGCCGATAGAGTCCGTTGGATGCTTGATGATTACCGATGTAAAAGTTGGGGCCGGCTTGGAAGGTTGTCGGTGACCATTCCCCTCCGAGAGATGCATTGCGGGCTGCGACAGGAAAGAGGATCAATGCTAATCCAAACAGATAGCTTCCGGCCAACTTACCTCTGTCTCTAAGGCTTAGGGTTTTCGTCAATCCGATCCACAAAGGTAACAAGGGGACCCACAGGATTGAGTTTTCGCGTGTTAGCATCAGTAACGCGAGGACGATTCCAATTAAACCACTTGGGATCATCAATCGAACTCGTTTGTTTTCATTGACCATCGATTCATCGATTAGCCTTTGATACAAAACAGAAATCGCTGCAAGTAATAAGCAAAGTAGGAAAGATGCGAGCGACGTTTTTTGGATGATGCCGTCAAAATAAATTGCCGCCGGATAAACGGCATAAAGACTCGCGGCAATCAAACCAACCGATGGGCGGAAGAAGTTTCTACCAGCGATTCCAATCGCAGCGACAGAAAGGCAACCTAGTAATGCCTGAAAAAGTCGAAGCGCCGTGTAGCCGCTGCCAAGGAATTTAATCTGAACTGCAAGCACGTACGGATATAGAGGCGCCTGATAAAACGTTTCGTTCCCATACCAGTCGCCCTCGGCAATCCTTACCGCCCATTCATGATACCCCCTTGCATCACCGAGAAGCCTAATCGCAGTCGGGGTTTCGATGGTTTGCAAGACGTTGATGGTGCGTAAAAAAAGTGCTGCAAAGCATATCAGGCTAAGCAGCACTTTAAATGTTGGCTTAAAACCGCTGTGGAGCGTTGACGAAGCGTTGTTAGCGCTCGAAACACTCCCGAAGGTAGTTTGGGAATCCGCATCAGGGCGACTGCTCTCTCGACGTCGTTTAGCGCTCATAATAAGACCGACTATTCGCGATTCGAAAAGCTGTCGAACCTGCTAATCTAGCAAGCGATTGATTGATTAAGCTGGATAGAAATCAATCGATGGTCAAGCATGCTAAAGATCAAACAAGCGGTGGATCAACCATCACCTTCGATCGTTTCACCTTCCATTTCGGCTTCGTAATCTTCGGTTTGTTGCTCGAGTTGCTCATCGGTCTGATCGCCAGTGATAACGGTAGGCTCAGTGCTGCCTCCGCCGCAACCAACCGCGAAAGTCAACATAAACGCACAAAGAAATCCAAGTAGTAAACGTGTCATCTTTCTAGATAACCTTTCTTAAAGTAGTAAAAACAATCCGCAAAGTGTTTCTATGTTGACGTAGCCCCCCCCGAAAGGCAAGCACCGATGCAAGGGATTCCACGTGTTTCCGAACGATGTCGCGGTTGATACGCTCGCGAAATAACCTTTATGGCAATATCGGGGAGTTTTTCTTTTCTTGGGGTTAGGTGAAAAACTCGCAATTCTTAGGATAGATGGGGACGCGAAGCTCATTTCGTAAGCTCCGCTGAAAATCGCTGACCGATTTCGTCACAGGGATGACTGCGGGAGATTACATCAAGGGGTTTGATAAAACATCATGTTTCGTCGTCGATTCTTGCCTTTTTTCATCGGATTGATCGCGTTGGCGCTTTTCGCGATTTCTTTCAATTTGCCCACCGAGGAGGATCGGCTGAGCTATGGGAGGTTTGTGTTTTTGCTGATCTCCGTTTTTTTGAGCATCATCATCGCGCCGATCCTGATTTGCCCGCAGCAGCACCGTCGGTATTTCGGACTCCGTTGGGGAGCTGTCGGAATCGGAGGTTCTGTGGCTCTGGTTGCTGTCGAGATCGCCTTTAGTCTTTTACCGGCCTTCGTTCAAACCGATAATCCTTGGTACCTCTCCACCGGCCAAGCGTTAAAGAATGATCCGGATTTACCGTGGTTAAGACCCCCTGGGATCGAATGGACCGGTCCATCACGAGGTGATCTCGCCATTGAAACGGATAGTCCAGATCCTTATGCGCGAACGGTCACGTTTCAGACTGACTGGCAAGGCTTTCGCAATGCCGTGGATCGAAAGGATGCTGAATGTGTTTTTATAGGCGACTCATTCACAGAGGCCGGTAATATTCCAATCGAGCAAACGTTCGTGCAATTGGTTGAAGATGCAACCAAGCTTCGCACACGCAACCTCGGTATCGCTGGTTACGGGCCTCCTGCCGAACTTGTGGTGCTCGAAAAATTTGGCATGACATGCAAGCCATCTACAGTCGTTTGGCAGATCGCGGAGACAAACGATCTTGATGACTCCATGTTCTTTGTCGAATGGCAGCAGGCAGGTCGACCGGATGTTTTGCCGGGCTATCGTTCGGTTGCAAGCTCGGTCCCCAAACGAATGCCATCACCACTGCGACTTCTTTACGATGCCTTGGTCCCGATGGCGGATCGGTGGCCATTCCGAGGTGAATTCATCGATCAAGACGATCAAGTGCACACGATGCGGTTCGAGATGTCTTTCTTGCCAGAGGCAGATCGACACCCAGGTTGGCGGGTAATGGAGTATTCGATTACAAGTGGAGCAAAACAACTGAGAGATCAAGGAATCTCTTTAGTTGTCTTGCTGATTCCTCGCAAGCTTAGGGTGATGGGTAAGTACTGCGACTTTGCACCGCTTGAAATTGATTCTCCTGATGGAGTGATTCGCTTGGAACATCAACTACCTGAGGGATGGGAGCTTCCAGTTCCAGTGCGACTGTCTAACCACTTAAGTCAACTCTGCGAACGACTTGAGGTTCCATTTGTTGATGCCACCGAAGCTTTGTTGGCAGAAACCGCTCAAGGACGAATGGTGTATCAGCCCATGGACACCCACTTGACCGCCGAGGGGCACCAAATTGTCGCTCGACTATTAGTCTCCGCCTTACCTTCCGTTTCGATTCCTTAATACGCTGAGAAAAAGCGTGTTCCCGTCCAGTCCATGATGCGAGTAGAAATCATGCGTCTGTGCGACCGGAAAAGCGGTGAGCGTCGATCACACTCGCTTTGATTAGATTGTTTTCGGTCACGCTTGTAGAGCTACAAGTTGAATCGCGAGATTATTTTCTACTTGCTAGATATTCAAGTAAATCTCGCAAGTCGGAAGAGTTCACATGCTCAAGTAAGTTGTTGGGCATGACAGATCTTCCTCCTCGACGCTGGGTGATTTCACTTTTTTTAATTTGGACCGTTGATCCATCTTGCCTCATTAATTGCAACTGTGAATCCGTTTCCGATTCAATCACACCGCTGACCGTACTGCCATCAGAAAGTGCAACAAGGACTCCTTCATAGCCTTTTGCAATTTGTTTTTCAGGATCGAGAAGCGATTCCAGAAGGTACTCTCGTGATACTCGACCGCCAATGTTACTGAGGTTAGGTCCGACTCTTCCTCCGAGATCATCGATCTGATGACAGCGTACACACTGTAACGCCGTGTGATGTTCAAAAAGAAGACGACCTCGCTCAGCAGATCCACCCTGTAAAACCGCTTGATATTTTGCAGCAAGGCTAGTTTGTTGGCCGAGATAACCAAGGACGTTTGCAAGAGCTTGTTGAACACTCGGTGATTGACGCTCATTCGCGATCGATAGAACCTCATATTTGATGGTGGGTGCGATGCCTCCTGACGAAAACGTATGAAGCATACCGACAAGTAACTGATCCACCTGAGGTGAATTGATTTCGCCCAATGCGGTCAACGCTCGCTGCTGTTCCCGTTCATTACCCGATCCAAGCAGATCGATCAGGATCTTGGTTGCGCCATCCGGATCCTTCACGGAAAGAAGTTCTGCCGCACGGATCTGAAGAATCGACGATTCACTTTTTGAGGCATTCTGGATAGCAAGGTCTCGTTCGTTCGATTGGCTATCTGCTAATCGGTTGAGTAGCAAGAGTCTTGATCTAGGGTCACGTTGCGGATCGATGATCCACGATGCATCACCGACCTCGATCTCGAGAGATTCTGCAGCAAGCATCAGTTCGTGATCCAGATCGAGCGATTTTTCTTGTAGCGTTTCACGCAGCCATGGTTCAATCACATTTGCCGCCGATGTTTTTGCCGTTTCGAGAACCGATGGCTGATCATCTAACCAAATGGTTCCCATGACTGGATCTCGCTCCGGCGGCTGGGTCCAGTTCTTGATTGCCTGAATCGCAATGCTCTTGGTCGAGCTTGGTACATCCTCACGATCTATCAAGTCGATTAGACGATGCGCAGAATTTTCGTCCCTCAATTTCAGGTTGGCGTTAATGGATCGACGCTGAAACGATTCCAGATCTGGACCGATCAAAAGATGGTTCGCCAAATCATTCAATGCTGACTGGATCGGTAGATCGTAAATTGCCCTCGCTGCCTCAAGAACTAATTCTGTTTCAGGGTCATCGAGGAAGCGAGTAACCGATGCGGCACCGATTCTTCGCATGGCAAGTAAAATGCCAAGTCGAACCGATCGATCGGGGTCATTCGACTTGGTCTCTAGTTCATCAAGGGAAGTGGTTTTTGATAAAGCCCAAGAAGCAGCATGGCGAAGGAATGGATCAGCGTCTGCATTGGCGCGCAAGACGGTAAGCAAAGCATCGGTAGCCTCGCTTGCCCTCAATTCGCCCAGTGACAGGGCTGCCATTGCTCGCACGCGAGAATCGGAGTCTGCAAGTTTATCAATCAGCTTTTGGGCCGATTCTTGCCATGCAACCTCACCAAGTACACGGCTGCACTGAGCTCTAATTTCAGAATCTGAATCCGTTAGCAGATCCATGACAGATCTCATGCAGGATTCTTTTTGGGCGGGGCTCTGTTTCGCAATCATGCCCAGTGCCCAAATCGAGTGAATTCTCGCTAGTTGATTCTCGCTTGTTTGCAGTGTCCGAATCAACAAATCGATCGAGGCTTCTCCGCGGTCAGCCAAAACAAATTGCGCTCGTTGGCGGTATCGTTGGTCAGGATGTTCAAGTTTGTCGACGAGTTGCTCGATCGGTAAGTTAGAAATATCTCGGGTTAGCCAGTTCCCCTTTACGGATACGGAATCTTCATTGATTTTCGATTGGAATTTTGCCGAATAAATCCTTCCCATGCCATCACTGTCTGCGCCCCGGATCCAATCCGTGATATAGATATTTTGATCAGGACCAAATTCGATATCCGTTGGTAAGATGTTCCCCACGAAGGTGTGTTGATCCACGACCGAGAATCCAGCGCCTTGTGGCTTCAGGGCAAAACTGCGAATCCCACTGGTCTCAGGGGCATCCGCGAAATCACAAAGAAAAAAATGATCTTGATAGCGGTTGGGTAGGCCAACACCTGGATAGTGGGTGAATCCCGCAGGTCCGATTCCAATGTGTGCTAACGCCGGGATCACCGCCGCTGAACCATGTTGTTCGGTAGTCTGCCAAAGTTGGTCCATATTCCACGGGCCAAGAGGGTAATCTGCAGGCATGGTTTCGAAAGCCATCTCCCATCCCGCATCAATCCCCGGCAGCACGTAGATTAGCCTCGCTTGATCGCCTTGATTTGAGTTGTTGTCACAGGTGAAAAGATTTCCGTAATCATCGAACACAAGCTCTTGCGGATTGCGAAAGCCGGTCGCGATTTGTTGCAGTTCGGTGCCATCGGGATTACACCGTAGGATCGCGCCGGTGGAGGGGGTGTGTAGCGTTGAGCCTTCCTTGGTCTGTACCATTAAACCGCGGTCACCGATGGAAAAATAAATTTTGCCGTCCGGTCCGCGTGTCAGACCGTGCAGACCATGTGGTAAGGATGCTTTTACACCAAATCCCGTGAGGATTGCTTCTCGTTTATCTGACTTTCCATCTCCATCACGATCACTCAGAGTCCATAGATTGGGAATGCAGGTGTAGATGATTTGATGATCAACACTCAGAAGCCCAGTCCCGGTGCCAGTGAGGGGTTCACAAAAATCATCAGCGAAGATTGTCGACTTGTCTGCCTTCCCATCTTGATTGGTGTCTTCTAGGCGACGGATGCGTTCCGAGAACTTTGTGTGCGTGGTCATCCCACCATCACGATTTGCTGCAAACTTCTCATACATTGCCAATCGATCTGCTGGAGTTTGGTTTTTGAGATCATCCAAAAGCCAAGACTCCCTCCCCGCGTAACCAAGACTGACTTCGGTATCAAAGCGAAACGTTTCTGCGATATACATTGCGCCTTGTTCGTCAAAGCAGATTGCGGCAGGATTGGAAACCATTGTTTCATCCGCGAACACTTTGAATTCCAATCCGTCCGGTGCCTCAAAGCCATCGATCGCTGATTCTGCTAAACCAGAGAGAGCGGCCAGGCTAGCGGCTAAATCTCTCTCGCCCATTTTGGCGATGTCGTCGCGAGACAGTTTTGACCACCTCAAAACACCGTCGCCTGCATATTGCATCAGAAGTGGTATTTCGGGAGTTTTGATATCTGCGAGTATGGAGTCATTTTTGAGATTGGTGACAAGCAGACGCCGGTCAATACCGCTTACTGCGATTGCTTCACTTCCCGGCGAAAAAGCAAAGCCGAGGATTTGGTTACCTTCTAATGTAATCGTCGGTAGCGTTTGTCCATCTCCGCTTCGCCAACGCTCGAGACGCGATGGATCCCCAGAAGCCACCAGTTGATCACCGTCCGGCGAGAACATGATTCGGTCGATCGGAGAAGAATCGTTGCGCGGCAGTTCAAGGACTTTGCGCCCCGTTTCCATCTCCCAAATCTGCAGTGACCCCTTTCTGCTTGCCGCAGCGAGC
>Ga0181563_10006663_pt1 | contig 10335 bp, 6 predicted proteins | sample 011ome_25_FD_133759 | JGI IMG/M metagenome (GOLD analysis project Ga0181563, IMG submission 133759) | Coastal salt marsh microbial communities from the Groves Creek Marsh, Skidaway Island, Georgia - 011512CT metaG (megahit assembly) | ecosystem: Environmental > Aquatic > Marine > Intertidal zone... | reverse complement strand
TGAGCATATTTTATAAAAGCGATACTTTAAATTTAACAACTAGTAATTTAACCACAGTTCTTTCTATATCTACTTCGGCTGTAGCTATTGTAAAAATGGTACAGGCAGTTCATAATACAGCTTCTAATGTAGATACAGACTTATATGTAAAAAAGTCTGGTGGTTCTAATGTTCAAATAGCTCATGAAACAATTAATAAAGCAACAGTAAATTTGTTAAAAGATACCTTGAATTTAGAAGAGGGAGATGCTATAAAAATGCAAGCTGATACAGCTAACGAAATAACTGGTGTGATAAGTTACGCACTAATAAACAGAGAGAATGAAAACGGATAATAAAATAGAACACACGCATGATAATGGTGTTACACACTCTCATGAAGGAGGAGATATTCCTCACACGCATGAAGCAAATGACCCTTATAAAATCGATTGCACAACTATAGTAGTTTATAGAAATACAAAAACAGGCGAAACGTTTAAAGAGAAAGTAGAGGGACCTGATATTGTAACTGATGTTACAGTACAAGTTTCACCGAAAGGTTTAGATGTGTTCCAGAAAGTAATGAATGAAAATAAGAAACCAAAGCCCTAAAGGCGGCACCGAACTACAGCTTGATTTTTTACATCAATATGTAGATAAAAATTTATTAGACCAAGTACAGATTTGTACTAGTATACCTGGTAAAGTACCTTTAGATCCAAATAAACTAAACATTCTTTGGCAAAAAAATTCCTACGATCAACCTAATATACATCCATGGTTTATGGATAAAAGTAATCATCGTAAATACGATTGGTATGTTTTTAATTCACACTGGAATTATGAAAAATTTAGAATGATGTTTGGTGTTCCAACTGAAAAATGTGTGGTTATAAAAAATGGTGTTGAAAAAATTGAACAATCCAAACCTTATGAAAAAGGACAACCTATAAAAATAATACATCAAAATACTCCTTGGAGAGGACTCAATGTATTGTTAGGCGCAATGCAGTTAATTAAAAACCCATTGATTACTTTAGATGTTTACTCTTCTTGTGAAGTATACGGTAAAGATTTTATGGAAAAAAATGATGATAACTATAAGGCTTTATACAAACAAGCAGAAGCTTTACCTAATGTAAACTATATTGGTTACAAACCTAATAAATATATTACCGAAAATATAAAAAATTATAATATGTATGTTTATCCAAGTATCTTTGAAGAGACTTCTTGTATATCTTTACTTGAAGCAATGTCTGCAGGTTTATATTGTATTGTAGATGATTTAGGTGCTTTGTATGAAACGGGTGCAGAGTTTCCTATGTATATTCCATACGACAGTAATTACAAAGCATTAGCTGAAAAATTTGCTTATGGAATTTCTGCAGCAGCAGAAACTTTACACGAACCACGTATACATAGTCATTTGACTACTCAAGCTAATTACACTCAAATATATTATGGTTGGCCAAAACAAGCAGCCTCATGGACAACATTTCTTAAAGGAGCTATTAATGCCAAAACCAAGTGAACCCATATGGTTTAATGTAGATAAGAGTGAAAACGCTAACGATGATACTTATCAAACTATTAAAACCAATAAAGTAACAGAAATAAATTTAGGAACTTCGCCTTATAAAGTTATGGTGTGCACTCCTTGTCATAGTGATGTTAGTATGCACTATTGTCAAGCAGTATTAAAGTTTCAAATGGCTTGTCAGAAAAAAGGAATATTGTGTAGTTTTACATTACTTAAATCATCTTTAGTTACACAAGGTAGAAATTTATGTGTAGCTGAATTTTTAAATCACGAAGATAACTATACACATTTATTATTTATAGACTCTGATATTGACTTTAATGCAAACTCTATTTTTAAGATGTTAGACTTTGATAAAGATATAATTAGTTTACCTTATCCTATGAAGCTTTTAAGTTGGGATAAAATATGGAGAAGATTAAATACAAAAGAAGATGCAATTAAAAACGAAAAAGACTTGGCTACAGCAGGTTATACTTTTCCTGTTAAGGTAGAGGATCGTTATTCCATTGTCGTGGACAAGGGATTAATAGAGCTTACTCATGCCCCAACAGGATGTATGCTAATTAAAAGAAATGTAATTGAAAAAATGATTAAAGAATATCCACACTTAGAAATATACCAACCTACTAATATTAATGGTAAAGAGGTTAAAAAAGAAAATATGTATAATTTATTTGATACTTTACATGATCCAAATACTAAACGCTATTACGGCGAAGACTTTGGTTTTTGTCAAAGATGGGTAGATATAGGTGGCAAAGTTTACGGTTATATTGACGATCCCATAACTCACGTAGGAGAATATACCTATACGGGTCGATTTAGAGATGATTTAGCTCAAGCAGCAAGACCTGTCAAATCTGTTGACGAGCCTACAAAAATCAAATAAAGTATAGTATTTCAGGATATCTATGCCTGCTTAACAGTATAAATTTAATTAAATTATGGCAATATCTAGATCTTTAATGAGCAGACAATTACAAGCAAATGGTGGCATCATGCAATTTGCACCAAGAGAAAAATTTGGTATCGGAAGTAAAATTAAAAGAGCTGTTAGAAAAATTATACCTAATGAAGTAGCAGAGATAGCAGTTAAAGCTGCACCCTTCGTTGCTCCATTTAACCCGGCTGCTGCTGCAGCGATGTCGGGTATAGGTACCTTTGATCAAACTGGTAGTATTGGTGATTCTTTAAAAAGAGGCGCATTAACTTATGGCGGTGGACAACTAGCTAGATATGTAGGTGGTGCGGGATTCCAAGGTAATCCTTTTGCATCAGGCGGTGCGTTTACACCTAGTGGATTTACAGCAGGATTTAGTTCACCGATAGGTGTAAACACAGGTCTTGGTAAGTTCTTCTCGAACCGAGGAACTCAACCAATTAAAAGTATTGCATCTGATGGATTTACAGGATCTGATGTAGGTGGAAATATAACTATGGCTCAGTCTGCAGGAGGAACAAGTGCTTCACCTAAAATTTTAGCAGAACAAATGAGCGAGTTATCTTTAACTCCACAAAAAATAGCTGAAACAGTAACACAAGAAACTGTTACGGGTTCGCCAGCAAGAATGTCATTTATGGATTCACTTAAAACAATTCTAGGTCCTGACAGCACTATGACTGAACGAGGGACCGAGGCTTTAAATCTTTTAAAAAGAGGAGCTAAATCAGCATTTACTAAAACAGATGCTAAAGGAAATACCGTTCCTGACAAAGCAGCGATAATGGGAGCATTAGCTTTCGCATCCTCATATGCAGAAGCTAAAGCACTCGCTGATGAAATTGGAGTAGATATAGGAACTGAAGAAGAATACGATGAAGCTACAAAGGCTGAAAAAAAAGAACAGTACGCAGCCGACTTACAAAACTTTTTTGGTGGTAAAAAAGATGGCGGAAGAATAGGGTTTAGAGACGGAACCCCAGACAAAATTATGGAACAATTTTATGAGTCTAATGATCCAGATGCAAATAAATCTACGTATACTATGGAGGATTTTGATATAACAAGAGAACCGGAAGTAGTATTGGTAAGTCTACAAGGTCCTGATGGAATTAAATTAGAAAAAATGCTTAAGTCTGATGCAATAAAATATGGATTAAACATAGTTGCAGATTCATTTGATACCGAAGATCTTGAAGGTGAAACAATAGATTTATCTGTTTTAGGTAAAAAAGACGGCGGAAGAATAGGTTTTGATCAAGGAACTAATACAACATTTGCTATGATAAGAGACATGTTAAATAAGGGAATGGATGAAGATACTATTTTAACTATAACTGGAGCGTCACAAGAAGATATTGATTCTATTAAAAGTGAAAGAGTTAAAGAAGCTCAAGGCGGAAGAATAGGATTTAAAATAGGTTCAAAACCCGAAGATGCAGAAATAGGTATTATGACAATCGACGTTGAAGCGGGTGATGACGATGAAGAAGATATGGATGATTTAATGGCTGGTACAGGTATTAATTTTAGTAGACAAGAAAAATCATATTTATTTAGAAGATTAGGTGGAGCTGGTGGAGCAGACAGATCCTACACTATGCCAAATCTTTATCGAATATTAAGTAATCCAAGTCGTTACCCTGAAGATGCAAGAGTATTAAAACAAATAGCTATTATGGGTCTTGGTAAAAAAGACGGCGGAAGAATAGGGTTTGCTTTTGGTAGTCCAGATAGAAAAACAGATATTGAAGAAGAATTAAGTGTAGATACAATTTATAGACCTACAGATAAACCTCCTATGTTAGAGGAAATGCCTGGAGGAGATAAGATGGTGGGTATGGGTAACGTTATGAAATTATTTGAAACACCTTATGGATTTGATAGAGATAGATTTGAAAGTATGATGTTAGAATTTAAAGACTATAAACAAGGTGGAGGAGGTCTTGGACTTTATGATTTTACAATTCAATTTTTAGATATGGTTAAAAAAGATACACCAAAATCTTCTATTACAATGGCTGCTAAAGGCGGAAGAATAGGTTACAAAGGTGGTGCTAACAGGGTATCAGAACTATTAATTTTAAGAGATGGTATATTAGCAAAAGATGCTAATGCAGACGTATCTGATATTGAAGCAGAATTATTTCAATTAACAGGTAAAACATTTAGATCTGTTGGTGGTATAGGAGATGTTCCAACAGGTGAGTTAAGAAGAAACAAAGCTGGTGTGATTGAAAGAGATTATAGAGATGAAGGTGGCTTTGTACCGGTTGGTATTAAAGAACGAGCTGATGATGTACCAGCTATGTTAAGTAAAAATGAATTTGTAATGACTGCTGATGCTGTAAGAGGCATTGGAGGTGGAGATGTTGAAAAAGGATCTCAAAGGTTATACAAGACAATGAAACAAGCAGAAAAAGTAGGTAAAGCATAATGGCACAAGAATATACGCAAACGGTAAGACGATCTCCTGCAATAGAAGCAGCTCAAGAAAACTATATTGATTTATTAACAAAACAAGTTGGTAGAGCTCCTGGCTCGGCAGGTGTACCAACACTTGCGGAACTTGGACCACAAACTGCAGCACAAAACGTTTTAACTCAGGCGGCTCAACAACAGGCAGCAACTCAAGCAGGTCTTGGCCAATTACAGTTTGATGCAACTGGAGCTGTGACAGGTGTAGGAACAGGAACAGGTGTTGCTGGATATCAACCTTTTTTAGATCAAGCTGCAGCTTATTCTGGACCAGGTGCTTTTCAACAATTTATGTCTCCTTATCAACAACAGGTAATTGACACAACATTACAAGAATTTGATATACAAACTGCAAAAGGTGTACCACAACTTGCCGCGACTGCTATTCAAGCAGGCGCCTTCGGAGGTGGCAGAGAAGGTATAGCTCAAGCAGAATATGCTAATACTGCAGCTAGAAACAGAGCTGCACTACAAGCTCAATTATTAGGTCAAGGATTTACTCAAGCAAATCAATTAGCACAACAAGCTTTCCAACAACAAAGAGAATTAGCATCATTGCAACCATCATTAGCAGCATCAGGTGTACAACAATTAGGTGCAGCGGGTACAGGAAACTTAGCTTTTCAACAAGCGCAATTAGATGCAGCTCAACAAAGAGCACAACTTGCATACAACGAACCATTAAGTCGAATACAAGCTTTTGGATCTGGTATTGCAAGTCAAGCAAGCGGATCGCCAATAACAACAACTCAACAAGCTATAGGTGGAGCAGCACCAGTTGGACCGTTATCTCAAGCTTTATCTGCTGGACTAAGTGCTTATGGTTTAGGTAGTATTTTTGGAGGACGATAATGTATTTTAAAAGACCATCATTTAGAAGAGGCGGACCTACAGGTATTGCCCAATTAGAACCAAGAAAAAAATTTCAATTTGGTACACCTGGATTTCAATTTTTAGAGCCTGGATTACAAAGAGAATTTAGAACTTCTTATTTAAATAGACCAGATCAATTTAGATTTACTCCAAGTGCAGGATTTAAAAATCCTTTTGTTAGAGGAGGTCTTCTTTCACTACCCTTCGCACCTTCTGCAGCTATAGCCTACATGAATAAACCTAAAACTTTAGCAGAAAAAAAAGTGATGCAACAGTATGGTCCTATAGATGAAACATTTTTTCAATACGATGAGTATGATACAGATAGAGAAGCAGCTAGTAAAATAGGAGATAAAATTAGTTTTAGAGAAGCTTTGTTTAAAGATCCTGATACAGGTGTGTATCCTAAAATTTTTGGTAGCACTGCAGATAGAGAAAAAAGGGCTGCAATAGAAAAAGCTAAAAAAGACCAAGAAAATTTTATAAATATAGATATGAGAGGCGATCCTGCACAATTTTCAGGGGAAGATGAACTAACAGATTTTGATGCAATTGCTGAACAAATGATTCCCGATAAAAAAATTATAGATGACGACACACCTAAAGATAAAGAACCTTCTTTTGAAGATACTTTTGAAAAAGAAAAATCTAGAATAGAAAAATTAATTGGTGACGAAGACGATAAAGGTATGGCCGCTATTGCCTTATCGGAAGCGATTGGCACACCAGGAACTATTGCAGATAAAGCTGCAGTTTTAAACAAATCATTACTAAAAATTGCAAGCAATAAGAAAAAAGATAAAAGAGATATTGCTAAATTAGCCTACACTGCAACTAAAGAAATAGAAAAAGCTAAAATTATGGCTAACAAAGAAGGTTATTCTGAAAAATTAGCTAATGAAGTTAGAAAATATAGATCAGTATTAGCTAATCCTAACGCAAGTGCAAAAGCTAAAGCCATTGCTACAAAAGAATTAGAAATATTGTCAAGCACTATTGAAACTTTAAATCCTAATAAAGTTCCAAAAGTTATGAAACCTTCAGAGGCTCGTGCTAATTTAAAAGCTTTTGAAAAGAAAGCACAAAAATTAGCAAAAATGGATAAGAGTAGTCCTGACTATCAAAATGATTTAGCTTCATATATAGCTGACATTGAATTACTTTCAAATTATCCAGAACTTTATGCTTCCATAGTAAGAATTGATGCTGCAAATTTAAATGTGTTAGGTCGAAAAGATGGTGGTAGAATAGGGTTTGCAAAAGGCACAGAACCTATGAATTCACAAATTCCTCAAGGTGAAGTTCCGACTCAAGAAACTTCTGCATTATCTTATAACGAAATTAGAAATAGATTACCTAAAGAAATTACAGATGATATAGTAAAATTAATTGCAGAAAGTAACGAGGCTTTACAAGACTTTGCTTACATTAGGACTCAGGGTGATGTAGATAAATTTAATATGAAGTACGGAGTAACTTTAGTATTACCACAAAGCACAGCATAGGAGTAACAATGACCGAAGATAAAGGTTTATTCCAAGATTCATTATTTCAATCAAGTGAAGCTCCTGTAGAACCAGAAACAGTTGGAGCTTTAGATTATTTTACAGATGTTCCAATTGGAATTGTAAAAGGTCTTAGTCAAGCTGTTCAAGGATTAATTTCATTAGGGGCTCTTCCCATAGATCTTGTAGCTAACACAAATTTAATAACAGCGATTGATAATATCTTCGATAATATTACACCTGAAACTGACACTATTGTTGGTGATGTAACTTCAGTAGTCACACAGTTTGGTGTGCCATTAGGAGTTGCAGCAAAAATTGCTAATGGTGTTTTAAAATTAAATAAAGCTAGTCAAATTGTAAAATTAAATAATTTTAGAAGAGCGGACAATACTTATGATTATATGGGAGCCGGTGGTGAGCTAGCAAAAAGAGCAGGTTACTGGGGAGCTCTAGGTGGAGTCACAGATTTTGCAGTATCTACACCAGGAGATCTTAATAGTCTTAGTTCAACTTTAGGTTTTGGCGAAGCATATAAAGGAGATGAGTTAAAGGGATCTGCTAAAGCTGCAGAATATTTTAAAGAAAAATTAAAATTTGGTGCAGAAGGAACTGTATTAGGTGGTGGTTTAACTGCAGCCTTACCAGTGGCTGGAACATTAGGAGCTAAGTATGGATTAATAGGTTTAAAAGGTGGAGCAGCAATTGCAAAAAATGTAGTTATCAGACCTTTAAATTATGCGGTCTTTCAACCAATTGGTAAGCTAGGAGCTACAGAAGCTGTGGGTAAAGGTGCTCGAGGTATAGGAGAGTTTTTAAATAACACAACAACTAAATTAAGAAAAGCTAGCGGATTACCTGACCCTAAGCTATGGAAGTTCTATGGCACAGGCGCTAACGAAACATTTTTAAAAAAACTTTTAAAGAAAATAGATAATGCAAAAAATGCATTAAAATCAGATGGCCCATTAAGTATTAGTCAAGCAGAAGATTTAAGAGCTTGGGAAAACACTGTTCAAGCTAGTGAAAAAGGGTTGGTTAAAATAATGAATCAAATTGATAATCAATTTAAAGAAATAGCAAAGGGTGCGGATGTGTTAGAATTACCTAAATATTTACAAGATGCTAAACTTAAATATCCAAAACCTATTACAGCAATAGATGATCAGATGTATTTAAGAAATAACGATTTGTTATATGATTATATACAAGCACCTAGAATAAAAAATACATTAGAAGATTCAGCAGAAGCTTTAAAATATTTAAATAAATTACCTAAAGAAGTACACAAAAATGCTAAAGCATTAAAAACAAATATAAATGATTTAGGTCTAAAGTACGGTAAACTTTTATTTGATAACCCGGATGATGCTATAAAAAGTTTTGGAGCAACTATCATAGAAAACGGTGGTGCATATTTAAAACAAGTGTTTAGTGTAATGAAAAATAAATCTTTTGAATTTGATCCACAAAAAGTAGCAGGAGCTGCTGAATTTTTTAAAAGAAATACTGTTCCTAAAATTTTAAATGAGCAACCTGAAGTATTACAAAAAATTATGAGAGAAAAAAATATTACTCAAAAAGAAGCAATTGATGTATTAGCAGATTCTACTATGGCTGATTTAAAAAATTCTTTAATTAACAGTAATAGAAATCCTGAATCTTTGTTTAGATTAATTGCAAGCACCTTTAAAATAAAAGATAAAAGTAAATTATTAGATACTGCTAAGAAAACTATTCAAGAAGGTAAAGAAGTTAGTGTATTAAGTTCTGAAGGAAAACTTATTCGAGCAGGGGGAGATCTTCAAACTGTAATGAAAAAAGTTTTAGATGCAGAAGATGCTGACATAGTAGGAAAAGCTTTCTTAGAACCTTTAAAAGATTATAGAGCTGCAGTGACTGATACGTTTTTACAAACAGCAAAAAATGTTTATCAAAAAGATTTTTTTGATAAGTTTGCAGACAACGCATTAAAGAATGGTTATGCTTTTAGATCTTTAGAAGAAGCACGTTTAGCAGGTATACCTACTAATAATTTAAGACAAATTACTTCAGAGTTTAATAAAGACATGGCTATGGTTGAATCCAAACTTTTAAGAAGTCGTTTATTTGATGGAGGAACTACACCGGGAGGCACAAGCGGAGGTTTATATATGACTCCAGAAATCGCTAATGCAGTTAAAGGCACAGAAGAATACTTAACTAAAATGTATGATATACCTCTGTATAGTGCATTAATGTCAGTTAAAGCTGCAGGGCAAATTGGTAAAACAGTATTTTCACCAATGACACAAATAAGAAACGTATCAACAGCTTCTTTCTTTGCCTTAGCTAGCGGATTAATTGGTGGAAGAATAAGTCTTACTGATTCGTTTAAATTAATGGCTGATGATATTTTTCCAGGAAAAAGTATTTCTGCTGCAGATGTAGCTAGAAAAATGGAAGATAGAATTAAAAGAGGTGTTGTAGATCAAAACATAGAAGTTAATGAAATTAAAACTGTTTTAGAAAAAGCTAAAAAAGGTAAACTTAGTTTGTCGGCTTTAATGGATGCGCCAATAGTTAAAAAAGCTTTTGACTTGTATCAAGGAGGTGACAATGTTTGGAAAGTCTACGCAGATGATTTTTATCAAGACGCATTAAAAACTGCATTTCAATGGAGTCCTAAAGGATTAAAAGGAGACGTAGCTATTAGAGATAATATAATTGATTGGTATCGAACAGTAGGTAAACAAGCAGATGTGGCTGATGAATTAGTAGCAGCTAACGCTAAAATTGCTAAAATAGATCAACAACTTGCAACAGCTACTCCAGCGATGAGACAGTCTCTATTAAATCAAAAAGAAGCTTTAGTACAACAATTTAAAAACATAGGAGATATTTCTGCTTATCTTGTAACAAATACTATTCCTACTTATAGTAAAGTTCCAGCTATTATTAAAAATATTAGAAATTTACCATTAGGTAATTTCGTAGCTTTTCCTGCAGAGATATTAAGAACTGGTGCACAT
>Ga0181563_10006662_pt1 | contig 10335 bp, 20 predicted proteins | sample 011ome_25_FD_133759 | JGI IMG/M metagenome (GOLD analysis project Ga0181563, IMG submission 133759) | Coastal salt marsh microbial communities from the Groves Creek Marsh, Skidaway Island, Georgia - 011512CT metaG (megahit assembly) | ecosystem: Environmental > Aquatic > Marine > Intertidal... | reverse complement strand
GGTGAGGAGTATCGCGATAAAGATTTTACTGGTAAAGATATTTGCCGCAAACGTGACATTGATCTTTTCTTTAATAAAAGAGATCATCGATTTAGTTCTAGTGATTTAAGAAAGAGAGTATGCGATGCTTGATTATCAAATAGCAGTTCCCAGTTATAAAAGGTCAAAGACTATACAGGAAAAGACGTTTAAAGTATTCGAGGAACATAACATTCCTCCTGAACGTGTTACTGTTTTTGTTGCTGACGATGAAGAACATGAAGTGTATCATGATGCATTGGTAGGGCATAAGTATGGTGCAAATATTGTAGTCGGCGTTCCAACGATTGGTGCTCAGCGAAACTTTATCGAGCAGTATTATCCGGAGGGAACTTACTTAATGATGTTTGATGACGACGTTGAGCAAGTCCAGAGAAGGAAAGATGAGAAAACTCTTGAACCAATTGATGACTTATACACTGAGATTATTGAACAGGGTTTTGCTCAGTGTGAAGAACTTGGTGCTAAAACATTTGGTATCTATGCTGCCTCGAATGCATACTTTATGAAAGACAGAGTGTACTCAAAACTTTGTTATATCATTGCTTCTATGTTTGGCGTTATTGTAGACCATGATGAAGAACTCGCTCGCGTGACGAATCATGGTGAAGATTATGAATATTCTTTGCGTCAGTATGTGAAGCATGGAGTGTTGTGTCGATTGGATAAATACACCGTGAAGAGCAACTATTATAAAGAAGAAGGTGGATTACAAACGATTCGTACCAAAGAATATGTCTACGAATCAATTAAGAAAATTGCTGCAATGTACCCCGACCTTTGTTCAATGTATGTTAGAGAAACAACTGGTCATGCTGAATTGAGGTTGAAAGATAAATCTAATGGAAAATATCAAAAAGCATCTGCCTCTCTGGAAGAATTCTTCGGATAAAAATAAACGACACCAACTACAGTGGTGGATGGCGCCCAAGTGCGACGAATATGGGCAATGGTGGTTGGGATATCAGAAGGTTAGGTTAGTTCGTTTGCCCAATCAGGAGCAAGCGAAAAAAGAATTCCTAGAAAAATATAACAAGTGGGATTAAAATGAAACCATATAAATTAGTTTTTCTGTTGTTACTCGCATACACTATCGGATTCATATATTCTAACGAACGATCAAAGACAATCTGTCAAGAAAGATTGGAAGCGGCGACTAATGAGCATATAGAATTACGGAAAGTTATGATAGATTCTGAAAAGGCAATCACGAAGAAAGAATCGATGGATGAATTTATGACTGTTTTAGTAAAGACTTGTTTAGATTCGGGTAAGTTTAAGATAGTACACGAAGACAGCGGCAGAGAATTGGTATTTGAATGTAAATTGGAGGATGAAGGTGAGTTCACAGTGGCATGGTGGTAAGGGTTCTTCCCGTCGTAAAGATTCTGATGATAAAAAATACGCAGACGGATGGGAAAGGATTTTTAATAATAACAAACAGGAATTCTGGGATCATCTTTGTAAACACAACGGTCTATTATTGATTGGAAAAGGCGAAGAATGCTCTTGGTGCGGGGAGAAAGAATCTTGAATATACAAAACGATAGAATAAACTGGGGTTCACATATCCCTGTATTAAAGTCACTTTTCCAGACTTATAATATCAAAGGCGCGGTTGAATTGGGTATGGGATATAACAGTACTCCTTTGCTCAGAGAGAATTGCGAGAAAGTCTATTCGACTGAGAATGACCTTGAGTGGGTAGAACTCATGAAGAAAGAGTTCGGTGAGACCGAGAATCATCGCATCGAATATCATGACATATCACCTTGCGTTAAGAGCACAAGAAGAAGGTCTGTCGGCAAACCTTTCTTAGAGAAAATGAGGGATTACTATCTCTCAATAGACACTGAAGGATACGACCTGCTTTTTGTTGACGGGCACTCAGTCACTCGATTAGAAGCGTTCCTTACAATTGGCGATCGATTTGACTTCGTGGTTCTTCATGACGTTAACGAACAAGGATTGATCAATCACTACTTAACAGACATGCCACAACTTCTGGGTTATTCCAGGTTTGTTCATAAACCATTCAGACAACATACTGGATTGTACATGAAAGAACAGTATGTTTCTGAGATAGAGAAGTTTGAATCGATTCTTCAAAAAGAGACGATTGATTTCGGAAAAAGGCAAAGCATTTTTGGAAAGTGGTAGTGGTATACAGTCACAAACACAATTTAATTTTCCTTCGATTACCCAAGAACGCATCTACCAGTCTTGCTACTTGGTTTATAGAAAACTGTTGTCAACCATCTGATACATGGACAATGATTGGCGACTCAGGTAAAAAGGCAAATAATTTTCCTGAGAAAGTATTAAGAAAATACTCAGAGCAGTATCGAAAGATACACCTGACGTTAAATGAATTGATTGACAACGATGTGATTCCTTTAGAAGTTGCAAAGAAATGTAGAATCGTTGGCGTAGTCCGCAATCCATATCATCGCCAACTCAGTTTATTTTTCTTTAAGAGTAGATCGACTGATAAATCTCCTGCACAGTTTCGAAAAGAATTCAGAAACGGTTATCATGAAACTGATGGCAATAATCATATCCTACAATCAGACTATTTTAAGATAGGCGATGAGATGGCACCAAACGCTGATCCTTGGAAGTATGAATATATCAGTGAGAACCTGCAAAATTTTATATCAAAAAATAATATCATCGAAACAAATCAGTTGCAATCGTTTAAGTCTAATCGCAAACCAAAAGAAATGGTTGAACTTGAAAAAGAATACTACGACGAGAAAACTAGAGAGGCAGTGTATCAGTATTATAAGAAAGACTTCGATCTGTTTTCATGGGAACACTTAAATTGAAAGTTGATAGAGCATTAATCATTAGAGGAAAAGACGTTCCCCTTTCAGTAGAATACGCTGAGGGATGCGCCAAGTCATGCGAAGAGCATGGATTGCCATATGAATTTATTGATGCGGTGTATATGGCACCAGGACAGGCAGCGTATGATTCTGTCGGTGCAAAAATTAAACACAATTGGGGTTTTAATAATGGAAACGCTGGTTGTCATGCATCGATGATTAAATGCTGGGACAGAATTATTGAGCTTGATAAAACCTGTTTGATTCTTGAACACGATGCTCTGGTGTGCGGCGACACAACAACAATTGACATTCCTGACGACGCTGTGGTCACATTCGGTTTTCGGATTGGCACAGGACAAACATACAAACCAATCAGTAAAATCAAAACCTTGACGAGAATACAAAAGTCCGTTGGGGCGCATGCGTACGCGATCACACCCAAGACTGCCAAATGGTTAATACATGACGCGAGAGTTGTAGGTTTGACTTGCGGCGTTGATAGGTGGTTGATGATGGGTCCAAGATCTGGACTTCCTTTATACGTTGCTGATCCTCCGCAAGCAGTTTGTTGGGTGCGAAAATCTAGCATGGGACATAAAGAACAAAAAAATACAGGACGCAGTTTCGGCGTCACCTCGCCGCACAATAATGCTGAGTGCGCAAATCTGCCTAGTTGGAAACAAGGTCTCTCTCATAAGTAACTGATTTGCAAGGGGTTTTTATCCATTTACTTTGAAGTTATAATCTAGTATTATAGATTGTTGATACAGTAATACTGGAGTTTGTGATGTTTCATACCAATCTTAATTATGATATGTCAGGTCGTCGTCGCAAGAAAAGTCAACCCAAAGGTGAAGTGTATGCTAAATATAAGGCACCTGCTTTTGAACCATATGTGCCAAAAGCAGTTTATCGAAGGGAAACCATATTCGATAATGCTCCATCTCATGAAGGTCCATCCGGATCAACTGCCCGTGTAGAATCACAGAAGTATACAGGCAGTCTCGTTCGAGGCATCGCAACGATGCATAAAAGTAATGCTGTCCCTGTTATTAGCGAAGAAGAGGCGACAGATATTTCTAAGATGAGACGATAAGGATAAAAATATGACACATCGATTAATCACCGTCCACAGTCCCGAAGGCAATCTACTCGCCAGTAGGGTAGTCAAGGTAGAGGCAGATGCTGAAGTCCTCTCTCAGAGGACGCTGGAGGATGCTCAGAGGTATTTTAACATCCCCCTCGCCCATATGATCCTCAACGTATTAGACGACTGGGATGCCTTCTCTTTGGTTTCCACGGAACCGCTCTTAATTCAAAAGGTTGCCTAAGTTATTGATTTTCCTAGAGTTTTTACGACTTTACTTTGGACTCGGTTTTCAGTATAATGGTTGTATTGATTGAGAGGAAAGAAGTTATGGCACGTTTTATCTATCAGCTTGAATGTGAAATCGAAAGTCTCGCTGACGAGATCGACTTCAACCAAGCACTGCGTATCATCAAAGGTTTCATGGGAACCGAAGACACTCTCGATGCCCTTAAAGGTTTCGAGAAGCGTTATGAGCAAGCAGAGCGTGAAGCGATGGAAGACGATACTCACCTTGATCTTGATTGGGATTGGAGATATGAGATCTTCTCTTACAACCTGCTGGTTGATGGTTTTTCAAAGTTGTTTGCTCCAAAGGAGGCAGCGTAATGTCTAGAATTTCAGAAATCCGTTCGAGCGCATACGGTGAGTTGCGCAATATGATCGACGAGGTAGAGACTCGATACTTTTCTCGCCGAAAAGAGTTGATTGATCTTGGTGGCGACTGGACTCGTGAAGATCTACAGGAAATGCTTTTCGAGATTTTCGATAACGCTGGTGTGCTCGGATACACGGTTGATGAGACAATCTCCGGAGGAGAATTTTAATGAGTTGGAATCTTGAAGGAATGTGGGTTTGCGGCAACTATCACGGTGCGAATATATCGGGCGTTGTTCGCCTGTCCCGCGTCAAGTATGGCGGTACTGTCTCTCACCATATCAAGTTGGATGCAGGTTTCTCAACCTGTAATGGTAGGATCTCGCGCAAAAAAGGCGAGTCGGTTATTTTAGACCATTCGGCGATTGAGCGATTGGCAGATTATCGAGAAGCGTTATAATGGAAGCAATCATTTGGCTAGTGACCTATGAAGGTCAGACTGAATCGCCTTATACTTGGGCGACGTTGCGCAACGATTATTTCGATGCTGTTAAGTTGAAAGAAGAACTCGAAAAGGAATATCCGGATCGAGTGTGGTCAGTCTCAGAAAAGGATGTATCATGACCAGAGATCAAAAAATTTATTATTATCAAAATTTGCTGATGTTGGGATTTATTCCCATCATTGTGGTTCTCATACATACTATAGATTTTTGGGAAACCAATGAACGCAAAAAATGTGTTGTGGTTCACGCAAGTGTTCCACATTGGGAAGGGAGATGTGAACTTGAACGGTGATCCGCTAAAACGTTCTGATGGTAGAGTAAAACCAGATCGACAATGGTATCCGGAAAATTTTGACTGGTACTTAAAATGGGTTGCTTCGATTCTTGTAATGATGTCGTTGGCGATGAGGTCAGCAGGTCCCGAATATCGGATGTATGACTTGACAATTGGGTTTGTGGGCATCATACTATGGACTTGGGTTTCGATCATCTGGAAAGATCGCGCTCTGATTATGTTGAATGCCGTTTCAGGATTCTTACTTGCCTCTACAATATTAAGGGAGATGTGATGGAAAAAGTTCGTAAGAAAAGAAAACCAATGACGCCTGAGCAACGTGCTGCTGCGGCAGAACGACTGGCACTGGCAAGAGCAGCGAAGGCACCTGCTAAAAATATTTCTATTCACGAAAGTATTCGAGATCTTGACGATGATCATCCTCTTTCCCCTGCAAAGGTGAAGGAATGGATTAAATCTTGCCGAGAAGAACTTAAAGCGAATCGTCACCACAGATTATCAAAAGATATTAAAGAAAAAGCAGCGTGGCATTCCCTAGAATCGTATGTTCGCAATATGCAAAATTATCTTTCTTCGGGTATATGGTTGGACTTATTCTATGGTGAAAAAAGATCTATCCGAATGTACCCAGTTTGTACGACGATGTCGTATGAAAAAGATGGCACGCCTAAATACTCATATGGAATATATTATCCAGGATTAGGTCTTTACAAGGGACAGGGTGAATTCGAAGAATAACAACATCTTTCTCCTTTCGTTATTATTTACACTATTGACCGCATGCGGCGGTGGAGGTTCCTCGGGAGAGGTCGGTGTAGACACGCCGACCTATCCAGCATCAGGTACTAAATCCGGCGAAGAATTCTGTGACGGGTATACTCTTCAACAAAACTACCATGATGGAAATGGTGGTACTTACATTGAAGTTGTAGAAGAAAATTCTGAGCAATGTGGTTATACTCCTGATCCTGAATTTGGCACTCCTATCGGCGAACCATACTGCGTAGAAATAACAAACCCAGAAAACCGTTTCCTCACTTTATTGAATCTTATACAAGACATTGCTGATGGCAAAGGTGGCAAGACGCAGGAAACTCTCAAAGAAAATTCTCAAGATTGCGGTGCATTAGTGCAGATGGACGAACCGCCATCTTGTCCAACAACTCAATCAGATACCACTGGTCATCCTTGGTATGACTACTATAATTGCGAAGGACAACTACAAAGAACTTCTGTTGATTTTAAATATTCCGCAGACAATACACAACTAGCAATCATTGATTTGCTGGCAGTTGTTGACAGCAAGATGACTGATGAAGACCGAGATGGTTTATCAAATGAAGAGTTCGTTCGAAGAGAATTAGATTTTGTGAATCAAATATTCGCAGACTCCGGTGTATACATTTATATTCGCTTGATTGGATTGGAAACAGTAGAAGTAGCAAAGGGTGATCTGAGAAGGCAATACTCCGCATTCACCAATTCAAGATATGAGTTCGAGGATGTTGATGATTGGCAATCTGCTGCGAATGCTGACTTAGCATTTTTATTTAAAAAAATAGAAGAAAGTCCAATCGCTTGTGGCGTTGCCAGTTTCGATGCTACGAGAGGCATGTCATATTCCAGAGGAATTAGTCAGTGTTTTCAAAACAGTGTATTTCAAGAATCAGATGTAACTCGATATTATGAGCGAGCGCACGAAACCATTGTACATGAGATAGGGCATCTGTTGGGACTCGAGCATGACTTTGGTAACCATTCTGGGAACGGTTCTATCTTCGAATATTCTTTCGGTTACTTAATTCCTAACTCTGAGCAACCACAAGAAGATGGTGGATTCAATAGTGGATATGGAACAATTATGTCTTACTCTGATTTACCAACTGCTACTTTCTCAACTGCTTCAAAGTATTTTGAACTGCCCGACGGTAAGAGCAGAGCAACAGGAACTTCTGGCGGTGCTTTCACGCTGGAACCGATAGAAGAAAAACCAATGCCCACAGAAGCAGTTGATTCATTGAATAGAGTTCGCTATGTTATGAGTCAACTCTCGGAAACTTCTTTAAATGATTTTTTCTTTGAATTCAATTTACCAGAAGAACCGAATATCTGTCTATTTTAAAATAGTTAATTTTTATCCTTGACATTTTTCGCATAATCATCTATTATAAATAAATGCGTTGATTCCTTGGGAAAGGGTCAACACTTCTCTACGCTGAATGGTCAGGTAGAGTATAACAACAATCTTGCTTAAATATAAGGAGATCCGTTATGGTATCTAAAGCATTTTCTTTTCCACGTTCACATTTCATTGGTTTTGATCACGTATGGTCAGAGATTGAGAGACTGTCAGATATGGCAGACAACAAACTCTATCCTCCACACAACGTAGTCAAGCACACTGAAACTCAATTCTCTGTAGAACTGGCTCTTGCTGGTTACTCAAAGGATGCGCTGACTGTTGAAGTCAAAGAAGGCATTCTGGTTGTAACAGGCGATGGTCGACCTACTTTGGATGATGAAGTTGATCGTGAGTATCTACACCGTGGTATTTCTGCAAAGAAATTTACACGAACCTTTAGACTCTCTGAACACGTTGTTGTAGAAGGAGCAGACTTCAAAGATGGATTACTGGTCATTGACCTGAAAGTAGAGATCCCAGAAGAGAAGCGTCCTCGCACTATCCCAATTGGAAATACGGATAAACAACTACTAACAGAGGACTAAGATGAAAAACTGGGCAATTATATGCCTTTGTCTTTTATCGTCTTTCGCCTCAGCAAACCAAATCGAAGAAGTTGCAGTCAAGGCGCGACAAGTAAAAATCGTGATTGACTGGAAACTGTCAGAGAAGCATAAGCAGAATCCTATCACAGGGAACTGGTATTATGTTGCTGAGAAAAAAGATGAAAAAAAGACTAAAGCATAAAATATAAATTGGGCGACTTCGGTCGCCCTTTCTCAGGAGATACACATGTTAGAAATAATAGCAATAGGTACATTAATGATGCTACCGATGATAGCAGGTGGTATCACGTTTGTTTACTCATATTCAGTGACAAAGGACATTGGTAATGAAAGTGAAGGTTGAAATTGATATGACGCCTGACGAAGTGCAAGATCTATTCATTCCGAGTAGCAAGCAGAAAGAATTTGCTCAAGCACTTTATACAGCATACATTGACGCAATGTCAAAAACTGTTTCAGGCGCAGTTGATAAAGTATTTAAGAGACGTTCTCGAGGCGACTCATAAGTCTTTCAGCACGATTGGTAACTTGACGATACCAAAGCGAATCGCGACCTTCAATGGCAGCAGATGCCCATTCTTCGCAAAGTAAATGTGCATTCATCTTTTTAAATTTGGACAAGCGAGTACGACCCATATTGAACATCATGTTAACTAGAATCTCTTGCACTTCTCCAGGAAAACTATCCCATTCACTCATACCATACAACGCAACGCACTCACTTATAGCCAGATCGAGATCTCGGTCAAAGCACTCTTTAACGCGCTCGACTGAGACTGGTTCTCCGACGTCGTATCCGTGTTCTGGATCTGACTCAAGCACGAGATGTCCCACTCCGAAGGTTTTGTACCCAAGATGGTCCAGATAAATTTCATACACAACTCCTTCGTCGATTTTCAATTGATCGTAAACATTTTCTCGATTCATCTTTACTTTCTCGCTGTTTTAAGTTACAATGGAGTCAAAGGTTTGAGGTATACATGAGCGCATTTTATACAAACGTCTTCAACCAAGGCAACCATATTTATGTTCGTGGGTTTGACGATGATGGCGAACGAATACAAAAGAAGTACACGTATGAACCAAGGTTATACGTGCCATCTAAAACGCAGACTGGGTTGGTCGATGTTCACAACAATCCAGTCAAACCTGTTGACTTCCACAGTATTTATGAAGCAAAAGATTTCATCAAAAAATATGAAGATGTCGACGGTTTCAATATTTACGGATACGATCGTTGGGCATATATGTTTATCTACGATCGCTATAAAAACCGTGACCCTGACACCAGCAAACTAAACATAGTCTCTCTTGATATTGAGGTTGCTTCTGACGATGGGTTCCCCGAACCTGATGTTGCTGAGAAAGAAGTAACAGCAATCACAATCAAACGCCGCAATATGACTGTAGTGATTGGTTGCGGTGAGTTTGTTTCTAACGATAAGAATGTCTACTATCTCAAGTGCACTGACGAGTCACATCTACTTCGTAAATTCCTGCAAGCATGGGAAGGGATGGACGTTGATGTATTGACTGGTTGGAACACTGAGTTCTTTGACGTGCCTTATCTTGTCAACCGTATCCGCAAGCTGCTCGGCGAGGATCATGTACAACGACTCTCACCGTGGGGTAAACTCCGCGAGTACACTGTCACGATGGGTACAAAAAAGAATCAAGGTTACGATCTATATGGTATCGCGCATCTTGATTATCTTGCAGTGTATAAGAAGTTTCGCCTTCAACCCAGAGAGTCATATCGTCTAGATTACATTTGCGAACTTGAACTCGGCGAGAAAAAGATAGACTACTCTGAACACGGCAATCTGTATACGCTATACAAAGAGGACTATCAAAAATTTATTGAGTATAATATTCGCGACGTTGATTTGATCTTCATGCTTGAGGATAAACTCGGATACCTTGATGTGGTTTTCGCGTTGACCTATGACTCCGGATGTAACTTCGAGGATGGTCTGTCTACTCTGACGATCTGGGATACAATTATACATAACTATCTCATGGATCAAAACGTAGTCATTCCAACGAAGAAACCAACGCCAGGAAACGCAGGGCAGATCGTTGGTGGTTTCGTAAAAGAACCACAGGTTGGTATGCACGAATGGGTGATGTCGTTTGACTTAAACTCTCTGTACCCTCACTTGATTATGCAATATAATATCTCGCCCGACACACGTGCGCGTGGGCGCGAGGTGATGGATCTAGGAAACATTGC
>Ga0181563_10006660_pt1 | contig 10337 bp, 12 predicted proteins | sample 011ome_25_FD_133759 | JGI IMG/M metagenome (GOLD analysis project Ga0181563, IMG submission 133759) | Coastal salt marsh microbial communities from the Groves Creek Marsh, Skidaway Island, Georgia - 011512CT metaG (megahit assembly) | ecosystem: Environmental > Aquatic > Marine > Intertidal... | reverse complement strand
CTTTCAATCTATTGGTGTAATGCCGTCAAAACGCCGCAAAACGCCCGCCAATAGCCTAGATTGGAACCAAATGGCGTCAAAACCGTTGTTCATTTCCTAATGGTCAAAATGCGCCCGCGCACTACGGGCTGGCAAGAAATGAAGATGGTGAAAACCCGAATGTTCGAATTCTCTAACGTGTCCTTGTCCGAACTGAAGGCCAAGGCCGAACCTGTGAGTAACGAGTATTCTTTCGATAAAATGGCTGAGTTCCAGCCCGATCATGTCATCTGCTTTACTCCGCGGACGCTCATCGCGACCCCGCGTGGTGCGCGTCCTGTCGAGACCTTGAACGTTGTTGATCTTGTGATGACCCGCGATCACGGGATGCAACCGATCCGCTGGATTCAGTCGCGAAAGGTTTCCGGCATCGGGCAGTTTGCTCCGATCCGCCTCAGGAAAGGTGTCTTGACCGGCATGGAAGATGATCTTGTCGTTTCCCCTCGCCACAGGGTTCTGCTCCAAGGCTATCGCGCGGAGCTTTTGTTTGGCGAAAGCGAAGTCCTTGTGGCCGCGGAAAACCTTATCGACGGCAATATGGTGCGGCGCGATCGTCAGAAGGACGTCACCTACATCCACATTCTGTTCGACCAGCATGAGGTCATCTACGCAAACGGCGCACCGACCGAGAGCTTCCACCCGACGGATTACTCATTGGCCGCCGTCGAGCCGCAAGCCCGTGAAGAGCTTTTCGCTATCTTTCCGGAATTGCGGTCGCTTCCCAAGAGCTATGGCAAGACCGCCCGGCGCTGCCTGCAAGCCCACGAAGCCGAGCTGGTTTGGGTCTAGGCTGTCCTGATCACTGGATGCCGTTCGCAACCTGAAGCGCTCGAACGTATTTCAGAACCAGAGCGGTCTCTTCCTCGGTGATTCCTGGGATCGACGGCATATTTCCGAAGGACCAATGGTGCGCCTTTACCCCTACGATCGGGGCGTAGAAAAACGAAATATCGGCGTGGTGGTCGGGCTCATAGATCTCGTGAACTAGCGGCGGTCCAAAGCCTTCACGCCCGCCGGCGTTCCGACCGTGGCATTCAACGCAAAACTTGTTGAACGCCGCTTCCCCGCCCCTTTCGTCTGGCCCCAGATCGGGCAAGATCACCTCGACCATCGGCGCTTCAAGCCCCTCATCGTCGCCAGCGGCCAATTGCTGGGCATAGGCGAGAAAGCCGATCAGACAAACAGCAAGAAGGCCCGCGAGCGAAGCGAATATGGTTCTATTCATGATTACTCAGGCCCTGCTGCTCTTTTTAATTCAACCTAAAATTTAATTACATCTCTTGCCCCCAACCGAAAGTAAGTTCAACGGTTTGCACGCCAATCGCGTGCCGCTTGCCCAAAAGCTTCAAACAATGGGCGCGAAACGGGATCATTGGCCGCGTTCCATTCAGGATGCCATTGGACCGAGAGGCAAAATCCCTTGGCCCCCTCTACGTAAATCGCCTCAGGTGTCCCGTCCGGTGCGGTGCCATCTATGACGACCCTTTTCCCCGGCCGGCGGATGCCCTGCCCGTGAAGCGTATTGGTCAAGACCTCGGTAGCCCCGAACAGTCTGGCAAACGGGCCGTCAGGCATCAAGCTGACCGTATGGCGAAGCGCGAATTTCTCGGCGAGGGTGCCCTCTGGCGGCATCCGGTGATTGTCTCGTCCTGGCAGATCGCGGATCTCGGGATCAAGTGATCCGCCCATCGCGACGTTCACCTCCTGAAAGCCACGGCAAACCCCGAGGATGGGCTGGCCGCGTTCCACACAAGCTCTGACAAGTGGCAGGGTGATTGCATCGCGATTGCGATCAAAGGTGCCGTGCGCGGGTGTCTCCGCCTCTCCATATTCTTCGGGGTGGACATTGGGGCGCCCACCGGTCAGCAAGAAACCGTCGCATGCCTCAAGAAGCTCGGGCACCGTCACGATGTCGGGATCGGCAGGGATCAAAAGCGGCATCGCGCCCGAGACATGGGCAATCGCGCAAGAGTTCATCGTCCCGACTGCATGGACCGGATATTCATCGCCAAGGATGTTGGAATTGCCGATGATTCCAATAATTGGACGAGACATAATTCCTCACTCAAAACTTTGAGCCGAGTATATGCTCACAGAACCCCCCTGAAAACAGGGGTGAACCTCGCACCAGCGCACACTTCTGTGCAGCAAAGAACGGAAGTTGACCTAGTCCTCTCCGGTCAGGCCCGCCGCTTCGATCCCGGCAAGCGCGCAGATCACATCGTTGTCGCTCGTATCGCCTGTTACGCCCACCGCGCCGATGATCTTGCCGGCCTTGTCGCGCACCAGAACACCGCCGGGAACAGGAACGACCTTGCCGCCGTAAACCCCGTTCATCGCCGCCATGAAATAGGCCTGCTGTTCGGCTCGGGCCATCTGGGCGCGGCCAGCGATACCGAGCATCACAGCGCCATAGGCTTTGCCCTGAGCGATGCCGAAACGGCCGGGGGCTGCGCCATCTTCGCGCTCGAAGGCTTTGACATGGCCGCCGCTATCGAGAACCACAACGGAAAGAGGTTTGAAGTCAAGTTCACGCCCCTTGGCGATGGCCTTGCGGATAATCGTCCGCGCCTTTGTCATCGATATTTCGGCCATGTCGTCCTCCCACTGGCGACCTGCCTAGTTGCGCCCCCGTGCTTTCAGCTCGAGTCGGCGGCGGTGCAGGATCGGTTCTGTATAGCCTGCCGGCTGCACGCGTCCTTCGAACACAAGGTCGCAGGCGGCCTGAAAGGCGATGCCGTCGAAATCGGGGGCCATCGGCCGGTAGAACGGGTCGCCCTCGTTCTGACGATCCACCACTTCGGCCATCTTCCGCATCGCCGCCATCGCGTCTTCCTGACTGACAATACCATGATGCAGCCAGTTGGCGATATGCTGCGACGAAATCCGGCAGGTGGCACGGTCTTCCATCAGGCCAACATCGTGGATGTCGGGCACCTTGGAGCAGCCAACACCCTGATCGATCCAGCGCACGACATAGCCGAGAATGCCTTGGGCGTTGTTTTCAACCTCGCGGATGATCTGATCGCGGTTCCATTTGCGGTAGGTCGCCAGCGGAATGTCGAGCACCGCGTCGACATAGGCCCGCCGCCCGCCCTTGGCGAGGCGCGCCTGAACGGCGAAGACGTCGATCTTGTGATAGTGCAGCGCGTGCAGGGTTGCCGCGGTGGGCGACGGCACCCAAGCGCAGTTGGCGCCGGCCTTGGGATGGTCGATCTTCTGCTCGAGCATCGCCGCCATCTGGTCGGGCATCGCCCACATCCCCTTGCCGATCTGGGCCTTGCCCGAAAGGCCGCACTCAAGGCCGATATCGACGTTCTGGTTCTCGTAGGCTGTGATCCAGCCCTTGCGCTTGATGAAATCCTTGCGGCTGAAGGGGCCCGCTTCCATCGAGGTATGGATCTCGTCGCCGGTGCGGTCGAGGAAGCCGGTGTTGATAAAGGCCACGCGGTTCTTCGCGGCGCGAATGCATTCCTTGAGATTGACCGAGGTCCGGCGCTCTTCGTCCATCACGCCGAGCTTGACGGTGAACTGCGGCAGGCCGAGCATCTTTTCCACATGGGTAAAGATTTCGTCGGCGAAGCCGACCTCTTCCGGCCCGTGCATCTTGGGCTTGACCACATAGACCGAGCCCTTGACCGAATTGCCGCCCTTCTGCTTCAGGTCGTGAATGGCGATCATCGTCGTCACGGCGGCATCCATCAGCCCCTCGAAGACCTCGTCTCCGTTGCGATCAAGGATCGCCGGGTTGGTCATCAGGTGGCCCACGTTGCGGATCCACAAGAGCGCGCGGCCTTTGATCGAAGTTTCCTTGCCGCTGGGATCAAGGAACGTCAGATCAGGGTTGAGTCGGCGGGTGAAGCTTTGGCCGCCCTTCGAGACTTCTTCCGTCAGATCGCCCTTCATCAGGCCAAGCCAATTGCGATAGGCAACGACCTTATCCTCGGCATCAACGCAGGCGACCGAATCTTCGCAATCCATAATCGCCGACAAGGCGCTTTCCAGCCGGACATCAGCCAAAAGCGCCTGATCGCGGCTGCCGATAAGATGGGCGCGGTCGAACACGAGTTCGACGTGCAGCCCGTTATTGCGCAGGATCACCGAATGCGGCGCCTTGGGGTGGCCGCGATAGCCGACGAATTTTTCGGGGTGAACGAGCGGCAGGTCATCGACGAGAAGCTGCCCCTTCTCCACATGATAGCGGCGCACGTCGGCGTGGCTGGTACCGGCGATCGGGAAAGCTTCATCAAGGAACACCCGCGCCCGCGCGACAACCCGCGCGCCACGGCCCCGCTCGTATCCGCCCTTGGGGATCGGGCCGGCCATGGCATCGGTGCCATAAAGGCAATCATAGAGGCTGCCCCAGCGGGCGTTGGCGGCATTCAGCGCATAGCGCGCGTTGGTGATCGGCACGACAAGCTGAGGGCCGGCGACCGAGGCGATCTCGGGATCGACATTGGCGGTCTCGATTTGGAAATCTTCCCCTTCGGCCAAGAGATAGCCGATGTCCGTGAGGATGGCCTTATAGGCTTCGTGATCATGCGGCTTGTCGCGATTGGCGATGTGCCATGCGTCAATCTTCGATTGGATCTCGTCGCGCTTGGCCAGAAGCGAACGGTTCTTCGGCCCAAGATCATGAACGAGGGTCGAGAGCCCGTCCCAGAAAGCATCTGCTGAGATGCCGGTGCCGCCGAGCGCCTCGGTCTCGACAAAGGCCGCCAGCTCCGCTGCAACCTGAAGCCCTGCTCTCTCTACACGTTCGACCATTCTTCGTTCCCTCGGACTGTATGCACTAGTATGCAAGATTCCGTGCCGACGTAGCGCAAAAGTTTCCGATCGGCAACTCGATTGCGGTCACATCACCTTACCAATCCGCGCATTTCCACCAAACAGCCAATCGCAACCGCCCTTGCTCCGCCCGCGCCCCTGCCCTAGAAGCCTTTGCCAGACGATTTGAGGAAAGCCCGATGCTCGATTTGACCTATGACGCCCCCAAACCCAAAGTCATCGCTGGCGCAACCGGCGACTGGGAGCTGGTGATCGGCCTCGAGGTTCACGCGCAGGTGGCCACCGCCGCCAAGCTTTTCTCCGGCGCCTCGACCCAGTTCGGCGCCGAGCCCAACTCGAATGTCGCCTTCGTCGACGCGGGAATGCCAGGGATGCTGCCGGTGATCAACGAGGGCTGCGTGGCGCAGGCCGTCCGCACCGGCCTTGGCCTGAAGGCCGAGATCAATCTTTGGTCGGCCTTCGACCGGAAAAACTATTTCTACCCCGACCTGCCGCAGGGCTATCAGATCTCCCAGCTCTATCACCCGATCGTCGGTGAGGGCGAAGTGTTGGTCGAGATGGGGAACGGGACAGCCCGCCGCGTGCGGATCGAGCGCATCCACCTCGAGCAGGACGCCGGCAAATCGATCCACGACATGGACCCGCATATGTCCTTCGTCGATCTCAACCGCACCGGCGTTGCCCTGATGGAAATCGTCTCGCGCCCCGATATCCGCGGCCCCGAAGAGGCCGCCGCCTATGTCGGCAAGCTGCGCCAGATCATGCGCTACTTGGGCACCTGCGATGGCAACATGCAAAACGGCAACCTGCGCGCCGACGTGAACGTGTCCGTGTGCCGCCCCGGCGATTATGAGAAATACCAAGCCACGCAGGATTTCAGCCATCTCGGCACCCGCTGCGAGTTGAAGAACATGAATTCGATGCGCTTCATCCAGATGGCCATCGACTATGAGGCCCGCCGCCAGATCGCCATTCTCGAAGACGGCGGCGCCATCGTTCAGGAAACCCGCCTCTACGACCCCGACAAAAACGAGACCCGCTCGATGCGCTCGAAGGAAGAAGCGCATGACTATCGCTACTTCCCCGATCCCGATCTCCTGCCGCTCGAGATTGATCAATCCTGGGTCGACGATATCGCCGCCAGCCTGCCCGAGCTTCCCGACACCAAGAAAGCCCGCTTCATGGGCGATTTCGGCCTGTCGGACTATGACGCCTCGGTCCTGACCGCCGAGGTCGCCAACGCCGCCTATTTCGAAAAGGTCGCCGAAGGCCGCGACGGCAAACTCGCCGCCAACTGGGTCATCAACGAACTTTTCGGCCGCCTCAAGAAAGAGGACCATTCGATCGAGGAAAGCCCCGTCTCCCCCGATCAGCTGGGCAAGATCGTCGGCCTTATCACCAAGGGCGATATCTCCGGCAAGATCGCCAAAGACCTCTTCGAGATCGTCTACACAGAAGGCGGCGACCCCGAAAAGATCGTGGAATCGCGGGGTATGAAACAAGTGACCGACACCGGCGCTATCGAAGCCGCCGTCGATGCCGTGATCGCTGAAAACCCCGCGCAGGTCGAAAAAGCCAAGGCCAACCCCAAACTCGCGGGCTGGTTCGTCGGCCAAGTAATGAAAGCCACCGGCGGCAAAGCCAACCCGGCCGCTGTCAACGACCTCGTCACTAAGAAGCTCGGCCTTTAACCGCTTCTTTTGGCCTGAAATACTCCGGGGGTGAACGGGCCGTCAGGCCCGGAGGGGGCAGCGCCCCCTGCTTCCCCTATTCCTTGTCCCGAACGGCGATCTTCAACAGCGCCGCGCGCCGCTCAAGGCTTTCCGGAGACCAAGTCTCCTCCGTCACATAATATTCCTCGACGACCTTGTGCTCGGGCGGCAGCACGACCCAAGGCTGCTTGGTTGAGGTAAAGATATGAACGTCCGGCGGCATGGCCGTGGGATCGTCGAGTGTTCCCGCCCGGATGAACTTGAAATACTTGCGATAGCCGCCGAAATAATACTGGCTCCAGACCGTGACCCGGCATTTCGGACAGCGGGCCATGAGCTGCCCTTTTCCGCCCGGCGAGGGGATCATCATCTCCTCCACATCGCCCTGCAACAGGCTCACGCGATCGGATTCGATGATGGCATTGGTCGCGAAAGCGGTGCCCGATTGGCGCTGGCACCATGTGCAGTGGCAGCCATGCACGATCAGCGGGCCGGAGCTCATCCGATACCGGACATGGCCGCAAGTGCAGCCCCCGTCGAAATGCGTGGACCCGTCAGCCATGGTCATTCTCCCCTCCGAAGCTAGGAGGTCAGCCTAGACCATAGTCATCAAAACGCCAAATCAGGCGCGATGGGCGCCGTCGGCGAGGCTTTTGACAAAGGCCAGAACATCGGCCGCGCTGTCGCCCTTGGCGATGCGCTCGACGATGGCCGAGCCAACCACCGCGCCGTCAGCGACGCTGGCGATGGTCTGAGCGGCCTCGGGCGTCTTGATGCCGAAGCCGACGATCACCGGCAGGTCGGTCTTGGCCTTGATCCGCGCCACTTCGGGGCCGACATCGCCCGCCACCGCATTGGCCGCGCCGGTGATGCCCGTGATCGACACATAGTAGACAAAACCCGAGGTGTTCTGGAGCACCTTCGGAAGGCGCTTGTCATCGGTCGTGGGCGTCGCCAGACGGATGAAATTGAGCCCCATCTTCTGCGCCGGAATGCACAGCTCGGCATCTTCTTCGGGCGGCAGATCGACGACGATCAGGCCATCGACACCAGCCTCTTTGGCGTCGACAAGAAACTTGTCCACGCCGCGCGAGAAAATCGGGTTGTAGTAGCCCATCATCACGACAGGGGTCTCGTTATCGCCCTTGCGCAACTCGCGAACCATCTGGAGGGTCTTCTCAAGGGTCTGCCCCCCAGCCAAAGCCCGCTGGCCGGCAAGCTGGATGGTCGGACCATCGGCCATCGGGTCGGTGAAAGGCATTCCCAGCTCGATCACATCGACGCCCGCCGCCGGCAGGCCCTTCACAATCTCAAGCGAGGTTTCGTAGTCCGGATCTCCCCCCATCACATAGGCAACAAAGCCCTTGCGGCCTTCTGCCTTCAGCATTGCGAATTTGGCGTCGATCCGAGTCATGGCATTCCCTCATGTGGTCTGGGCGGGTTTGGGCCATGAGGGGCAGAAAATCAAGCCTGCGCGGCGGCGCAAAACCCTTTGGCGCAGGATTGTCGCAGGTCCGAGGATGCAGAAGGCACAACCTTGCCTTCCGAGCCTAGCCGAAGATCGCCGCCGGATGATCGGCCATATAGATGCGAAGCCAAGGCGTATAGGCCTCGGGGCGCGCGGCAATATCTTCCTCAAGCGCCTCGCGCGACATCCAGACGGTTTCCATCACCTCGGAGGGATTGGCCGCAAAGGCCACATCCGCAGGCGCTTGAGCCACGAAGAGATCGACCACCTCATGCTCGGTCATCCCGCCACCCACATCAGCGCGATATTCGACCTCTTGCTTCCAAACAGGATCAAGGCCGGTGATCCCCAGCTCCTGCTCGAGCCGCCGCTGGGCGCAATCCCGCGGAGCTTCGCCCCAGAGAGGATGTGTGCAGCAGGTATTCGCCCAAAGGCCCGGCGTGTGATATTTGACCAGCGCCCGACGCTGCAGAAGAATCTGATCGCCGGCCATCACAAAGACGCTCACAGCGCGATGTTTGATCCCGCGCAAATGCACCTCGAGCTTGTCGAGCGGCGCCAGCGCACCATCCACCCAGGCGGGGATCATTTGCGGGTCTTGGGTCATGGGCCCGCGATGTGCGGCAATCTTTGCTATTTGCCAAGCCCCATTCGCCCGGACGCAGCGTGACCAATCGGCGCGGGGGCTTCAACTTGGGCCTTGCATGGGATATTCTCCGCCCGTCCAGCCACTCTTGCAAAGAGTCGCATCTACAGGAGCAATCATGAAGAAATTTGGAATTGCCGCCGCTCTGGCGCTGGCCGCCGGGGTTGCCATGGCGCAAGACGCCCCCACGGGTGATGCCGCCAATGGCGAGACTCTCTTTGGTCGTCAGTGCGTGTCCTGCCATTCCGCCGTGAACGCCGAGGGCGAAGTCGTCGCCGGCCGCGGCGCAAAGACCGGCCCCAACCTCTTTGGTCTTTTGGGCCGTGTGATCGGTTCGGTCGAGGGCTTCCGCTACGGAGAGTCGCTCCTTGCCGTTGCCGCAACCGAAGCCACTTGGGACGAAACCGCCTTTGTCGCCTATGTGCAAGATCCGACCGGCTGGCTCCGTACCACGCTTGGCGACGCGCGGGCGCGCTCGAAGATGGCTTTCAAGGTTCGTGCGCCGGAAGACGCCGCCGACATTTGGGCCTATCTGGCGACGTTCAGCGACGAAGAAGCTGGCGAATAAACCGTTTCAGACATCAAGGCCGCCCGGCACCCCCGCCGGGCGGCCTTCTCTTTGACAGCCCTTCCCGCTTTGTTAATTTGGCGCGATCCGCCGCAAGTCAGTCGAGACCCGAAATGCAGACCACCGAATACCGCGTTGAGCCGGCCCCGCGCCGGGGAACAAAGGCCAAGGGCCTCAAGACCGCCGAAGAGCGGTTTGCCGCGGCGCTGACAGCGAAGATCAATGAAATGGCGGCGGAAGGCTGGGACTATCTGCGCTCTGACACGCTGCCTTGCGAAGAGCGGAGCGGCATTGCCGGTCGCACCACAACCTATCACAGCGTTATGGTTTTTGCGCGCCCGAAAGCGGAAGCCAAGACCGAGGAACCTGTAGCGCTCGCTGCCCCCGAGGCAAGTCCGCCTGCCGCCCTTCCCGCCGCCGAAGAACCCGCGGCAGCGGAAAAGACGGAATAATCAGCGGATATCGATCGCCAGTGCGTGAATGCGGCCGATGATGTCTTGGCCAAGTGCCGCGTGGATCGCGCGGTGACGTGCAAGGCGGTTCATCCCGTCAAAGGCAGGTGACGAAATCACGATCTGCCAGTGGCTTTCGCCGCCTTCCTGATATCCGGCGTGGCCGCGGTGTTTCTCGCTGTCGTCGTGCACCTCAAGAAGTGTCGGCGCGAAGGCCTCGGTAAGCCGTGTGGCCATTTGATCGGCAATTCTCATAATTTTTTCCCTGCCCTCTTCAATCTCCGGTCTCAACGTTTAAACTCCCTCGTCCGAGTCGGAAAGGTATGCCCATGGTTAAGACAGACCCCTTTGGCTTCGATATGTCGGTATCGGCCTCGAAGAAGAAGAACCCGCGCGGCCGGCGCGGGATGTCTGGCGCTTTCGAGACGTCGACCCGTGTCTGCGACCATCCGGGATGCGAAGAGTCGGGCAAATACAGGGCGCCAAAATCGCCCGATGTGCTCGACGATTACTTCTGGTTCTGCAAGGACCACGTCCGCGAGTATAACCTCAAGTGGAACTTCTTCGACGGTGCGTCGGAGCAGGAATACCTTGAGCAGGTCGAGAAAGATCGCGTCTGGGAACGCCCGACCAAACCCTTCGGCAAACGCTCGGAAGAGCAGCG
>Ga0181563_10006656_pt1 | contig 10339 bp, 12 predicted proteins | sample 011ome_25_FD_133759 | JGI IMG/M metagenome (GOLD analysis project Ga0181563, IMG submission 133759) | Coastal salt marsh microbial communities from the Groves Creek Marsh, Skidaway Island, Georgia - 011512CT metaG (megahit assembly) | ecosystem: Environmental > Aquatic > Marine > Intertidal... | reverse complement strand
TATGTCCCTCATGAAGGGAACCCATGGTGGGAACAAGCGCGACCGTCTCACCGGCGTTGCGCCAGGCTTCTCTCATCCCCTGGATCTCCTCGAGGGAATGAACGATCGCCGGCATTAGTCGTCGCCTCCCAGTTCTCGTTCGTTACCCGCAAACAGGCGAAGGGCGTTGTCCATGCTGGAGCTCACCAGGGGCTGCATCACGACACCGGGGTTGTTGATTCCGGCGGCCTTGAGTCGACTCGCCGCTTCGTGAATGGTCGTGTGGGAAAAACTGGTGGCGAGCGCAATCGCAGAGGCAACCTGAGGCCGGTTCTCTTCTTCGACCACCACGGGTTCCATCCCCATTTCCACTGCCAAAGCACTCGCGATGGGTTCTGCAACAGCCGGAGCAGTGATCACGCACCATGCTCCCGACATACGGGCCAAATCCATGCTGGTTCCCGTGAATTCCATTAAGGGGTGCAGCGTGAGCGGGATTGCTCCCTGAGCTCTGGCGCTATCGAGCACACCCACGCCGTGAGCAATAGACGTGTGAAGGAGGAGCTGACCGCTCAGCCAGGCCTCCCGGAGGCTCAATCCCTCGATGAATCCGGGGAGCTCCTGGTCGGGAAGAGCCATCACCACCAGTTCACTGTGAGCGACGAGGTGGAGCGGGTCATGGAAACCCACACCGGGGAGAATCGCCTCAACCCGGTCTTTCGACTCCTCCGAGGGAGACGTAATTCCCACGATGCTGTGGCCCGCTCGAGCGAGTGCTGCTCCCAGAAGAGGGCCGACACGGCCGGCACCCATAATGCCCACCTTGAGCCTCGTGGAATTCACGCTGGTGACCTTTGCCCTCGCCGCCGTGGTGTCGTGGTGTTAATTGCGCTGACGGTCCGCGCATGAACAGTGTCCCACCAGCGACCGGCGACGTCATTATCGAGACCGAGGATGCGTGTGGAGACCGGTCCATCCACACAGTCCACGGCAAACGCAGAAAGTCCCAGCGCTCGGTGCCATGGGCCTCGGGACACACTGGAGCTTTGAACTCGAGCCAAGGGCACCAGAGCGAGCTTGGAGATCCATCGACCAAAGCGCAACGCGAGGACATTGTTGATCATCGCGCTACCGGTCACGCTGTGGCTCAAGGGAATGCGGAAACGAGCTTTCGAGGATGCCGCCACGATGAATTCTTCCGCCAGTCCAGCGTCAGCCCACTTCGAATGCGGTGATTCCAGAAGCACCATCACCTGATTGAGCTCACTGCTCGTGGCCACCGGCGGGAGAGACAGCTCCACCATGCGCACGACCTCGTGCCTTGTTGCGACCGGATGGAGCAGGGTGTGGGCAGGGGTCTTCTTATTGGCTGACCCCGGTGACGAGGCGAGATTCGCATCAATGCGCCACCACCCTAAGATTCGCCACGGCCACGGTTGAGAGATTTGCAGGGCATGAATCCGTCCGGGGGGAATGGTCTCCACGCTGGTAGAGAGCAAACCTAAAGACACTCGAACATCACCTTCGAGGGAGTCGATGACAAAGTTACCCACCCGAAAGAAACGGTCCGCCAGATACACAACGAAGCCAGCAATCACCGCAATGGGGCCAAGCCAGGCGGCTACCTCATCTGTACTGACAGCTGCAATCGTCACCGCAACGAAACCCACTCCAAAAATTACCGATTCGACACTCACCACAAGCGATGCCAGGTAGCGGAAGAGGGGCACCTCGAGCTCACGAGTAATGACTTGTGGTTCAGGCTCACGGTCATCGCGAGCCTTCGAGGGAGTCTGAAGAATCTCGCGCCGGACCGCCGTGGCGACGCTGTAGTGGAGATAGGCAAGCACGACATTGGCGTCGTTCCCCGCTGCCTGAATATCCAACTTGGCAAGCCCAAGGAGTCTGGGAATCAGGGGCCGTCTGACACCAATGGTGTTGATGCGGTCTCTCCTCGCTCGCCTCGAGGTTTTCGCGATGACGCCCTTCCTCACTTCGACGACATCGTCATCCATCCGAACAAGATGCACCCGCCATTGCAACCAGAAGGTGACCCCCGAGACCACCACAATCACCAGTGCTCCGGCAAAAACCAGGGCAAGGGAGTCTGCGATCAGGTAGAGGATTCCGCTTTCCTCATCGTCATCCTCCACTCCAGCAAATCGAAGAATTGCCCGCAAAATGACTGTCTCCCACAGAGCGGCGAAGCCTGCACCCAAGAGTCCGAGAAGGACCACACCTCCCTGTAAGAGAGGAGTGAGCGGATGCAATCGAAACCAGTCGCCACCGCGAAAATCAGAGGCGCTGCGCAGAACAGCAAACGTCATCCCTACAGGCCTGCCCGCCGGGTTTCTGCGACCTCAATCAAGTGGTCCCGAAGCTTCTCCGCGCTCTCCAGAGGAAGGCCAGGGATTGTCACCCCCGACGATGCAGCCGCAGTGACGAGCTTCAATTCTGACAGCCCCAAGAGTCGCGAGAGTGGCCCTCTGGACACATCCACGAGCTGCAAGCGCCCGTAGGGGACGGCCACCTGGCGCTGGAAAATAAGTCCACGCCGAAACACCAAATCATCAGCCCTCAGCGCATAGCCGTACGCCCTGACCCGCCGCGGAATGAAGCCGATAGCAATCGCAAGACCAACGAGGACCCCTGCTAGGGGATACCACGACGCCCACGACAGGGCAGGCTCGGTAATCCACAACGGTGCGCTGGAAACAGCTACTGGAGCCAAACAGCCACCGAGGGTTTGAACCACAACCTCGACCTGGTAGCGGGGGCTGATGGATTCCCACTGCGTTTCTTCCAAGGTCACACCGTTTCTCCTTCTGGCACTGCATCGCCACCATTCTCAGAAGAGTCCGGCGGAAGAGTGCACCATCGCTCGGCAATCAGTGCTGCCACCGCCAAGACTATGGCTCCCGCCAGGGCCGCCACCGTCTGCCACAACGCGGGTGACGAAATCATGGGTCGGCTGGCAAAGAAGACAAGGAAACCGAGACCTACACCAGCGAGAGCGGACCCTGCGAGTGCCCCCGCTTTGGCCAACAGGACCACCCTGGTTGCATAAAAAGGATCGAGAGGGCCCCTCGACTTCTCTGCTCGAACATGACTTCTAATCGGCCAGGCGAGCGCTAACGTGAGGGCGCCCAGTGCCGCCAACGCCACACCCCACGTCATTGGAGGAGTGAGTGCCGGGTTTCCGGTCACCACGAGAATCCACTGACCTGCCCACCCGACCACGCCTCCGATGACTGCTCCCATCAGGAGGGCGATCGGCGTGGTCTGCGTCATCAGTCTGCGGGAGGAAGGTCTGCCAGTAGGTCGGAAACGGCCCCTTTTCCAGGAAGCACCGCGTCCGGGTTGATCTCGTTCCACGGCTCCAATACAAATCTCCGCTCGTGAGCGCGAGGGTGGGGAGTCGTCACATCGGGACCTTCATGACGCAGGTCACCGTAGACGATGAGGTCCAAATCGAGCGTGCGATCAGCGTATTTCTCGCCCGTGCGCTCTCTTCCGTGTCGTCGTTCAATATCGAGCAACAACGCAAGGGTTTTCTCCACCGACCAGGCACTCTCCAGAGCAATCACCTGGTTCACATAGGCAGGCGCATCCGGATTGAGCCCGTCAGGGCCCAGCGCCACCGTTTCGTGAAGCGATGACGAGGCCGTCACCCGGAAACCTTCGGTGGCAGCGATATCTGCGAGCGCTCGGAAAGCAATGTCCTCTCGGTCGCCTAGGTTCGTCCCTAGCGCCACAACACACGACACCCACGTGTCATCACTCACGATGTCCCCTTCTCTCTGCGCATAGATACCGAGACTCCCCCAAACGGAACGGTAATGGGCGCCCCCGGCTTGTGAACGGTGACGCGCGTCGCACTCACGCGCTCAAGCGCTAACACCATGGATGCAATGCGATCGCACAAAGTTTCGATCAAATCAGCGGGTTCTCCTTGGATGATCTCCACCACTCGCTCAGCGACGAGACCATAGTCCACGGTGAAGGCCACGTCATCGTGGGTGATCGCCTCATCGAAAGATGTCTCGATCTCGACATCCACAAAAAAGGTTTGGCCTTCGCGTTTCTCCTCGGGAAAAACGCCGTGATACCCGAAGGCCTCGATCCGATCAATCCTGATGACATCGCTCACGAGGCACCCCCTTCGTGAAAAGCCTGCCAGACATCGAGCGCTTCGCGGTGGGCCCTCACGTTGTGTACTCGAAGCGCAAAAACTCCGCTTTCCGCCAAGAGGGCACCCAGAGTCGCAGATACGCCATCTCGCTGGGCGGGCTCGTGAGCATCGTGGAGGAGCTCGCCGAGGAACCGCTTCCTGGAAGCCCCAATCACTGATCGCATACCCTCTGGCACCACATCCTCCAGGGAAGAAAGAATCGCCCCGTTGTGATTGGGAGTCTTTGCAAAACCCAAACCGGGGTCAATCAGAATGCGAGACGAATCGATACCTGCTGCGGTGGCAGCCTCGAGTCGCTGCCCCAACTCCTGGGATACCTCTGCCACCACATCGTCGTACTGGGCAAGCGAATCCATGGTGTCGCTGTGACCGCGCCAATGCATCATGACGTAGTCAACGTTCGCACTCGCCACCACAGCGAACATCTCCTCATCGGCTAGACCACCAGAGACGTCATTAACAATCTGAGCTCCCGCCTCGAGAGCCGCACGAGCCGTCGACGCTCGCATCGTATCGATACTCACGACGGTTCCCTCCGATGCGAGATCCTTGACCACAGGAATCACCCGGGCTAGTTCTTCGTCCGCAGAAACCCTGTCCGCGCCCGGACGTGTGGACTCACCTCCCACATCAATGACATCGGCGCCCTCCGCCACCAAAGCCCTCGCGTGATCGAGAGCCTTCTCGGCGTTCTCGAATAGTCCACCGTCACTAAAAGAATCAGGAGTGGTGTTCACCACCCCCCACAATTGCGGCCGGTGGGTGCCCGTCACGCCCAGTCCTCGCCTCCCACAAGAAGGAGAGCTTCGTGTCGGCGCGAATCCTCGGAGAGTGAACCGGTGGCTGCCACTGTCACCGTGGTGAGCCGCTGTTTCGGTCCGCGGTGTGCCACGCACCCGTGCACCGCCGAGACAAGCACCAATGCACCCTTAGCGACCCCCGAATCGACGAGGGCTCGAGCGACCATCTCGCCGACGCGTTCCTGAAGTTGAGGACGCTTCGCGGTGACCTCCACGACGCTCACCAAAGTCCCTAGACCCACAATGGACGACCCGGGCTCGTACACCACACTGGCCTGACCCTCGAAGGGAAGCAGGTGGTGCTCACACAAGGAAACAAAAGAAATATCGCGGAGGGCGACGAGCTTGCCCCGCTCAGATTCTGTAGCGGGGACCTCCTTTGCCCCCTGCAGAACCGTGACGGGGTCAACCCCCACACCGGCGCAGAGCTCGCTGAAGAGTTCAGCAACACGTTCCGGAGTAGTCGCCAACCCCTCTCTCGAGGGATCTTCCCCCACGGCGCGAAGAATGTCACCGACCGCCCTCTGGATGGCCTCGCTATCCACGGGTGCGCCTGGACGAGGAGGGCTTCGCTGGCGTCGCAGCGGACTTACGCGCGGTGGTCTTTTTCGCCACCGTTTTCTTGGGCGCCGGCTTCTTCGGAACACTGACCGGCCCCTTCTTCGAAGGGAGTCGCTCACGACTGGATAGCCACACTGCTCGCTCGGGAAGTTTCTTCACACCCTTGAACAGAGTGGCGAGTTGGTTATGGTCGAGCGTTTCCTTTTCCAACAGTTCGGTGGCAAGCCGGTCGAGGATGGCGCGGTTGTTCATCAACACTGTCCAGGCCTCAGTATGGGCGTGATCAATGAGGGCTCGAACCTCAGTATCGACCGATTGCGCAAGAGCATCAGAGTAGTCCCTCTGATGTCCCATATCGCGACCGAGGAAAACCTCACCGCTGGCTTGACCGAGTTTCACGGCTCCCAGGTCAGCACTCATCCCATACTCCGTCACCATGCGACGGGCAATCGAGGTCGCCTTCTCGATATCGTTTGAGGCCCCGGTCGTGGGATCGTGAAACACAATTTCTTCGGCGACGCGGCCACCCATCGCGTAGGCGAGTTGGTCCAGCAGCTCATTTCTGGTGACCGAGTACTTGTCATCCAAGGGCAACACCATCGTGTAACCGAGTGCTCGACCTCGAGGAAGAATCGTGACCTTCGTGACAGGGTCAGTGTGGCGCATGGCTGCTGCGGCTAGTGCGTGACCACCCTCGTGATACGCCGTGACCAGGCGTTCTTTGTCACTCATGACGCGGGTGCGACGCTGTGGGCCTGCCATCACTCGATCGACTGCTTCATCGAGAAGCTCGTTCGTGATCTTTGTCCCACTCGATCGAGCGGTCAGAAGTGCCGCCTCATTGAGCACGTTGGCAAGGTCTGCTCCAGTGAAACCTGGGGTCTTGCGGGCCAACACGGCAAGGTCGACACCCTTTGCCATGGGCTTACCCTTCGCGTGCACCTCGAGAATCTTCTGGCGACCTTTCATGTCTGGTGCATCAACCTGGATTTGACGGTCGAAGCGGCCCGGCCGCAACAAAGCAGGGTCCAAGATGTCAGGTCGGTTGGTCGCAGCAATCAGAATCACGTTGGTCTTGGGGTCAAAACCGTCCATCTCGACAAGAAGCTGGTTGAGCGTTTGTTCCCTCTCGTCATGGCCGCCGCCCATTCCAGCCCCACGGTGACGACCCACGGCATCAATCTCATCGACGAAGATGATCGCCGGTGCGTTCTCTTTGGCTTGGGTGAAGAGGTCACGCACGCGGGAAGCTCCCACACCAACGAACATTTCCACAAAGTCGGATCCGGAGATGGAATAGAAGGGCACATTCGCTTCGCCTGCCACAGCACGTGCGAGCAGGGTTTTTCCTGTCCCAGGTGGGCCATAGAGCAGCACACCTTTGGGAATCCGGGCGCCCACCTTTTGGAACTTCTCCGAATCCTTCAGGAATTCCTTGATCTCATGGAGCTCCTCGATGGCCTCATCCGCGCCCGCCACATCCTCAAAGGTGACCGTCGGGGTCTCCTTGGACACGAGCTTGGCGCGCGACTTGCCAAACTGCATGATGCGCGAGCCGCCACCTTGCATGCTGGAGAGCAGGAACCAGAAAATCAGACCGATGATGACGAAGGGCAAAACCAACCCCAGTAACGAGACAAACCAATTGGTCTGGGGTACCTCATCGGTGAACTCAGCAACATCGGAGTTGTTGACCGCCTCGACAATCTCTTCGCCACGGGGTGCGACGTAGTAGAACTGGACCTGGTTGCCCGACTCCTCAAAGGCCGAGCGCAACTCCATGTCGACTCTTTGCTCGCCGTCAATGATCGTGACCGAGCGAGCTTGATTGTTCTCCAGGAGCTCGAGACCCTCCTGAGTGCTAATCGGGCGAAAACCGCTCGCTGTCAGAAGCGAAACACCGATGACCACTATCAGGGAACCCACCAACACATAGGGAAGTGGTCCCCTGATGAGAGATTTCAGGGTGATTTTCTTCTGAGCCATGACGAGAGTCGGGTGCCTTTCGGTGGACCGGAGGTCAAGCTAACAGGCTAGCGCGCCGTGTGAGTAGAACTCCACGTGTTCGCCCGAGGCACACGAGCCACTCAACCCCCGTACACAGAGGGCTTCAGCACTCCCACACCACCGAGATTCCGGTACGACTCGGCGTAATCCAAGCCGTAACCCACCACAAAGTCATTGGGAATATCGAATCCGAGATAGTCGATGGGAACATCAACCTGAACGGCATCGGGCTTGCGCAACAGCGTGGCAACACTCACCGAGGCAGCTTGGCGGCTCTCGAAGTTCTCGAGCAACCAAGACAAAGTCAGACCCGAATCAACGATGTCTTCCACAATGATGACGTGGCGACCCTCGAGGGAAATGTCGAGATCTTTCACAATCCGAACGACACCGCTGGATTTTGTCGAGGCGCCATAGCTCGAGACAGCCATCCAGTCCATCTCCACCGGAATACGAAGCTCGCGAGCGAGGTCCGCCATCACCATGACCGCGCCCTTGAGCACCCCAATGAGCAAAGGGGTGTGCCCGGCATGATCCTTCTCTATCTCCCGCGCGAGACGAGCAATTCCCTCTGCGATTTGGTCTTTGTCGAGAACAACGGACTCGATATCAGAGTTGACGTCCGAGAAGTCCATACACCCCTGCCCTACTTCGTCGCCCGGGCGTAAATTCGCCCATCCTTGCGCTCCACACTAGCGCCGGGAACATCAATCGCGGACTGGCCTTTCCAGGCCTCGAGCAGACGCCGCATTTGAGCAGTGTGAGCATACGTTGGCACACCTCCACCCACCCGAAGAACCAACATACGAAGAACACGGGTCTGTACCGCACCACTGGCCTGCACGAGTTTCTCCACCTCAAGAGACCATGACCCCGTCTCATCCGTGAGGGCGTTGTTCTCAAACCAACGAGACGCCTCCTCATCGAGCGCCTCAGAATCTTCACGAAAAAGCTCCGCGGTCCGGGCAAGAGCTCCATTGACTCCTGGTCCGAGCTCCCTCTCGAGCACGGGAAGTACCGAGTTGCGCACGCGCACACGCGTGTAACGCTCATCGGCATTGTGGGGGTCCTCCCACCATGACCGCCCCGCATCGACAAGCGCTTGGCGCACGGTCGCGCGTTCCAACCCCAAGAAAGGCCGATGGACGGTGCCATCCTCCATGGCCATGCCTTTCAGACCACTGGGTCCACTACCCCTGGCAAGCCCCATCAGCACGGTTTCCGCTTGGTCGTCGAGAGTGTGGGCAAGAACCACTCCCTGCGCGCCCGTCTCGCGGAGCGCCTCCGTGAACGCTCGATAGCGCGCGACCCGGGCTTTGTCTTCGAAATTGGACGTCCCCTCAATAGTGACGGACTTCATGATGACGGGTTGGAGCCCTAAATCTTCAGCCTCAGCCGCCGCGCGTCGTGCTACCTCGGCGGAGTCTGCTTGTACTCCGTGATCCACGATGACCGCTCCAATATCGACGCCCAAGGGGCCCGCTTCGTGGGAGAGCGCCCACGCGAGCGCTACAGAGTCTCCACCACCGCTAAGGCCCACCAAATAGAGCGCCCGTCCGGGCGATGCGTCAAGACTGCCCGCCCACTCCCTCGCTGCTCGGCGGACATCCGCCAAGGCAGGCGTCAATCGGGGTCGTCTCCCCGAGCTTGTAGTCTGGGCCACCCGGTAAGGTTACTTCACGAAACTTTCTCTCAAAGGAGACCTGGGTCATGGCCGAATACCCCGCCATCATTGAAATCCCTCGCGGGAGCCGCAACAAGTATGAAGTGGACCACGAGACGGGCCGAGTCTTCCTCGATCGTGTCCTCTACACGACATTTGTGTACCCGACGGACTACGGATTCTTCGAGAACACTCTCGGTCTCGATGGCGACCCGGTTGACCTTCTCTTGCTCGCCGAATACCCACTCTTCCCCGGCGTGGGTGTGACTGTTCGCCCCGTGGGGGTGTTCAACATGACCGACGATGGTGGAAGCGACGCCAAAGTCGTGGGTGTGCCCGCTGGAGACCCTCGATGGGACCACATCCAGGATGTCAACGATATTCCCGAGTACACCCGGAAAGAGATCGAGCACTTTTTCGAGCACTACAAGGATCTTGAGCCTGGCAAATGGGTCAAGACGGAGGGCTGGGCGTCAGCTGCCGAAGCCGAAAAGATTGTGCAAGCCGGGATTAAGGCTTTCCCCGGACACTAAGCGTTTATCCGAGCCTGATTCCTCGGTTCAGGAAGAACGGGTAGGGGTCCTGAGCGACCATGTTTTGCCGCGTCTCCAGGTGCAGGTGGCACCCTGTTGATCCGCCAGTATTTCCAATCCGGGCAATCAACTGGCCGGTGACGACTGACTCACCGAGGCGGACATAAAGGGTCCCACTTTGCAGATGGGCATAACCCGTGGTGTACCCATCCTCGTGGGTCACGCGAATGAAGTTTCCTGAGGTCCCCAGCCAGCCGGAGTAACTGACTCGACCAGACCGTGCGGCATACACTGGCCTGCCACAAGGGGTGGCCAAATCTATTCCCGCATGCAGACGTGCAATCCCATAGATGGGGTGAATGCGAGGTCCAAAGTGGCTGGAGATATAGCCACCAGAGGGCCTCGCCCATCCTGCGGCACTAATCTGGCCCGGATCAATCATTCCCATAATCTCTGACTGCTGGCGTGCGATGACGCCCTTTTGATAGTCCGCCTCCGTCGCTTCGCGTTTTTCAATCAGCACCTCGAGTTGGGCTTCGAGGCGAGCACTGTTGTCGAGTTGTGCCTCGACTGCCGAGTAAGCCCGCATCGCAGCGGCGTTAGC
>Ga0181563_10006653_pt1 | contig 10343 bp, 6 predicted proteins | sample 011ome_25_FD_133759 | JGI IMG/M metagenome (GOLD analysis project Ga0181563, IMG submission 133759) | Coastal salt marsh microbial communities from the Groves Creek Marsh, Skidaway Island, Georgia - 011512CT metaG (megahit assembly) | ecosystem: Environmental > Aquatic > Marine > Intertidal zone... | reverse complement strand
CGGTGAAGAATTCGGAAAGCGGACTGGCCCGTGCTCATGCTCTGTGGACATTGGATGGAATGGGAGTGTGGGATGAATCATTGGTGGTAAATGCGATCACTGACAAAGACATGGATGTACGGTTGGCAGCCTTGCGGATTTCTGGCGAACGGATACTTGAGAATCAGGTATCCAAGAATCTGCTTGATGCGGTTTCCAAGCCTTTACCGGATGACGACATTGAGATCTCGTCTCAACGATTGTTATCCCTGAGCCTTTATAAAAAACAAGCGAGATCATTTTCGCTTCGCCCGGGACATATAGAACGAATCAAGGAAGCTTCGGGGAGATTTATTGACTCGGACCTCATAGCCAAAGCATTCATCGTGGCTCTGAACCCTCGCGAATATGTTCCAGCACTTGAGCTTCTCAGTCGGGATCAGCATTTTCAGCACAAAAATCATTCCCTGCCTCAATATCTTGGTTTTGCATCTTTTGCCCAGGCCGATCCAGAAATGCTTTCGTTACTTATTGATTTTACCGCACAAGCCCCTCACGGATTCCGGGATGCCGTTTTGGCGGGATTAAGACTCGGTAGCGAAGCCGGCAAGTATGTCCCGGGTGAGCTCATTCGATTTGAAGCGAAGCCTCCAGGATTAACCCAGATGGAGGAAGCCGGTGTCCCGGAGTATAGCCTGGCGATTATTTATGATCACATTACCTGGCCAGGCGATCCGAAGTTCAAACTGCAGAAAGCCCTGCCTCCTTTAACGGAATCAGAGCTCGTTCGATTCAATAAAGGGAGGGAGATTTATCGAGGACTTTGTGCCGCTTGTCATGGGTCTGAAGGTCAGGGTGTGAAAATGCCTGAGCCTCAGGACCACATGATGCTTGCCCCTTCCTTGGCAGGATCTCCCCGTGTAAGCGACCGTAATCATCGATACTTAGCTGAAATTATTTTGAAGGGAATGACCGGTCCGATTGATGGGGTTACCTACGGCGGTGTAATGGCTCCAATGGAAAGCTACGATAACGAATGGATCTCTTCAGTGATGACTTATGTTCGACGATCCTGGGGAAACAGTGGAGGCCCAGTAAAGCCTGACGAAATCGAAAAAGTGCGTGGATGGAACAAGCGCCGCACCACTGCTTTTACTTTAGCCGAATTGAATATGCCGAATTCTAAAAAGAAATAAGAGTTGATGAAAGCAAGTCTTCTATCCCTTATATTACTTTTTCTGACAACGCATATGGTGGGGCAGCCATCAAAGCTTGACACCAGTGCTCCTAAAGGAGGCTGGATAGTTCCCACCGCAGAAGAGTTAAAAAAAGTGGAAGCGGCCATACCAGCTGAACTGCCGGCTAAGCCCAAGGGCGACCGCAAACTTTTGGTTTACAGCCTTAGCCATGGTTTTAAACATAACTCCCGCCTGATCGGTGAAGAAATGCTAAAACTGATTGAAAGGAAAACGGGTGCATTCACACTTACGATCAACAACGATGCGATCAAATGGACTTCCATATACCTCAAGCAATTTGATGCGATTGCGGTCTTGAATGCAACGGGCTTGCACAACGGGTTCAAGGGCGATAACCGTCAGGCATTTCTGGACTTTGTATACGACGGCGGTGGTTTATTCGGATGCCATGCCGCTACCGATGGAGGAAAAAAGTGGTGGCCGGAATATTCTGAGCTTTGGGGTGGTGCTTTTGGTGGCCACCCGTGGGGCAAAACCGGCACTTGGCGGATACAAAATTATGACCCTAGGCACGTCCTGAACCGGTGTTTTCACGGAGAGGGATTTGATATTAATGATGAACTTTACCGTCAGATCCACCCATACAGAAAAGGTTGCTTTCGCACCCTCACCGGCATTGATCTGTCAGCGAGGCAGAACACGCATAACAACAACGGGAAACTCAAAACAGTCCCACCTGAAGAGGAACGGAAGCCGGGTGAACCGAAACCCGCCAATGTCCCTCTCAATTTGGAGCGTGAATATCCCACCTCCTGGTGTAAGAAAGCCGGAAAAGGTCGAGTATTCTACGCAACTTTCGGCCACAACGAATCCGCCTATTGGAATCCCAAGATCGTTGAGCATTACCTCCGGGGACTTCAATATGTCCTCGGAGACCTCCGTGCTGATGATGCTTCGGATGAAGCCATAGAGAATTCCAATAAGTAGAAAGAATTGTGAAACACCAACAAAAGAATAACGCTGATTTTCTGGATACGGGTACCTGCAGCATGAAAAAATTTACAATATTGGTATTGGCTTTGGTAATTCATTTTTCCTTGTATGCAAGGAAGTCTCCCAATTTCGTTTTGGTATACATGGATGACTTGGGCTGGGCGGAGACCTCAGTTGAAATGATCAAGGGTCGTGCCGATACCCGCAGTGATTTTAATCAAACCCCCAATCTTGCAAGACTGGCAAGGGAAGGTATGGTCTTGTCGGCTTGTTACTCTCCATCCGCACTTTGTGCTCCATCGCGAAACAGTTTGCTACATGGTATGACCCCGAGTCGTCTGCGTTACACCGTGCTCTCGGCTATAGAAGCAAGGAAGCAGTATCTTGGACAAATTACTATTCCTCAAGCCCTGAAAAAAGCGAACCCGGATTACCAGACTGCTCATTTTGGCAAGTGGCACAATGAGAGTATTAAGCCGACTGAAGCCGGTTATGATGTTACGGATGGACCCAACGGGAACGGACCCGGCGATTTTGGAGATGATGGCAAGACTCATCTTCCTGAAGATGATCCCAAGCGAATCTTTTCGCTCACTGAAAAAAGCATCACATTCATAAAGGATCAAGTCGCTGCTGAGAGGCCTTTTTATTTACAGCTCTCTCATTATGCCAATCACATTTGGCACGATTCGCTGAAGAGGACGCGTGAGAAATACAAGAAACTGCCAAAGGGTAAGAAATATGAGAAGAAAGATGGAATGCCGGAAGAAGAAATACCCATTGCCATGTATAACCATGGATGGATTGTTAATTACGCTGCTATGCTGGATGATGTGGATCGTGCATTTGGAACCTTATTGGATGCGATTGATAAACTTGGGATAGAGGAAGAAACTTATGTAATTTTCACCTCAGATAATGGAGGTGGTTTTCGTGGAAATGCTCCGCTTAAGGCCGGTAAAGGTAGTCTTTATGAAGGTGGTATTCGTATGCCATCCTTCGTTCGCGGTCCAGGAATAAACAGCGGAAGTTATTGTCAGGTACCGATTGTTCAATGGGATTTTCTACAGACTTTCTATGACTTGGCAGGCGGTACGGATCCACTGCCCAGCGATTTGGACGGGGGTAGTTTGCGCGATGTATTTGAAAGAGGTGACCGGGGGAGGGTGAAGCGTAACACCAAGGATTTAATCTTTCATTTCCCCTGGCATACCGGCGTGGCCGAGTCTGTAATCCGCTCCGGTAAATATAAACTTCGCAAGGACCTCGATTCTTTGAACATTGAATTGTTTGATATTAGTAAGGACCTCAGTGAAGAAAATGATTTGGCCGCGGAAATGCCCGATCTTGTCCAGAAGCTTGATAAGAAACGGGCAAAGTACCTTAAAGAGGTCAATGCCGAGACGGTTACCCTGACCCGGCGTAATTATGTCGAACTCCTGGAGGGAGGCTGGATTGAAAACGGGAGGAACCGGTTGGCTAAACTTAAGGCGGAACTGGTTGCTGACCCATCGAATAGGCAAAAAGCTTTCCAAGTCGATGTCTCCCAGAATCATGTAAACTTTCAAGACACACAACTTGAACGATCACTGCGTCTCATTCGAATGCACGAGGAGCGCGGAACTGCAGATAAAAATTAATTAAAATTATGCTCAGATATATTCTTTTGCCTTTGATGGTAATCTTTGAGGCCGGAGAACTTTTGGCTAAGTCTCCCAATTTTATCATCCTCTATGCGGATGATCTAGGTTATGCGGATACTTCCGTTCAAATGATGGATGCTGATCCCTCGACCAGACACCCTTTCATTCAGACACCGGGGCTTGAGCGTCTTGCTGAGATCGGTGCCCGTTTTACCGCAGCCTATTCACCGACTCCCACCTGTACGGGGTCACGAATAAGTATACAACACGGGCAAAGTTCTGCGAAAATTCAGTATCGTAATGTATTTGATGTCTTATCCCAGGTTCAACGTCCGGACGGCTATGATGCAGAGATTACAATAGCGGAAATGCTGAAAGCTTCGGGTAAAAATTATCTCACTGCTCATTTTGGCAAAGGATGCAGTGCCATGGGTCGCTTTGATGATGCCGGATACGACATTACGGATGAAAATCCTGGAGAACCCGGAGGGAATGGAAACGGACACGGGTCCTACTGGGATCCGATTAAGGAGAAAACTCCCTTTCCGCCCGACAATCCAAAACGTATGCATTCATTAAGAAAGGATGCTTCAGACTTTCTGAAAAAGAATGCCGGGAAACAGCCTTACTTTATGATGGTATCACACTATGCACCCCATATACCATTTATGTGCACCCGCGAAGCCTTTGAGCGCACCAAAAAGCGCTGGATAGATGCGGGTTTCGATACCAAGGGTATGGACGAACTGACTGATAATCCAATCGTCAACCCCAAAGGAGAAGCAAATAAAAAGATTACCTATGCTGCGATGGTGGAGGAAATGGATCTCACCCTGGTCGATGTGCTTGATGCACTTGAGCAAACAGGCGAACTGGAAAACACCTTTATCATCTTTACCTCCGATAATGGTGGCGGGCATGCCGAATTGCGAAAAGTTGATGGAGAAAACCGCAGGTTTAATGGTCCGTTACAGGAGGGTAAACGTTCCATCTTTGAAGGGGGCATCCGCGTGCCCACCGTCATCTCAGGTCCGGGTATCAAAGCCGGTTCACAATGTGATGTACCGATAGTGCAGTGGGATTTTCTTCCAACCTTTCATGACTTGAGCGGAAGTGAGGCACCGATGCCACCTAATGTTGATGGTGGAAGTCTGCGTCAGGTCTTCAAAAAAGGGAAGAAGGGAAAGGTCAAGCGGGTCGCACCGGGAATTATTCATCATTACACCTGCCACTACCACCCGCCGATCAGTTCAATCATTATGGGTGATTATAAATTGATGCGTCATTTGAATTCGGGTGAGTTCCTGCTTTTCAATCTAAAAACGGATTACCGGGAGGAAAAGAACCTAGCTACCTCCATGCCTGAAAAAGTGAAGGAAATGGACGCAATTTGCCAAAAGTATGTTAAGAAGGTGAAGGGTGGAACTGCGGAGCAAGTGAGGCAGGCACACCTCAAACTAGTGGATCATTTCAGTCAGCAACATATCGATGGATACAGGAAGAAATTAGCTGGTCTTAAGGAACAGAAATTTCCTGATTTCGAAAATCAAAAATCAAAAATGCTCAAGGATTTAAACGAGAAACTTTTCAAGAATTTGGTCAATAAGGAAAAAACCTATCTTCATCGAAACCTACATGCGTGGAGAGAAGGAACGGTAAAGAATGTGGCCGAAAAAAATGCCCGAGCCAAGTGGGTCGAATTTACCGATTAATTTTATTTCAAATCTAAACTAAAACATTAATGAAAAAAATCCTCATATCTTTTTTTCTCCTGCTCGCACCTCTTTGCCTGATATTCAGCAAAAAAGCACCCAATTTTATAATCATCTATGCGGACGACCTGGGCTATACGCAGACGAGTGTTCCGATGATGAAGGATCGACCTGAACTTGGACATTCCCTTCATCAAACACCCAACCTGGAAAAACTTGCCGAGCAGGGTATGCGTTTTTCCAACGCCTATTGTCCATCTCCGGTTTGCACCTCATCCCGGGCAAGCATCCAGTTTGGGATGACCACTGCACGGGTTGGGTGCATTTCCATACATGATGTGGTGATGAACAAAAGGCAGGTGGATTTTGAAAAGAAGCTTTCTTTAGCGGAAATGCTCAAGGAATCGGGCAAGGGCTATATAAGTGGTTTTTTTGGTAAAGGCTGTACGCCTCTCGGTTGGTTTAAGGATCATGGGTACGACGAGACGGACTTTATTCATAAACACCCGAATGGTAATGCTCATGGAGACTGGTGGGAACCGGCAGACAAAACCCTCATCCCACTGGATGATCCAAAACGGGTTTTCAGCTTGGCCAGAACTTCCAATGCATTCCTCGAAAAAAGAGCCAAGGATAAGAAACCCTTTTTTCTGACGATTTCACATTATGCCTTGCATGTGCGGAACATGTCATTGAAAAGCACCCGTCGAAAGTACCTGGACATCATCGCGGAAAGAGAGGGCCTTGATGAGGAAATTCCTGATATCTCAAGGTTTGACGACAACGCAGGAAAAATGCCTGCTAAGCTGCGCAGTCATTGGGAACGGGCGAACTATGCCGCGATGATGGAAGACATGGATACTTCCATCGGTATGGTTCTCGATAAACTCAAGGAATTGGGCATGAAGGAAAACACTTACATTATTTTTTCATCCGACAATGGAGGAGGTGCGAGCAACAAGCCCTTACAGGGAGGGAAAGCCAGAATGTGGGAGGGTGGCATCCGTGTGCCCATGATCGTAGCCGGACCAAAGGTTCCAGCTAATTCACAATGTGACAAGCCGGTGGCCCAGTGGGATTACCTAACGACCATGCATGACTTGTCCGGCAGTTCGGCTCCTCTGCCGGATAATCTGGATGGGGTAAGCTTACGTCCTGTTTTTGAAAAGGGAAATAAGGGCAGGCTTGCCAAGCGGGATACTGGTTTTGTTTTTCATTTTCCTGCATTCTACACCATTCCAATTACTTCCTACCGGAATGGAGATTATAAGTTAATGCGTCATTTGAACACCGGGGAAATCAAGTTGTTTAATGTGGCTAAGGATATGGGGGAGACCAAAGATTTAACCAAATCGATGCCTGATAAGGCAAAATCCATGGTCCGAAAACTGGATGCATACTTGAAGAAAGTAGGAGCGTGGACGATGGAGGAAGTCTATGAGACTAGACTTGAGGAACTGGATGGTTGGATAAACCAGTACAAGGCCGAGGCTTCAAAATATAAAACAGTACTGAAAGAAAACCCTGAGGATAAGGATGCAAAGGAACGACTTAGGAAAGCTGAAATTCAGATCAAAGATAAATTAAAATCCCGTACTAATATGCTGGAAAATCAAGCATCCAGTAATTGGCTGTAGCGATTTAGCATCGTATTCAGGATTCATTGCAATAAAGTCTCCACTGTGGAAGTGGAGCAAATAAATGATTTTCTTTTAGAGGTCACTAAGGCAGGACAAGTGATAAAATCCTCAGTCGTTCAAGGACTATGGAGTGGGTATGGAAGCATCCAGCGATATGAGTTGGCGGGTAGTAAGTTTCGGTCCGTGATTGTAAAGCATGTGAAACCGGACCAGGGCAAACACCCACGCGGATGGAATACGGATCTTTCCCACCAGAGAAAGCTAAAGTCATATCAGGTGGAATTTCATTGGTATGAATCGAGAATGAATTGTTCAGAAATTTCGGATGCCAGAGTTCCAGGTTGTCTGGGAGTTCAAAAAGACGAGCAGGAAGTGCTTTTGGTTTTGGAGGATTTGGACGCGTCGGGATTTGAAGGAAGACGAAGCACCGTTAATCAAAGAGAATGGATGGCGTGCGTAAGTTGGTTGGCTGGCTTTCATGCGCAAAACCTGAATGCCGATTCCGCTGGATTGTGGGAGAGTGGAACTTATTGGCATCTTGAAACCAGGCCAGACGAATTGAAGCGGTTGGATGATCCAGTCCTGAAACAAGCGGCCTCTTCGATTGACCAAAAATTAAAGGATACAAAATTTCAGACTCTGGTACATGGGGATGCGAAGTTGGCTAATTTCTGTTTTTCTGATGATGGGAATCAAGTAGCGGCAGTTGATTTCCAGTATGTGGGGGGAGGGTGTGGGATGAAAGACTTGGCTTACTTTGTGGGCAGTTGTTTTAGGGATGAGCAAGCCGAGGAAATCGAGGAAGAGGTACTGGATCATTACTTTACCGAACTTTCTAAAAGCCTGGGAAAAGTAAAAAGCCCGGTGCGAGTGGATGAATTGGAAGAGGATTGGCGTCCTTTATACCGGGTTGCTTGGGCAGATTTTCATCGTTTTATGAAGGGTTGGAGCCCGGGACATTGGAAGCTCAGTGATTACAGCGAACGGGTTACTCGTGAAGTGATCAGGAATTTGTCCGGGTGATGAAGGTTGGTGATTTTGAAAAACTTTCCGGGCTCGCCGTACATGCCGCCAGGGAAGCAGGCCGGATCATTAACTCTTTCAGTCAGCAAGAAGTGGAGGTGGAGTGCAAGGATGGCGGCCATACCTATGCTTCGCAGGTAGTGACCGTCGTGGATCGTAAAGCTCAGGATGCAATTTTAGAAACCTTAAGTCCTGCCTGTGATGAATATGATTTTGCATTGCTCACCGAAGAGAGTGAGGATGATCACTCCCGTTTTCAAAAAGAGTATTTTTGGTGCATTGATCCTTTGGATGGAACCCTGCCTTTCACTCGAAAAGAACCGGGTTATTCTGTCTCCATCGCTTTGGTTGCCCGAGATGGTTCGCCTCAAATCGGAGTGGTCTATGATCCGGTGCATGATATTCTTTGGCAGGCAAACAAAGGTTTCGGTGTGAAAAGGAATGACAGGACATGGACAATGCAACCCAAGGGAAAAGAATTGGTTTTTACTTACGACCGAAGTTTTGAGGACCACCCTGAAAGATTACAGGTTTTAAAAGAGCTAGAAAAGTATGCTGGGTCAGTTGGATTGCAAGGCGTCGTTGCGACACAATACGGAGGAGCAGTCATTAATGCCTGTCATGTTCTTGAACATGCCCCCGGTTGCCATTTTAAATTCGCCAAGCCTGAAGAGGGTGGAGGAAGCATTTGGGATTATGCCGCGACTGCCTGCCTTTTTGAAGAGGCGGGTGCTGAAGTTAGCGATGTCCATGGCGAACCCCTCGACCTTAATCGTCCTGATTCCACATTTATGAATCACCGGGGTGCGGTTTATGCCACGGATCGGTTTCTGGCAGCTATGATACAACAGATTTTAAGCCATTGATATAGCAGTAGGGAAAAGGAGTAAATTTTTCCTTCCGTTAATATCTCTTGCCACTCTTTTTCTTCGACTCTAGTAAGATCATAAAACGAGATTTACTCATCTTGTTTCGCCCTCACAAATTAATCATAACCACAATTAATCCCTCTCCCATCTGAGATCATTGTTTCACTAATCTAAGATTTACTACTCATGACTGCTTCAACTTCTATTTTACCTGAAAAACTTCACGAATACCCCCAACAGGATGTGATTGACGCGTCCGGAGGGGAATCAGCTTCTATTCTCGATGACTGCATCAACCAGAACGACGGGGTATTGCAACTTTTGCACCGTTATGCAGGCAGAACATTTTGTAGCCCCGGTAAACGTCTTCGCTTGGATGAGGGATCTTACTATCCGGATTATATGGGTGGCACGGGCCTCGATGAAATTTGGATGGGGTGCACCGTTCCTATCGTAACGGGAGTGATTGACACCCGGACAGGCAAGGCTCCCTTCCGGGAAGGTGAGTCGCATGTGCTCACTCCAAGTGGGCAGGTGATCTCATTGCAGGATTTGATTCTGGCCAAACCGGAGGCGGTGATGGGCGGAAAAATTACAGCTTTTTCGAAATCATTGTATGGGGATCCGACCTGGCCGATAGTTTCCAAGAAGTTCGATAATTTGAACCCGATTCCCCATCACCTTCACTGGTCAAAATGGGAAGTTTACGACATCAATTCTTTTGATAATCCCGGTGTAAGTCCATCGCATTACCACACCACTGCAATGGGGCTCTATCCTTTTGTCACGAAGGATCAGTTCCTTGCCTGTATGAAGCGTTTCGGAAAAGGTGAATATAATGATGTCAGGCACCTGTCGCCTCACACGATGATGCACATCGATAACGGCTTCGTTATGCCAAATGGCGTCCTTCACTCACCGACAGATCTTTGTACACACGAGGTTCATGTGACGATGGATGAACATTTTCTGGCTGAGGACCTTACGCTTGACGGACGAATTGGGGCTGCGGATGCATTCTACGCATGCCGGGAAGAGGATTATCCTAAGGATAAACATGAAGACTGGGAATATTTGGTTGAAAAGTTCGATTTTGAAGCAAACCAGGATCCCGATTTCGTCATGAAAAATTCCCGCCCTGCGATCACTGCAGAGGAATTTGCAGGAGACGGAGTCGATGCTAAGTGGATTGTTTACGGGGATTTTCTGGGCGACCAAAAAGTCTCGATTCTTCGTCTCACTTTGCAACCTGGCAGCAAGACAACTTTCTGTCCGGAGAGTCCTG
>Ga0181563_10006649_pt1 | contig 10348 bp, 7 predicted proteins | sample 011ome_25_FD_133759 | JGI IMG/M metagenome (GOLD analysis project Ga0181563, IMG submission 133759) | Coastal salt marsh microbial communities from the Groves Creek Marsh, Skidaway Island, Georgia - 011512CT metaG (megahit assembly) | ecosystem: Environmental > Aquatic > Marine > Intertidal zone... | reverse complement strand
TCATGCCAAAGATCGTTGGTATCCCAGTGAAAGTGGTCAGCTGTTTGTTCGATGATTCCGTAGGTATTCGGGTGCAGGTGCTCACCATACATTCGACGGTAACGGGCACCGGGGACAACGTGCCATAGATGTCCAATAACCGTGTTAATAAAGAACATTTGCCCATGCTCATCCCAGTCCATTCCCCATGGATTGGTGGTGCCGACGCAAACAATTTCGAACTGATGTTTCGTTGGGTGGAATCGCCAAATGCCGCAGTCCATTTGCTGCCGTTGGTTGGGTGTGGAGTCAGGTACTCCGACATTTGAGATTGCCATGATGCCATTGCGTCCATAGAGCCAACCGTCGGGTCCCCATCGCAGGCCGTTGACAATTGTGTGACGTGCGGCACGGTCATCCCATCCATTGAGCATGACGACCGGGTCGCTATCGGGAATATCATCCTCGTTGGCATCGGGGATGAATAATAAATTAGGTGCATCCAACACCCAGACTCCGCCATGCCCAATCTCAACACTGGTCAGTCGCCTGCCTTGGTCCCAGAACACCTTTCGATCGTCGAACTTCCCATCTCCATCAACATCCTCGAGGATAACGATGCGGTCTCTCAATTGATTCGAGTAGTTGGTCGAGGATTCCGAATAGGTATAGTTCTCCGCTACCCAAAGTCGCCCACGGTCATCGGTTGCTAATGCGATCGGTTGATGAACGTCTGGCTCGGCGGCAAATACCGTGATCTCAAATCCGCTGGGAAGCGTCATTCCCTCAACAGCTTCCTGAGGTGACATCAATTTTGATGTCGACTGCTCGGTATTAAATGGTTGGGGAAAGTCATCTCCGAAGGATTCGGATGCAATGGTGATCAGCAAGCAAGCAATGGTAGTCCAAAGGCAGTTGATCATGTTTTATTCACATTTCAAACGGTGGTACACTGGCAACTAGGGCGTCTTTCTTTTGATTCAAAGAGACGATTCTGAGTCTTTTAGTAATCGTGCTCAAATATTTGAGTCGGCACAGAATAGGGTAACTCGATTACCTTGTTAATCTGATTTGAGTTCCATTTTGTCAATTAGAGAGGATCCATGATTCGAATGCTTGTCTCTGTCTTGTGTTTCAGCTGCATTCCGCACGATTCATTACGCCTCGCTCGAGTCGCTCGATGTTGGTTGGTTATGTGCGTGGCGCTGTGTGGAGTGTGCCAGGGAATTAGGCTGGCCAACGCGCAGGACGCCAACGTAAAGGAAACCAACCTGCAGGATATTCTCGCAAATGAAGATAACTCCCAGGATGTAGACGCTCAAAAAGTAGTTCGGTGGAATTATTCACCCGAGCAACTTGTCCCTTTCTGGACCTCAGGCATTATCTATCGCGAGTCGGTGCTGTTTGTGCGTGACGAAAAAACTGGAGAGGCTCGTGCGTCGGTGCTCTTTCCCATACAAGACGTTATTGCCGTCGAGGATGCATCGGGAACGATTCAGTACACGGCAGGCGAGGATTTTGAATTCGCAGGCGGCTCGCGAGAAATCATGGTCCCCGCCAGTTCAAGGATTATCACGAAAGCGGCTATCGATCTAAGACGACCGGCTGGCTCGCAGAAGTACCGGCTAACGCATCGAGACGGTAACGGAGAAATCTTGTTTGGTAGCACGCTGGAATATCATCAAATGCAAACATGGATCACCTACTCCAAAGCCGTTTTGGACTGGCCTGTTGCCATGCCTGCGTTCAGTGATTCGGCCCTGCCTAATACCATCGCGAAGCTTCGAAAGCACGAGTCGGTTTCGGTGGTGCTGTTGGGCGATAGTATTTCGACCGGTTGCAATGCATCGGGCTGGGCAGAGGGGCCGCCATTTCAACCGGCGTACCAAGACCTATTCAAGATGCATTTAGAGGAGTCGTATGTAACCGATATCCAGCTTGCGAACCTCTCCGTTGGTGGGATGTCGGCCCCGTGGGGAGTATCTCAAATTCCTAAGGTTACTGAGCTGAAACCAGACTTGGTAATCATCGCATTCGGGATGAATGATTCCGCGGGTCGTTCTGCGGAGCAGTATCGAGAGAATGTTTCGCAGATGATTTCCAGCGTTAGACAGTCATGTCCAAACGCTGAGTTTATTTTGATCGCGACGATGCTGGGTAACCGTGACTGGACCACGCTCAAGCATGGAGTCTTTCCACAGTACCGAGACGCCCTTGCATCGTTATGTGGGCCGGGAATTGCACTCGCCGATATGACTTCGGTCTGGGAGGAATTCTTGCGTCGGAAGAAGGATTGTGATCTGACCGGTAACGGAGTCAATCATCCAAATGATTTTGGTCATCGCGTGTACGCACAGGTTCTTGCTAGTTTGCTGGTTGAAAATTAACAAGAAGAATTCGACAGAATCAATGGATGTCTTTTTGGGCAATCGATAACGCGAATTCGTTTGAGACAATCTAAGCTTCGTTCGGATAGAATATCGCCTACGAAGTTTGATTTTTTGACTCCTTACCAGCTGAGTTATGTTTGATGGTTCGCCTCGTTATCGGTTTGGCTTTTCTGGTATTTTCCACGTTGAGTTGCGATGCAAAAATTTCTGGACGCGTCATGGATGGAAGTCATGGCGTACCCCTGGCGGGTGTAACGGTAACCTTTGGTCAAGATGGGCCAAGTGTGACAACGAATGCGTCGGGTGATTATCACTTTGATGGGGTGTGGATAGGCAAGATTATGTTTGCCAAGGATGGGTACGGTACCGTTTCGCGTTCCGTCGATTTGGATCAAGCGTCCGAAAACGTTGTGCTCACTCTCTCTGGCAAAGTGACTTATGTTTGCACCACTGCGGATGAAAAAGGTCGATGGCAAATTGCACGCACCGTCTTCGATCCTGAAACCAAGCGTTCAGAGATTACTTTTTTAACCGATACGGTTCGTTGGAACTTTAAACCTAATTTCAGTCCCGATGGCAGTCGGCTTACTTTCTTTCGTCGCTACGCCGCCAACGGTCCCTGCTGCGAGACATGGCTCTCTTCTATCTGTGTGATGAACGCGGATGGAAGCGGTCTGCATGAGATCATCACTGGTTCGGAGAGTTTCAATACCGAACCTTATTGGGCGCGCGACGGATCGCAGAGGATCAGTTTTAATCGCATGAATGTCGATGATCGCGGACCGCACTGGAATCAGGTTGATGGGGATCCCGGCCAGGAAGAGAGGTTGGCTCCTTGGGGTTGGGTGAATCCGCACTTAGCTGACGGGCGAGTTTTGGTGCAGCGCGGCGGGAAAACCTTCCTTGCCAAACCATCCGGGGATGGAAAGGCAATTTACAGCGAGGTGAAACGTTCCGATGAACACTTCATCCACAAAATAGCTCTCTCACGCGACGAAAGCATGATTGCCTACCAAAAATGGGTGGATCGGGATCACAACATGTACAAAGGTGGCGTGATGGTATTTGCCAAGTTTGATGCTTCAATCCCAGCAATCACGGATGAAGTGATCTTTGATGACTTGGATCCTACCAGTCAGGCGTGGTATGTTTCGATTTCGACGGATAATCGGTTCTTATTGTTCGCAAAAGATGGCGCGATCATGCAGTACGATGTTGCGAGTGGGGTGACGGCGAAGGTGTCAGCGGATTCCGATCCGTACAAGGCCTATCCAACTTACACTACCTTTTCGAAGTGATGCGTTGAGTGATGCGGCCGATGAAGGCTGTGGGTAGTTGCCATCTGTTGCGGTGGTTGCCGCCGGTTCTCAAACTAAATTTAATTGAAGTTACAATTGGACTATTTGGTTTGCCACATCTTTGTTTGTGTTGTTTAGTATTTGTTGTTTTGTTCATAGGGTGGGTGACGTAATGCGAGTTGGTTTTGGTTCTTGGGGTAACGTTCTTACGTTGGTAGCTCTGGTTGGGCTCGCATTGGTTTCGTTTTCCAGTGATGCGAAAAGTGATCGTCGTTCGAGAGACGATCGAGATGAGCGGGATCATGATCGGGGCGGTCGCAAGCATTTGGTTTTTTCTGTCACGCACGGAGAAGTGCAAACGCTTTTGACCACGCTTGGATCGAACGGGCACTCCCTCGGTGATCTGCGTGTTTTGCCCGCAACTCCTATCTACGATGAAAAAGATCAGCTTGTTGGGCGTCTTGATGCTACCTTGACCACTTCGAGTGTCGACATCCCCGCCGTCGGTGACGAGATTCGGATGAGCGTCTTGAATTTTATCTTTGGGATTGGCGATCAGCAGTTCGCTGGATCCTCTAATCAGATCATCGTGAGTGGTAGTGGTTTTTATCCGGGCGACCAAAGTACAATCGCTACCGGTACCAGTCTTGTGCGTCCTGTTACCGGTGGATCGGGTGAGTTTCATGGAGCGACCGGTTCAGCTTTGACCGATCATCTACCCGATGGGACTTGGATTCACACCTTTGATATCGTTCTGCCGTAAATGCTCTTGCAGGCGACAGCGTTTGATCGTGGGGCCTTTTCATTGTGGATATCATTCATGATTGAGCGGATTATCCTGTGATTTATTTAGCCGGGTAGCCATTCCGATGGGCCCCTCGCTAAGTCTGCCCCGGAAACTGCTGTGCGGGACACCGACTTTAAAATCGAGTTTTTCAAATTTTGAAGTGGGGGAGTCTGATTGCTTGTCGTTTTCAATTTTAGGCAACCGTTTGGGTCAGTTTTTGACCAAAGCAGGTGGTTGCTTCAACTTTTGAAAAGGGCAAGCGATGTGCAACAAGTATCCTGCAAAACATCGATCCAATCACGCGGCACCCAAGACCGAGCGAGGCACGACGGCTCTGGTGGTGTTTTTTGTGTCGATCATTAATCTGCCGCTCGTCATTGTTTACTTGAATGGGCTCATTTCTTGGCTACTCTACGTGGCACTTTCTTTTCCTCTTCACTGGTTTTATCTCGTAGCTGGTCACGATGCCCTGCACCGTTCCGCTCACTCAAATCCAAAGATCAATCGTCTTATCGGCTGGATCTACAACGGTTTCTTTTTGCTTCCCTTTCCCATGATTCGCCGTGCTCATCTGTTGCATCACGCAAAGGGTGGGTCGGAGGATGATGTTGAGTCGTTTGGTTATCGGGCGGGCTGGACGCTGCCGATTCGACTTGCGATGGGAATGTGGTGCTTTTACCGGTTCCTTCCACGATGCAAATTGGGCGTCCAGTTGCAGGCCGCCGCCCTCCTTGGTGCCGCGGTTCTGTTGACAATCCTTTGGCCAATCCAAGTGATATGGGGCTGGTTGATTCCGATGCAGGTGATGAGCATCACCACGTCTTTTTTTTATATCTATTTGCCCCACGGTAAATTTGCGCGATGGGTCAATCAAAATATCCCATTCTTGACCGGTTACCATGAGGATCATCACGCGTCACCGAAGTATCCTTCCCATCAAATTGGTAAACGTGAGATACGTGATGCCGTTAGGAGAATTGGGGTCGCGGCGAAAGAAAAACGAGCAGAGACACTTGTTGGTATTCAGCTTGCTACCTGAGCTTCATTCTTTTGGGAGATGCACAACTTTGTTCGCCTCGCTGCATCGTTGTAAGGGATTCGTTGTCAAAGTGCTTGAAAGGGTTATGTCGCATTGATAATGATCCAAGCGGCAGCCGCTGCGTTGTTAGCAGCTTGTTCATTTGCTTGGTGGAAGTTCGCGACAAGTTGTTTTGCGACGTCCTCTGGTTCTTGTCTTTTAAGCAGTTGAATGACTTCGTAACTACTGCCTTGAAACAGCTTCAACGTTTCCTCTCGGTTGGCGATTTTAAGTTTCTGAATCGCTTTGTAGTCCATGATGCCAGTGATGAGGTCATAGCCACTTAATTCCCGGAGTTCAGAATACAAGCGGCTTCCGAAAGTTTTTTCATTCTGTGACATGACGCTTGACCGCTTTTAATGTTTTGGCGAGTATGCGAAATACTATAACCACTATAGGGGATTGAAATTGACTTTGGGGGTCTCTTTAGTTGAAGAGACAATCAAATAGACGCCCCGCATCTCTGACGCTTCATGTATTTGATCGATCGGGATGAACGTTCTGAAAACGTGTACCACGTGGGTTGCGGTGAAGCGATGCTCAGAGTGGATGCCGAAACGATGTTCAGAACGGTTCGTTGAATTCGGTTAAGGCTTTGATTTCCAATGGCCATGTGAAAACGAGGGTTTGTCAAACGGAAACGCGGTTCATGATTTCAGGTTCGAAATGATCATCGCGCTTCTGACGCCTGGTCTGCGGGCAAAGTTGCCCATCCATGACCATTTGGAATCGCCGGTGGTCCAGCGGTAATCTCTGGGATTTCTGCAAGCGGGGCGAGTGTCCCCGCCCACTGCGCATGTTTGGAAGCGAGTTGGCGGACGAGATCGGGGTGTCGATCGGCAAGGTTGTTTTCTTCTCGTGGGTCGTTTGCAAGATTGAACAATTGCCAAGTATCTTGTTCATGCTTGCGGTAGAGTCGCCAATCCTGCCAACGCGTCGCGATAAGATGCCTGCGAACCGCATCACCCGGCTCGTTGTTGAGCCAGAAAAGGTACTCATGCGGCTCACCTTGTTTTTCTCCGTTCAGGTAAGCAAATAAATCGACTCCATCACAGTGACTGGGCAGTGAGACGGTTGGTCCGGATCTTGCGGCGATGGTTGAGTAAAAGTCAAAGTTGGCAATCAGGCCATCGTATTGCGTTCCGGATGGGATTTTTCCCGGCATGGAAAAGATGGTCGGTACTCGAACCCATCCCTCCTTTTGAGTGCCTTCCCCTTTGCCGCCGACATACGGGGTTGATGTTCCGCCTTCTCCGCCATTAGCGCCATTATCACTTGAAAAAATGACAAGTGTATTCTTGCGCAGACCATGTTTTTTCAATGCGTCTAATAGCTTTCCGACCTGATCGTCTACGGAAACAATTGCGCCAGCTAGTTTGCGACGTTTGCCTTTGGCGGTGGTCCGTTGCATCAAGTATTCGGGAGTTTCGATACTGGGTGAATGCACCGCCTCGGGGGACCAGTAAAGAAAGAATGGTTCGTGGTGATGTCGCTCAACAAATTCAACCATCGAGTCACCATCGTAGTCGGTAAGCCATACGGTCTCGCCTGATTTATCCAGGCAAAAATACTTGGAGGTTCGACCTTTCTTGCCAAGCGTCTGTTGGAGGTCGGCGGGTAGTTGAGTGAGTTCTTTTGGAGAGTATTTTTTTACAGGCGGTTTCTTCGCAACTTCTGTAAATCCAACCTGCAGTGGTCCCTGCAGTCTTGTTCCGATATCCCATTTACCAATCTGACCGGTCACGTATCCTTGGCGAGTCATGTACTTTGCCAAGGTTGGTCGATCTTCTGGAATCGGGAGTCCACGGGACATTCCATACTTACCGAAACGCTGGGCGTACTGTCCCATCATGAGGCTGCATCGGCTTGGACAGCACGGTGGATTCGTGATGTAGGATGCGGTGAATCTAACACCTTCGCTTGCCAATCGATCGATGTTTGGTGTCGGGATATCCTTGCAGTCATAGCAGCCCAAGTCGCCGTACCCAAGGTCGTCGATGTAAATCAAAACAACATTTGGCTTGGGTGGGAACTCTTCGCCGTGGACGAGGCCGAACCACAGAAAGGACACCGCCGCAAGGAGTTTGCTGATTAGGGAAAAAGAATTTGTTTTCATGGAATTGTCTGTTTTTGTATCTCGATCGTGGATCACATGCGAATTGAATCCACTTTTGTTGGTCGATGCAGTCGAGTCAATTCTTGAACGATGTTTTGGAGCAAATTGGATTACTATTCGAGACACCGTGTTAAGCGATGATCCGGTATGGTCGACTGGGCGTGTTAGCGTTGCGGGGCAGGGAATCCACGCAGTGTTTGCCAATAGCTTCCGAAGCTTGAAACCTAAATGCTTCGCAAGCAAATCTCGGTGCAAGATACAAATCTTATCGTCTTGCGAGAAGGAATAAGATAAGCTTGCAGGAGAGTCAACCTATTAAAGGCTTCGAATCGGCTCAGACCATCACTCTTTGGTGTCGTTCGGCAATAGTTTTTAATTAAACGATTTTAGGGAATTTCGAATCGCCGTTAGTGAGAATGGTTATCCTTACCCACCGACGAACGATTAGAGCAGGGGATTTGGAGTGGCAATGGCTGATAAATTACCGAGCGTTGCTGAGATCATATTGCTAAGGGCTGGGAACCGCCGTGTTTAAGTTCTTTTCGAAAGAGGCCATTTACGCAGAACCGGGATTCAATCGCTGGAAGGCGCCTCCCGCCTCGGTTGCTATTCACCTTTGCATCGGATCGGTTTATGCGTGGAGTATTTTTAATCCTGCATTGGTTCGGGTCGACGGGGTAGTGGCGAGCGCTTCGAGTGACTGGAATCTAGAGCAGGTGTTATGGATCTTTTCCGTTGCAATTATTTTCCTCGGGCTCTCGGCGGCTGTGGCTGGTAAGTGGCTTGAGAAAGTTGGACCGCGTACCGTTGGGTCGGTTGCTGCCGTTTGCTGGGGTGGCGGTTTTTTGATTGGCGCGATTGGTATCTGGACCCATCAATTGTGGTTGCTTTACATCGGCTACGGGGTTCTTGGCGGTTGTGGTCTGGGGCTTGGGTACGTCTCGCCCGTTAGCACGCTGATCAAATGGTTTCCTGATCGTCGTGGCATGGCTGCCGGTATGGCAATCATGGGATTTGGCGGCGGAGCCATGATTGGTGCGCCTTTAAAGAAATATCTAATTGAGTGGTTTTATAAGGCTCCCGATTACTTGGGGACCGTTGACGAGGTTGCTTTAACTACCGAAGGTGGAAAGCGTTTCGCGGATATTGCAGGTCACCTTCAGGAAGTGGTCATCGTAGGCGCGAACGATGTCGCGCAGATGATCGTTCCGGGAGCCGAAGGGGTTTATGTTGTCGGTACCGGCCGGGTTGGTGTAGCCGAAGCGTTTGTTACTCTTGGTGTGTTGTATTTTGTCGTCATGATGATCGCAGCAATTTCTTATCGGCTCCCCTCCCCTGATTGGCTGCCCGAAGGCTGGACTCCTCCAAGCGAAGAGGAAGCGGCCAAAGAAATGATCACCACTCAAAACGTAGAAGTGGACGAGGCAATGAAAACACCTCAGTTCTATCTTTTGTGGATCGTTCTGTGCTTTAACGTCACTGCCGGTATCGGTGTGCTGGGCGTCGCCAAAACCATGATGTCAGAAATTTTTGGCACAACGCTGCCCGATACCGTTGATGGTGAATTTGCCGCTGCCTACGTGTTAATGATCAGTGTTTTTAATATGGCGGGGCGTTTTTTCTGGGCCAGTGTTTCTGACTATATCGGTCGTAAAAACACCTACACGATTTTCTTCTTGGTGGGCATCGCGTTGTATCTGTCGATACCGTTAACAGCGGCGCGCGTTAGCGCTTCACCCGCGATGATTTGGCTTGTTTATTTCTACGCAGCGACGATGGTTATCTTCACCATGTATGGCGGTGGATTTGCAACCATTCCTGCTTATTTATCTGATTTGTTCGGCACCAAGAATGTCGGTGGTGTACATGGTCGATTGTTAACCGCATGGAGCACGGCTGGTATTCTCGGCCCGCTCGCCATAGCAAGGCTGAGAGAAAGCTCTCGATTAAATGCAATTCAACAAATGACCAATCAGGTAGACGCTAATGCTTTTGAGCAACAGTTTGGCGCATCTGTCGACCAGTTGAACTCGCTCGTCGCAAATAAGACGGTCACGATCCCTCGGCTGATGGAGCTATTGCCGCAAGGCACGGCTAATCCATCAAGCGAATTGTACAACTCGACGATGTACCTGATGGCATGTCTATTAGCCATTGCTTTGGTGGCGAACCTGTTTGTGCGTCCGGTCAATTCTAAGCATTACAGTGACAATTGATTCCTGTCTTCTATCATGTGAAGTTTGTAGCATGAAGTCGCCAGGTGCCGTAAGACTTTGTTAGTAATCTGTTAGTCCACTCAGGTGCGAGTGACTTCATGACGCGCTAGCCAACTGGTTCGAGTGCTCTTTGTTTTCTCTGCGGTTGTGACCAATTCTTTATCATTCATTAACCAATAATGGATGATGGTCGATTGCGGCACCGATTGTTTGCGTTACTGAAAATGTAGGCAATACAATTAATTGATGCTAGAAAGTGACTTGAACACAATCACGATATTTGTGTTGCCTCTTATTCGTGTTGAAGTTGGTGATGAATCCATCGAATCTTCTTTTCAGCCATTCGGCCCTTGCAATGAATTCAAACCTAATGGATGACTTCGTTGACTAACGCTTTTTGAGCATTTGCTGTAATTCATTCGCGATACTGGAGAGTCGTTGGTCGGTATAAAATTCTTTGCCACCGTGTTCGCCCCCTGCGATG
>Ga0181563_10006646_pt1 | contig 10352 bp, 12 predicted proteins | sample 011ome_25_FD_133759 | JGI IMG/M metagenome (GOLD analysis project Ga0181563, IMG submission 133759) | Coastal salt marsh microbial communities from the Groves Creek Marsh, Skidaway Island, Georgia - 011512CT metaG (megahit assembly) | ecosystem: Environmental > Aquatic > Marine > Intertidal... | reverse complement strand
TTGTTAATAACTTTGCTTGATATTATTCTTGCAATACACAGTTTCTTATGTTATCATAAGAAAATCTTACAAATATATTATTTTTATAAACACCCCAATTAAGTCAGTGTAAAACAATTCCATGGATATTAAAGTTAAAAAAAGAAACGGAAGATTAGAGTCATTTGAAGTAGATAAAATTAACGCTAGCGCTCAAAGAGCTTGCGAAAATATAGATGATGTTTCAGCTAGCGAAATAGTCCTCGATGCCCAACTTCAGTTGTTTGATAAAATCACAACTAAAGAAATAGACCAAGCTTTAATTTTATCGGCTAGAGAGAAGATAGAAAAAGAGCCTAACTATTCCTTTGCAGCTGCTCAATTACTTCTAAATTGTTTATATAAAGAGGTATTCAAAGAAGGCGTTGACTCTGATACATTCAAACTCCAGTACAGAAAAAGCTTTATACAAAATATAAAAAAACTGTGTAAAGAAGATAGGCTTGATAAAAGGCTTCTTGAATTTGACTTAAAATTACTATCAGAATCATTAAAAATTAGAAGAGACAAAGACTTCAAATACTTAGGCATTCAAATTTTATTTGATAGATATTTCATAAGAAACGATGACAAAATAATGGAAACCCCGCAATCTTTCTGGATGCGCGTTGCTATGGGTTTAGCTATTAATGAAGAAGATAAAAATGAAAAAGCTATAGAATTTTACAATTTATTTAGTCAATTTCTCTACACCCCATCAACACCTACCCTTTTTAATAGTGGAACTACTCACTCTCAACTTAGCTCCTGCTATCTTAATACTTTCGATGATAGTATTGACGGTATCTTTGACGGTGCTTGGCAGGAAGCTAGGAAGTCAAAGTTCGCCGGTGGGCTTGGCCTTGATGTTACTCCTTTTCGCTCTACAGGTTCTCACATTCAGGGAACTAATGGAATATCTAGCGGCCTTGTCCCTTGGCTTAAAATATTTAACGACTTACTTGTAGCTGTAAATCAAGGCGGAAAAAGACCCGGAGCTGGTTGCGCATATCTTGAGCCTTGGCATTTAGATTTTGAAGACTTCTTGAACTTACGCAGAAACACCGGAGATGATAGATTACGTTGTCATGACATGAACACGGCATCTTGGATTCCAGATGAATTTATGCGCAGAGTTCAATCTGAAGATGTTTGGTATTTTTTTGATCCTAAGGAGGCTGACCTACATGACTGTTTTGGTGAAGAATTTGATAAGAAGTATAATGCTTTATGCGATAAAGCAGAAGAAGGTTTAATTAAAAATTATAGGGTTATACCGGCAAAAGATTTATGGAAAAAAATGCTGAAAGTATTATTTGAAACATCACACCCTTGGAATACATTTAAAGATCCCTGTAATATTCGCTACACTAATCAACATGAGGGCATCGTTCATAGTAGTAATCTTTGCACAGAAATAACATTGCATACAAAAGCATCTGAATACCGTTCAGGAAAAAAAATCAAGACTGGAGAGACGGCTGTATGTAACTTAGGTTCGGTTAATTTACTAAATCATTTAAATGAGGATAACTCATTGAACTATGATAAGTTAAAAGCTACTATTCATACCGCTATTAGAATTTTAGATAACGTAATTGATATAAATTTTTACCCTACCGAAGAGGCTAGTAATTCTAATTTAAGAAACAGGCCAATAGGATTAGGCATGATGGCGCTACATGACGTATGCCATAAAATGAAAATAAAAATCGATAGCGATGAAGCTATTAAACTAAACGACGATCTTTTTGAGTTTTACTCCTATCATGCTATTTTAGCTAGCAGTAATCTGGCAAAAGAAAAAGGGAAATATGATACTTACGAAGGATCCCTATGGAGTCAAAATATTTTACCTATAGATTCCTATAATGTTCTTGCTGAATATAAGAAGTCAGATTTCTTAGGTCATGGAGAAAGCTCAAAAAATGATTGGAAATCTCTTAGGTCTAATATCTCTGAACACGGAATGCGTAATAGTAATGTTATGGCTATTGCTCCTACAGCTACCATTGGCTATATTAATGGGGTTGAGCAAAGCATTGAACCTAACTTTTCAGTTTTATTTGTTTATGAAAATAAGAGTGGTAACTTTTATATAACAAATCCTCATTTTGTTAAAGACATGAAAGATAGAGGTTTATGGTCTCATGAAATTTCTTCTCTAGTAAAAAGCGTTGATGGAGATTTAACTATTCTTAATGATGTTATTCCTGACGATTTAAAGGAAAAATACAAAACTGCATTCGATAGAGACATGCTAAAACTAATAGAGTGCAACGCTATTAGGCAGAAATGGATCGACCAAGCTGTGAGTTTTAACCTTTATAATAAGTCAACCTCACTAAAATATTTGAATGATATTTACATGTCTTGCTGGGAAAAAGGTTTAAAAACAACTTATTACTTAAGGAATAGGGCGGCAAGTAAAATAGAGAAATCTACAGAGAACGAAAATCAAAGTGCAAGCGCTTGCAGTATAGAAGCAATGAAAAATGGCGGGACATGCGAAAGTTGCCAGTAAGGATTTTTCAGCAGGGGTTGCTGTATTTAGCGGTTCATCTATATTATTAGCTAAAAGGATAGAAATATGTCCATTTAGTAAGGTAAAAATACCTTACCCAGGATACTGGTCAGTATTTGCTGGCTCACCTGAAGGCAAAGAATTACCAATTAATTGCGCGGCAAGAGAGCTTTACGAAGAAACTAAAATAAAGGTAAGCCCAAACGATCTACTATTAATAAATATTTTTAATCAAAAAGATCATAAGTTTTACTTATTTTCTTATGAAGTAGACCGATTAATTAATCCTGTATTAAACTTTGAACATACAGAATCAGGATGGTTTAACATCAATCACCTATCAAGTTTTCCTGAAAAAATAGACCATAATCTAATTAAAATAATTAAAGACAAATGCTTAAAACAGTAAATAGTGTACTAATGTTTAGTGAATTTAATCATAGATTGCAGTCTTTCAGAGCCTCCAAGCGAGATCTCTTGCTTTAGGGATGTCACTCTTTTTGGAAAAACTTATTACTTCGAGGATGTATTACTTACTTGCCCTAAAGGTACACGCTCTACGTATTGGTCTTGGTTGAAATCCAAAGGCGCACATGATTACATTACGTATTTAATTACCTATTCAGATATAGAAGAAGGCTATTTAATGCACCCACAAGAAGGAGATATAGTAGTTGAACAAATCAATGCTTTTAACTTAAACCATATTATAAGTGTATTTAAATCTTTGAGTTAATTTATGAAAAAATATTTATTATTTATTTTAATTTACTTATCTGGCTGCGCTTCTAGTACCAAAGAGGTTCTGAATCAGAAGGTGGTTGGTTTTTCTGGTTTAGATAAAAATTACACTTCAAACTACACCGTACTGGGTAGTGATGAGATTGATTATGTAAACCCTTCGGTGGCATTGTTAATCTTAGGAGCTACTGTTTTTGTTATATCATTTTTCCCTTTTTTCTACGCGTTTTGCTTATCTATTAAAAGAAAAGTATTGACATTTTTTAAGAAATAGTATAAGATACTAATCTTTTATCAATTTAGTATCGATATATTATATATGAATGACAAAACAGGACAATTATTAAGCGACAATATAGCTGGAGTAAACAGAATTTTACCACATAAACATAAGTATGCATGGGATTTATTTTTAAAAAGCTGCGCCAACAACTGGATGCCAACAGAAATAAGCATGCAGAATGATATTAAACAATGGAAAAATGATGAAATTACAGAAGATGAAAAACTCTTGGTTAAAAGATGCCTTGGATTCTTTGCTGGTAGCGAGTCTTTGGTGGGTAATAACCTTCTTTTGTCTGCTTTTAGATATGTTACTGACGCTGAGTGCCGTCAGTACATATTGCGTCAAGCTTTTGAAGAAAGCCTTCACAACCTTACGGTAGTTTATATATGTGATAGTTTAGACTTGGACATAGAAGAAGTATTTGCTGCCTACGAAAATATCCCTAGCATTAAAGCTAAAGATGACTTTCTAATGTCTATTACTGACGACATTAGCAGGCAAGATTTTGATTCCACTTCAAAAGAAGGCAAGCAAGAGATACTCAGGAATTTCCTTACTTACTGGATTGTATGTGAGGGAACATTCTTTTTTAGTGGATTCGCTATGCTTCTCGCTCTTGGTCGCCAAAACAAATTACAAGGCATCTCTGATCAGATTAAATATACACTCAGAGATGAGAGTTCCCATATTGCTTTTGGAACATATTTAATTAATACATTGATTGAGCAAAATCCTGAAATATGGACCAAAGATATACAGGATGAGTTTGTTTCGCACATACAAAAAGCCGTTGAGCTGGAAATTGCTTATGCCCATGACGTTCTTCCTACAGGAATTTTAGGGTTAAATGCTGAGATGTTTGTTGATTACATGCACTACATAGGGAACCGCAGGCTTGAGGCTATTGGCTTAGACTTCAGATTTCCTAATGATAAAAATCCCTTTCCTTGGCTTGGCGAAGTTGTTGATGTACAAGCAATGGGTAATTTCTTTGAGAGGAGAGTAAGGGAGTACCAGCAAAGCGGCTCACTTGACGATGATTTTTGATTTTATTATATTAGGTTTTAGTATATTTATACCTTGGACCAATATAAATTAAAGTTAATTCGAAAATTAAAAGTAAAGTGCTCTGAAGTTAATCAAGAGTTAGAAACTGTAGAGTCTTTTTATAATCAAGCTGCGCCTCTTTTTTGCGCTGAAGTTTCATCTTATTGTGAGACGAATAAAATCAAGAACCCACTTGATGACATAAAAGATAAAAAAGAAGAAGAAAAAAAAGACGAATTATCTTCTGATATTAAATCAGTCTACCGAAAAATAGCCATAAAAACTCATCCCGACAAAGTAGGCGCTGATGATGAAAACATAAATCTATATCAAGACGCTGTAGAAGCAAAGAAAAAAAGTAAAATAGACAAGATAATATCTATAGCTAAAGACCTAAGAATAGACATTTATAACTTCGAATATAGTGAAATTAAAAAGATAGAAAGGAGTATAAAAGAGACAGAGGTAAAAATAAGTGAAATTATGAACAGTTATCCTTATGTTTGGTTTTTTTCTAACTTATCAAAAAGACAGAAGATTATACAGAGATTTACCCTTAATAATGTGTAATATACAATTTATGGAGTGTGTCGTCTGTTTTGCCAATATTAAATTTATTTTACCTAGCTTATTTGCATGCGCAAACTTCGCTTTAATTTCAATGTAATCGAGAAGTGCAATGGCAGGTATAATCATAAAAAAAACAGCCAAACTAATTATCGGTAAAGCTGCCCGAATGGTATTTAAATATCAAGTGCCTCCTGCTCCCCCTACCTAATCATGCAATATGTTAAAAAAATATATGAAAAAATATCAAACAAATACGAAAAAACATGCCTAGATATTATAAGTTATCTTGATAGGGAAATAAATTACGAACAATCACTAAGATATTATACAGATCAAATTAGAATTAAGGAATTAACAATGGAATATCAAGCATATGAATTCAATAAAAATATATACAGCTTGAGCTCTATGCCTGAGCCAGCCATAGAAGAAGTCATAAGGATAAATAAACATATAACCGATCAAACATGGGGGGTTATACTTGAGGGAGATAAAATATCCAATATAAACGTTTATATTGCTCAAATGAACAAAGTTCAAATTAACGCAAGAAAGGCTAATTTTTTTGTAGTTACTGATTCCAGGGATGCTTTACTTAAACTTCAAGACACTTTTAACTGGATGAATAAAGTTTTTTATATCACCCCCAACACTTACAATAGAAATATTGACGAGAAATATAGGTCTAGTATAAACTTTCACTGCTTAAAACATTTAGACAAGCATGTATCTACGCCAAATTCAATTTTTATGAATATGCTAAAAGATATGGGAGGCAAGCAGGTGACAGTACCAAACCCCAATAGGGTTTTTTGTTTTAACTCTAAAAGGTTAGTGCCAGAAGGATGAAAAGGATATCTTATATAGTCTGCTCGAGAAATGATAACTACAACGGAGACTCAGTTGGTCGATGCGTTAATACTATTAATCACGCTTGTGAAATAATAAAAAGAAATAACGTAGAAGACCAGTCAGAAGTGGTTTTAGTTGACTGGTGCTCAAGGAGCACCCCCATGAAGGATGATATTACCAGGAGATTAGTTCCAGAAACAAAAGGTCTTCTAAAAATTGTTACAGTCCCACCTGATATCGCTGATAAACATCAAGGCGACTCACCTTTCTCAGAGGTTCACGCTATGAATGTAGGATTCAGGCAAATGGAAGGCAAGCATTTCGCCAGAATAGATCAAGATACTTTAATTGGTCAGCGTTTTATGGATTGGTTTTATCATGAGTTTGAAGTTAAAGATTATGGCTGGTCATGGCCTCGCGCTTCTTTCTGTAGCCGCCGAAATTTAGATGAATCGCAATCTCATCATTCTGTTTTTCGTGATTTTATATATGATCAAGATCTTTCTTATAAAGTTGAAATTTGCCATAAACATAACCACTTCAGCAGGCTAATGCCTAACCAACAAATATATCCTTTTTATGGCGGAGCGGTGGGTGTTATGATGGTCGAGAGGGAGTGCTACCTTGAACATAAAGGGTTTAATGAACAATTAGTCTACATGAACAGCATGGATACAGAGTTTATGAATAGAATTGCCGCTAAAGAAGATATATATAATTTATGTTTAGCAATTGACGCAGATTTCTACCATCAATTCCATGGCAGAGATGACGGCGCATCAAATGACACGACACAGCCTCACGCACAACAAGAAGGCGCAAGAAAAACAAACCCCCTGGATGTGAGAAGCAAGCTTTTAGATAACCCTAACCCAGATAATTGGGGGTTAATTGACGAAGACTTGGAGGTAACAAAAATATGAGTAATGTAATATACGTAATTAATGATTTACCTAAGGATACTGACTTTGCAAATCCTGGCTATAAAGATATGGCATGGGTGCCTCATTGCCTTGGTTCTATTGAAAAGTATGCAGAGAAAATTGGATGCGATTTAAAAATCATTTCAATGCAGGACTTTCCTGGTTATCAAGAAATACATAAGTATAATTTCACCCATTATCAAAAAAGCACTTTTGTTAAAATATTATTCCTTCATGAGTTCATGAAGACTGATTATGATAAATTTGCATTGCTTGACCTAGATATGGTTGTAAGCAAAACGGCGCCTGATATTTTTGAGTACCACAAAGATGATGAGTTCATGATGCAGTATGGTTTTAATGAGGCGGTGGTAGCAAAGAACGAGATGTTCATGAAAAATTACCTTAAGGTTATTGACCAAGATGAAGACGTTTATTGGTTTAACGAAAAAACTAAAAGAAACATACCTAAATATAATTTAAATCTAGGTTGTTACATCATGAGCAAAAGAATTGTTGGTAAATTAACGTCTGTGTTACCCGATCAATATACAATCGTTGATTTTTTGAAACAGCATAATTTAATAGATAATCCAGTTTTAGAGGTTTTAGGGGAGCGCAAGGATTTCATTGATCAAGATTTATACGGATATGCTTACGCTAAAACCGACGCTACTGATTTTCATAAACCACTTGAATGGGTTTGGAATGCTAACTATCAAGCTTGCTTTCAAAAAGGAGAAGCTAATAAAGAATTTTATCTTTGCCATTTGTGCGGAGAAGATGGAAAGCAATTCTTATTAGACAACCTAGATAACCCTGAAGTTACCGGCAAGATAGATGTATAGTCATGACCATAAGTTTATATATGTGCATATACCGAAATCCGCAGGGACTTTCGTAAAGCATTATTTGCTATCAAAGATAGAGTCCGATTACGAGCACAATCAAAACCAACAAGATTACGATTATAAATATAACGTAACTTGTGAAAGGGCGCTTAGTGCAATCGCAAGAGAAGTTCCTAATTATAAAGATTATTACAAATTCACTGTTGTTCGTAATCCATTTGATAGGGTAGTTTCAATGTTTTCTTATTTAGGAGGATGGAAGTTCGATTATTTTGTAGAGAACAATATAGACTCCCCAATGATGCCTTACGTTCAAGAGTTTCATAAGTATTACATGAGTGATGACTTTGACGGTTTCATAGATTACGCCTACAAGGATCAAGCTATTAAAAATTTTCACGCAGGTTATTACGAGAATTATGTCGATAGGATTTCTATCGAAGGAAACATTGCTATTGATAAGTTTTATAAAATGGAGAATATTAACGGGTGCCTTCTGGACTTGCAACATCATTTTAAATTTGATACTCCTTTTGGGTTTAATGATTGGCGCAAAAACAGTAGTTCAGAATACAAAAAGAAAGATAAGTACAGAGATTACTACTCCACTTACAGCAAGGATTTTATAGAGAGGCACTTCATTAGGGATTTGGAGTATTTTGGTTATGGATTCTAAATTTGTAATTTTTGGTCAAGAAAGGGCTGGAACAACTAGCTTGATATCAGCTTTAAATAAAAATGATAGGATAGTTCACGAACCTCTTTCCTCGCTTACAGGCGACTTAGAGCATAATACGAGGTACGCTAAAATCATCAAGCATCACAATATGGATCCAAAGGATCTACCTGAATCTAAAAACATACCTTACTTTAATAAATTCAACAGCGTGGCCGAAGACCCAGAGAAAATTTGGAGTTTCATGGATTCTGTTTTTGAAGTTTTTGATGGGGTTAAACATGTTTGGTGCACAGTTTCAGAAGAAGGAAATGAAAGATTCTTAGAATATTGCATTGCTCATGGAGTTAAAATTATATTTCAATACAGAGAGAGCGCATTTTACCCAGCTATTTCCTGGCAGTTAGCAAACCAAGTTAATGTCTGGCAGCTAGGAGAGCAAAAAGAACACAAACAAAAGGTTGATTCATTTAACTATAAAGATCTGGAAGAAGCTCCCATACAAAGAAGAATTAAATGGTACCAGAAGTACATACCAAGGTATCGCGATTTCTTACCCTCAAACGCTTACATTTCAAAATATGAAGATCTTTACGGGTTAGAAACTTACGAAGAGAGAGTGATTCAGTTTAACAAATTAATTGACTACCTTGATATTGATATAGATAAGAATAATGTACGAAATTTCCTAAGCACAGATAGGCGTGTATTTGGTAAAAAAGCATACGGTAAAATATCAAACTATCAAGAGATGTTTAATAAGTATGGTGATATTAAAATAATATTATGAATAATTATTACTATTTTTCTCGTAATACTGGGTGGGGTGACACTTTATGGCACCTCACAAATGCTTTAATGTATTGTGAGCAAAACAACAAAAGTATACTTGTTGATATGCGTGGTCACTGGGCTAGCAAAGGTAATCGCAATTTATTTTCTGAATATTTCCATCATATTGATACGGATATAGAGGTCATTATAAATGAAGACTATATAGATCAACTCAAAAAAGATGCCGAGCAACATTCCGAATCTATATTAGTCATTAAAAATCCACTTAAATCAAAAGAAGATTCTAAAAAATTCTATGATACTTTTGATCGTATTAGTGTCCATGGAACTATCGCTAAAGAAATAGATGAAATACGCGAAAAATATTTTTCCGGAAATTATGTAGTTGGTGTTCATGCCAGAACATCAAACGGCGAAGTTCTTCCACCAAAGACTGGAAACTCAAATCGTTTTCAAGGAGAAAAAAATGCAATACAAACCATTTTTGATATTTATAAAGAGAAAATAGATCAGGCGCTATTTAATTCACCCCGAGCTTTCCTTAAAGCTTGTGATAATTATAAATTTTTTGTTGCTACAGACTCAAAGCAGTTCGTTGAATTATTCGAAAAAGAATATGGTAATACAATTGTGACGGAAAGATACTTCGCTCCCCCAGGATGTGGCACAGGGCACGAAAAAGGCGAACAGTCTACAGAAATACAATTAGAGATGGAAGAGACATACGGTAGAATAAACATAGCGAAAGAAGCTTTGGTTGATTTTTACTTACTTCAATACACAAACTTTCTGTTTAAAAACTTCAGCAGGTTTAATGAGTTTTGCTTGTATAAAGGTATACCAAATTTTCATATTAACTTTCAGGAGAAGTGTTATTAATGAAAAAAATAGCCTTTATTCTATTTGGTCAAGTTAAGAACTATAACCAAATTCAACATAATCAATTTAAGAAACTAATTCAACCATCGCTATCTAGTTTTAATGTTGATTATTTTTTGGTAACTACTAAAGCTTTTTCTTACTCTAGCGAAAGACAGGCATCCTTCGAGCCAATCAATTCACAGATTGA
>Ga0181563_10006645_pt1 | contig 10352 bp, 4 predicted proteins | sample 011ome_25_FD_133759 | JGI IMG/M metagenome (GOLD analysis project Ga0181563, IMG submission 133759) | Coastal salt marsh microbial communities from the Groves Creek Marsh, Skidaway Island, Georgia - 011512CT metaG (megahit assembly) | ecosystem: Environmental > Aquatic > Marine > Intertidal zone... | reverse complement strand
TCCATATATTATGTTTGTTAAAAATTCTGTAGCTGAATCTCACGGCATACTAGGTCATTACTGTGATTTTACTTTAACAAACACAGACACTACGGCTGCTGAGTTATTTGCAGTAGAATCAGAGGTAATGAAAAGCTATCCGTAAAATTAGTATCTTTGTAGTTGAATGAAATTAAATATTATACCACTTAAAGAGTCTGACTATGAGCAGATTTTAGTAGGATGGTGGAAGGATTGGAAATGGGAAGCGCCTGTTAAAGATTTTTTACCAGATGAAGGTAAAGGTGGTTTAATAGTTTATGATGATAAAACACCTGTTTGCGCAGGATTTATATATATGACAAATTCAAAAGTAGCTTGGGTGGATTGGATTATATCTAACAAAGATTATACTAATAAGGCTAATAGAAAAGCCGCTTTATCTTTGTTGGTTGACGCTCTAACTAGAGTAGCGCAAAGTGCAGGAAACAAATTTACATACGCCCTTATAAAACACGATGGCCTTATAAAAACATATGAAGAGCTTGGTTATATTCAAGGGGATAGTTACAACAAAGAAATGATAAAAGTATTATAATATGGCAGCATTTACAACGATTGCGACTGCCGCAGGTTTAGCAGCAACAGCAGCAACTACAGGAGCTTCATTTGCCCAGGCATCGAAACAAAAAAAAATGCAACAGAAAGCTGAAAGAGAGGCTGATAAAGCTTTAGCTGATGCAAGAAAAAAATTAGATGTAAACTTTTATGAAGGTTTATCTTTACAAAAAGAGCCTTATGAAAGAGCTAGAGAAGCAATGTTAGCATCAGGACAACAAGCTTTGCAAGCAGCTCAAGAAGGTGAGACAAGAGGAGTTGCTGCTACAGCAGGAAGAGTTGCAATGGCTCAAGGAGCTGCTCAAAGAGATATAGCAGGAGCGCAAGCAGAAAGACTACTTGGTCTTGAAAAGTTAGCTGCTGGTGAAGAGGCTAGACTTGCTGGACTGCAAGCAGAGATATCTTTAGAAGAGGTTACGGGTAAACAATTACAAGCTAGAGAGGCTGAACAAAGAAAACAATTGGCTTTACAACAAGCGTTAGCAGGAGTCGGCAGTATGATTCAGCAAGGAGCTGCTTTAGCTCCGTTATTTGGAAAAGCCCCAGATGCATTTGACCCAACTGGCGCATCATTTCAAGAAGTTCAAAAAGTTTTTAATCCAACATTAGAGTCTATGCAAACTACAATAGACCCTTCAGGAAGAATAAGCCCAGCTGTTGTTGTACCTAAGGCGCAATTTGGAATTGACAGCGTTGGTTTTACAGACTTAACGCAGCCTGTTACAGTAAACCCATTTGTAATAACACAATAATATATGGCAACTGGTTATAAATACGCTGAAAGAAATGCAGCTAGTCAAGTAGATTGGTCTGCAATTGGCTCATCAATTAGTAAGACCCTCACAGATGAAAGTGAAAGGAGAGAGAAGGCTAAGAAAGAAATTGCTGAAGCATCTAATCAGTATGCTGAAACATTGTCCAATGCTCCAATGGGAGATTCAAGGGACTTTAATGATTGGACATTAGATTTTGCCAGTAACGCGCAAGAGTTTAGACTCATGCAAGACCGTATGCTTAGGAGCGGAAGAATGAAACTGCGAGATTATAATATGTCTAGGCAGAATTTAAAATCAGGAACAGAGCAGGCTTTTAACTTAGCAAAAGAATATAACGCTGAATACGCTGACAAGATGAAGCGTTTGCAAGATGGAGAGTCTCAAGACCTTGAAGGTTTTTTAATGGGAACAGCAGAAGGTTTTTCAAACTTTACAAAGTCTGGATTATATATAGACCCTAATACTGGAAAGGTTGCGATAGCAAATAAAGTTCAAAAGACTTTGCCTGATGGTACGGTAATATATGAGATGAGTCAAAACCCAAATGACTTTACATCTATTAACAGCCTTAGAAATAGAATAACATCTAAGTATAATAAATTTAATGTTTCTAAGAGTTTACAGCCAGGCGTATCTGATTTAGGTAAACGTATCGAGGTTATAATGAAGGATGGTGTCAAAACTAGAGAAGACGCAAAGCAAACTCCAGGCTATATAACCGCACGAGATACATTTATAAATTCATTTGTAGATACTAATCCAGATAATGTTACTTCAATTCTTACAGACACATTAGCTGAGGTAGTAACACTAGATGAGAATGGTAAAGCTGTTGGGACAGGAAAAGGTTTTAAATTTACATTTGACCCCAATGAAGCTGAATCTTCTGAAGAGTTTATTCTTCTTAGAGAGAATCCTCAGACGAAAAGAATTGAAGGAGACTTTGATACAGCTAATGGTAAGAAGCAAAAAGAAATGGCAAGAAAGTTTCTTGAAACCAAGTTCGATACAATGGTTGATTTTGAGGAAACTGCCAGACAAGAGTTTGCTCCTCAAAGACCTACTGCTGCTGATAGAAAATACCAAAGGGAATTAAAAAATAATGCAGACTTAGCTGTAGATATTGCAGAAGTACTAACAGAAACAGACCCAGCAAATGTTCAGGCTGGTCTAGGTATTTTGAGAGAGTATGGCTTAAATATTAGAGGAGCCGCAAAAACTCCGAAAGGATTAAGCTTTGAGGTTTTTAATGATAAGACTAAGAAATACGAAGATGTTCCTGTAATATTAGATAAATCAAATTTAAAAGGAAGTGTTGAGAGAGTTCTTCAAAAACTATTAGGTAGAAATGTTGATGCTCAAGAGGTTATGTCTCAACTTCCTGCAAATTATTTTGAAGGAAAAAGTATTTCCGACATAGAGGCGTTGTTTACACCTCAAGAAGTAGTTGAAATTAAAGAAGTGGATTCTAGACAAAATGTAATGATGGACCCTCTTCAAGAAGACTTGACACAGCTTAAACCAGTTACTGTAGATTCTCAAATTAAAAAATTAGAAGATGGAACGGTTTACGAAAAAGAAGAAGTTACGACCGTATTATCTGAAGTTTTAAAAAAACAAGGGGTTGATGATGTAGATGTACAATTTACAACTGAAAGAACTGGCTCAGGAAGAAGAGGAAGACAGATTACAACTGTAGATATAAACTCCAAATATTTTGAGCAACCTTATAAAATAAATCTAGCAGATTTTGAAGATGAAATAAGAACAATAATTCAAGACATAACTAATAAAAGAAAATCACAGATGACTTTTGGAGGAGCTTCTACAGAACAAGGAACAGATACAGCCCCACAAACAGCGAATGTAGATGCATTTGGAAACCGCATTGAATAATATATAATGGATAAAATACAAGCTCTTTATCAATCTTATTTAGACGCAGGGATTATAAGTCCTTCTACAACACTAGAGCAGTTTGCTAGTGCCAATGAAAACCAGTTGTCGGTGCTTTACAATCAGGGTTTAGATGCAAACATTTTAAGTCAAGACACAAATGTTGATTTATTTAAATCGGCTTGGGGTTTAAAAAAAAAAGAAGAACCCGATATGGTTTCCGAATTGGAAATTGGTTTTTCGGAGTTACCCACTGGAGAAAAGGATACACTTCTTGAAAGAACATTTGGTAAAAACCATGTCACAGATTTTTTCGGAGATATTTATCGTGCAGGTGTTCAAGGCTTAGCTCAAGGAGCTACTGTTGATGATGCGTTAAAAATATTTTATTCAGAAAAAGATATAGACCAAGAGGATTTAGAGGACTATATATCTGCCGTTCAAAAAATGGAAAGCTTTCAACCTTCAGATGAGATGAAGGAGTTCGATGAAATCTACCAAAAAGAAGGCGGTGGTATAATGGGGTTTATTAAAGGAGTTTATAAAAACCCAACTGTAATACCACAAATTTTTACCTCTTCTATGCTTGCAATGCTCAACAAGGGCTCATTAGCAGCAGGAGCAGCGGGAGCAGGAGTTGGTGCATTGGCTACAGCTCCAGTAGCAGGGATTGGAGCTATTCCAGGAGCAATAGCAGGATTATCTGGAGCTCTTGAAACAGGCATCTCTTTTACTGAATTTTTAAAAGAAGAGCTTGGAGATAAAGATTTCAGCGATGAAAACATAAGAGCCGTTTTAGAAGACCCAGCAGCTATAAGTAGAATAAAAAATAAAGCACTAACTAGAGGTGTTTCTATTGCTGCTATTGATGCTTTAACTGGAGGGGTAGCCACCAAACTGGGGACTTCTGTTGGAAAAAGTTTCGGCAAACTTGCAGCTACAGGAACAGGTATTACTACAGAAGCAATAGGCGGTGGTATTGGAGAGGTTACAGCTAGAGCTTTGGCAGGACAAGAAATGGATGTGGCTGAAATAGGATTTGAAGCCGTAGCCGGAACAACTACAGCACCATTAACAGTTGGTAGGGCTTTATATAAAATACCCAAATACAAAATAGGAGATGTTAGGGTTACTAGAGAAAAGTTAATTGAAACTCTCGAAAACTCTACTCCAGACCAACTATTATCAACAAAGCTTTCAATTAAAAATGACAAAGCTCTTTCTGCTTTAAAGGATGAAGCTTGGCAAGATGCCACTATAAAAAGAAATACACTCGAAGTATTGCCTAATATAAGTGAGGAACAATTAAATGAAATCGTTAAACTTACTAAAAGAAAAGAATTTTTAGAAGCCAATCAAAGTGAGGTTTCTAAAGTAGAGCTTAAATCAATTAATAACCAAATAAAAGAAATAACAGATGCCGTTCAAAAGCCAAGCCCAGAGGAGGTGGATGTACGCCAACAAACCAGAGATGGCGAAGAGGTGGGAGTCCGAGACACCGCAGGGGAAATTACCGGAGAGATTACACCCGAAGCAATTGAAACTACCGAAGTTCAAGAAGAAGAAGTTACCGAGCTTACTGAGGAGCAGAAGGATGAGGTAAAAGATTTAGAATATATTATAGGAACTCCAGAGGGTCAACAACCTAAATTTAGATTATCTGAAGAGGAGACTGTCGTAGAAGACACTCAGGCTATAGAGGATAAGATGAATGAGTTTGAAGAGCAAGAATTGAATTTTACTCCCACTGAAACAACCGAACAAAAAGCCCCCGTTAATCCAGTAGCAGAAAGTAAATCTACAACAAAAGTAGAGGAGTCTGTAGTAAATAAATTACTTAAAAAAATACAGGAATTTAATGGAATACCTATGCTTACAGGTATCACAGATATGCTTGCTGCTGGTGTAATAGAAGATTCTCAGGGGAATCCTATGGAAGTAGAGGGCGGGGTATTATATAATGTATTAGGTAAAAACAAAAATCTAGCTTGGGCAAATGTTACAGAAGAAACAGCTCAAAAACAATATGATAACGCTGTAGAGCTTTACAATAATAATAAAGAATTGTTTGATAAGCTATGGGCTGATGGAACTTTACCAAACGGTCATGTTCCTATGGCCATCATGAGGATGGGAGATAGTGCGCTTCACTCAAACGAAGCTGTTTTTAGATATGTGCTTCCATCTTTAAATGCAGTACCACAAGCTAACAATCAAAAAGCATTAGACACTTTTGTAGATACACTAAGCAAAAGCAAAAAGGACAGAACAAAAGTTGATGCTATTTTAAAAGCAATCAAAGATAATAACATAACAGGTCTTAACGAGTTTTTTGATTTTATAGTTAAAGATGCCAATGCCAGAGCTCAGGGAGATATAAATAACACTTTGTCTTTAGACGCAAGAAGTCTTGTGTATGATGTTATATTTTCTAAGCCAGGAGTAAAAACTAATAACTCTCAAATAGTAAAAGATTTGTTTGAAGGGGTTGATAGTAAAAACGAATTGTTTTTATCCGATACTATTTATGAGGCAATAGGGGAGCCATCCGTCAAAAACGCAAGACAAGGAGAAGTAATGTCTATTGTTGGTATAGATGTATTGACAGGTGGTGTAGAAAAAACACAACACCCTAACTACGGATACGGTCCAAAAGGTCAAGCTATAGCTCTCATAAGTAATCCTGTACACGGTATTGACGTTTTCCCTGAATGGAAAGCAAAATCTAACAGAGTATTTAAAAAGACTAAGCCAAAAACAGAGGCGGCAAAAAAGAAGGGACCTAAGTTTCCTAGTGAAAGACAAGTAGAGCAACAGACTATGGGAGCTTTTGCTACAGATAAAGCCTTTATAGGAGCTAAAGTAAAACCAGGGGAGGCTTCTGATGTAGATAATCTTATAGGAATGCTCAGATTGGCTTTCCCGCAAGTATCTGTTGCAACTACGCAAGAAGAATTTGATGCTATATTGGAAAGTCCAGGCGTTAGAACTAGAGAGACTAAAGGTAAAACCATACTTGGAATTACTTTAGACGGTAAAATATATTTAAACCCTGACTCGAAATCATTAGCAACGCCAATACACGAGTTTGGACATATATGGCTAGACTATTTACGTTCAGATGCTTCTGGTAAAAAAGGAACGGCTATTCTAAATCAAGGATTAAAACTTGTTGAGAATACAGAAGCTCTCAAAAAAGCAATAGATAAGTATGGCAATAATGAGCTTGCTAGAGAAGAGGCTTTAGTTGAACTTATAGGTACTAAAGGTGAAACCATAGCTAATGCAGCTAAGCGTTCAAGATTCAAAGAATGGCTCAACGGATTGTTTAAATATGTAAAAGAGATGTTTACACGCTCTAAAGACATAAAAATACAAGACGTAAAAGATTTAACCCTTGAAGACTTTATAAATGTAGGATTAGCTGATTTATTTGCCGCTGAATTAATTAATGGTAAGTTTGATGCTAAGACGGCTGAGAGCTCTGCTAAAGCTCGTTTTGAGCTACTTGAGTCAATAGGAGGTCCTGAGCTTTCAATGCAGCAGATAATTGAAACAGGAAGAGCTGAAGGCTTTTCTGATGCGGCTATAAAAGCTGTATTGCTGGGGCGTGGATTTAAAGCGGCTGACATAAACCCAGCTATGGAGCTGGCTCTAAAAAAGGGAGAAACATTACCTGCAGCTTTTCAGCAGATAGAGGGAGGAGCAGAGAGAGGATTAAAATTATTTAGAGATGTTCAAACTAAATTAAAGAGATTTAAGAACACAAAAAATCCTAAAACAAAACAAAAACCAACATCTGCTCAAGTCAGAGAAAAAGCATTAGAGCTTTTAAAAAATACTGAGGTATATAAAAGCTTACCTGAGATAACACAGAATGCATTAGTGTTGGCACTTGATAAATCTGTAGATACTAGAGCTAATGCGTCTGTTCAAAAAGAAATAACTAGAATTAAGAACGCTGTTAAGGGCTATAAAAAAGGAGTAAGAGATTTAAGAAAAGCTCAGATACAAATAAAAAACTTTATAAGAAATGTATTGCCTGTATCGCAGGGTTATTCTCAGTCAGTAGTAAACAATCTTATATCAAATGTTACAGCGATTACTGCTGCAAAAGATTTACCTGCAACTGTAGAAAAAGTTCTGAAAAAAGTAGATACAGAGAGAGCTAGACAAAAGAAAAGATTAATCAAAGACATACTTACTTTTGTAAATCAAAAATCAAAAGGAAGAAAAACCAGAAGCAATAAATCAAGAGCTGGAAGTTTAGATTCTCAGGGTAAAGATTTTTTTACTGCTATAAAGAATGTATTTAAATCTACACCAGAGCAAATAGAAACTAAAAGAGCTGAACTTTTAGAAAAATCTGCTGAAATAGATGAGCTTACATTAAAAGAATCTAGGGGTGAAAAACTTACAATAGCTGAGAACAAGTTGCTTGATGAATCTTTAGCTTTTGATTTGTTTGCTAATTTAGAAAATCAATCCATTGAAGACATACAAAGTTTATTTGAAGACTTAAAGACTGGAGCAAAAGAGTCTATAAAAAGATTAAATCAAAAGAAAGCTGCACAAGCAGAAAGAGCAGCTCAAATAAAAAGTGAATTTGACTCTCAAGTAAAAAACGATTTCACCTCAATCGTGAATGAAGATGGTTCTGTTAAAGATAGTAATCAAAGAAGACAGGACAAAGAAAGAATAATGCAAGACTTCAGAGAGGGTCGTATATGGGAGGGAGTAAAAGCTTATTATAAAAATTACGGTGCACAATTAACAACAAAGCCTTTCGAATTTGTTCGTAGTTGGTTTGCTCACCTTGGCTCAATAACAGAAATACTAGACCGTTACAAGCCAGGAGCTTTCAAAAAATATCTTTATGATGATGTAAATGTAATGGAAGAAAATTCTCTTCGTGGTAAATTTCAACAAAGAGATGTCATTGACAATATAGCAAATACCATAAAAGGGGTTGAAGGTGGATTTAAAGAAATATTATCTAAATTCAAAAACCCAAGATTAGAGTTAACTGTAAATGGTAAAAAAGAATTTTATTCTGACGATGAACTTCTTCGTATTTACGCATTAAGTTTGAACGAAGTCCAAAGACAAAAGTTAAATAACCAAGGATTCACCGATAAAGTACTATCTGACATTGAATCTAAATTAGATAAAGACCTTATAGAGTTTGCTAATAAAGTTGTGGAATATTTCAGCACAGAATACTATGAAAGTGTTAATGATGTTTATTCTTCCGTAAACAATATAAACCTTGGCTATGTAGAAAACTACTTTCCAACTAGGACTATTTCAAAAGAAGTAAATAAAAATTGGCTTAATGAACAGGCTTTTGTTAAAATATTTGATGCTGAAACTTCGCCTGCATTTAGAGAAAGAACTGATAAAACAAATCCAATAGAGCTCAATCCATTCTTGACTTTTACAAATGTAATGAATGAGCATATCGAATCTATGGAAAAGTATAAAGCATTTGCCCAGGGAGTTAGAGATTTAAATACCATAATGAATACCGAGAGTGTGGATGCTGTTCTTCAGGAGATGGGTAGCTTCAAGGTTGTCAGTGAAAGTTTAAATCATATACTGAACCCTGATTATGGGCTCAAGGAAGCTCAAGGAATATATGGTAGCTTATTCAATGCTTTTACGGGATATGCCCTTGGTTTCAAATTAATACAAATACCAAAGCAGGCCACATCATTTGTAAATGCTTTTGAAGAATATCAATACATTAAGGGTAAAAATACACCTGGCTTAGACCATGTAGCGTTTATGGTAGATTCTCTTACCACTTTATTTTCGTTGTTCACTAAAGATTCGGCCTATAAAAAAGCCTATGAAAAGTCAGCCACTTTTAGAGAAAGGGTATTGAAAGGTCTTGAAGGAGATATTTATGGTTTAGAAAGTGGTGGTAGATTAGGTTTAAAATCTGAAAAGAAAAGAAGAGAATATGTAAAGGCATTTAGAAAAGCCAAAGGAGCTCCGACTGTCATAGGAGATATCTTAGGTGTATTAGGATATATGACCAACTACAATCGTAACATAAAAAACGGAATGAGTGAAGCGGAAGCTTTAAAAGCCTTCAATAATTACAACGCAACACAGCAGAGTAGAAGAGGTGCTGATAAGATAAGGCTTCAAAGAAATACTAATGTTTTCTTTAGAACCGTAACTATGTTTGGAAGTACAGCTTTTTTACAAATGAATAAAGCCGCCACAGGTTTATCTGCTCTAGTTAAAAGGGTTGGAGAAGGAGATGTAAGGGGAGCGGTCATAAGCAAAGAAGCTAGAGCATTAGCCCTAAACTTAGGGGTTGCAAACTTGCTTTTTGTACTTGCCGCTAATATGGCTAAGTATGCTTTCGGAGACGATGAAGATAAAGAAGAAGTGAACCAAAGATTGTTAGATGCAACTGTTGGATTAAATTTAATCTATCAACTCCCTATTTCTGGAGACGGATTAGAAGCTTTAATTAGAGCATCCAGAGGGGAAAGAATTAGAGATGCGGCTGGAGTTAATCCTTTTGTCAGTATTATGAAAGAAATTAACAAAGAATTAGGAGAGCCTGGGATTGCAAAATATAAACCCCTTTTAGAAATAACCTTAGGAACTCGTCTAGACCCATTTGTTGGCCTTTATAACGCGATGGAGGGCGGAGAAGTAAAAGAAGAAGATGTTCTTGATATGATTGGTATAAGCTCATCATATAGACCAAATCCTGACAAACCGATGAGCAAGAGCGACCTTAAAAAATACTTCCCAGACTTATACGAAGAGATGTATGGTAAGGACTCTGCATATGGAAAGATGCAAGAAGAAATGAAAAGAATAAAAAGAGAACTTAAAAAATAATACTATACAATAAGTAACAAAGTATTGTATTTATTATTATAGCTATAGTGAAGTTTATTCTAGGGTCGGACATATTTGAAAAGTTTTTTATTGTCAAATGATAGTATCAGCTCTCCCTCGTCTGACCACAAAGCTTTGCCAATTAACCCTTCAATTGGTAGATAATAAATCCCATCTATACAAGACCATATCATTACAGCACTGAGTCTTTTATCT
>Ga0181563_10006640_pt1 | contig 10357 bp, 10 predicted proteins | sample 011ome_25_FD_133759 | JGI IMG/M metagenome (GOLD analysis project Ga0181563, IMG submission 133759) | Coastal salt marsh microbial communities from the Groves Creek Marsh, Skidaway Island, Georgia - 011512CT metaG (megahit assembly) | ecosystem: Environmental > Aquatic > Marine > Intertidal... | reverse complement strand
TTTTTCAAAGAAAAAATTAAAGGTTTTTTAACATTACATAATTAATTAAGTTACGGTAAACTGCGCTCTTTGTCGGGCCAGATCCCGTACCAGAGATCTCTCTTAGTAGTGTAAATATTGGTCTTGAGACAAGACTGTGCAGGACTGACTAGTGGTTTGATCATAGTAGTCTGATTTATTTTTACTTATAAAAAGAAACTTTGTTATCCAGGAGCTAGAAATAATATGAGTAGCGTTGAAGAACGAGTAAAGAAGATTGTCGCAGAGCAACTCGGAGTGAAAGAGGAAGAGGTGAACACAGACTCATCATTCGTTGAGGATCTTGGAGCCGACTCTCTGGATACAGTAGAACTGGTAATGGCTCTGGAAGAAGAATTTGAAACTGAAATTCCTGATGAAGAAGCCGAGAAAATCACCACAGTTCAACTGGCAATCAATTACGTTAACGAACACCTGTAACATTATTTGTTTCAGAAACTGTTCAACGTTAGTGAACAAAAAAGCTACTTCCGGGGTAACCGGAAGTAGCTTTTTTGTTGGCGCACTTGTTTGCTTATGATTGTTAATCATTCGCCTTTTTTCCGTGTGCTGAATATCAATCGCATTTGATTAATGCCAGTGATGCAACTGACGTTAATGGAATGGCTGGAAAAGCTGATTGTTGCCGGGCTTTCTCCGTTGTTTAATTCCAGAAGAATTAAGTATAGTTGCAGTAAGCCGCCTGGCATTGAGTTCCAGAGGATTCACAATTGTCCAAAAGAAGAGTAGTAATAACTGGAATGGGGGCAATCACCCCATTGGGTAACAGTGTAGAAGAAACCTGGTCAGGTCTGAAAGAAGGCAGGAGTGGTATTTCTGCTATCGATCAGTTTGATGTATCTGCCTATAGCACACGCTTTGGTGGTCTGATCAAAAACTTCAACGTTGAAGACTATATGCCTCTCAAAGAAGCCCGTCGCATGGATGAGTTTCTGCATTACGGCCTGGCAGCAGGAAAACAGGCTATCCTTGATGCTGGCATCCGGGACGCCGGTTATTCACCGCTTCGAATTGGGGTAGCTATCGGTTCGGGTATTGGCGGTATCACCAATATCGAGAATACCGTTGAACTTATCAAGACCAGTGGACCGCGCAAGGTGTCCCCGTTTTTTGTTCCCGGTTCCATTATCAATATGATTTCCGGCTCCCTATCCATCGAATTTGGTCTTCAGGGGCCGAATCTTGCCGTTGCTACAGCCTGTACCACTGGAACCCATTGTATTGGGCTGGCGGCACGCATGATTGCCTATGGTGATGCAGATGCCATGGTGGCAGGGGGAGGAGAAAAATCCATTTCAAAGGCCGGTCTTGGTGGCTTCTGTGCCGCTCGGGCTCTATCAACCCGTAATGAAGACCCAACCAAAGCCAGTCGCCCCTGGGATGCTGGTCGTGATGGTTTTGTGCTCAGTGATGGTGCCGGCGTACTGGTCTTGGAAGAATATGAAGCGGCTAAAAAACGCGGCGCCAATATTCTTGCGGAACTTGCAGGTTTCGGTATGAGTGGAGATGCCTATCACATCACGTCTCCATCGGAGAACGGTGAGGGTGCCGCACGCTGCATGGTTAACGCTCTTAATGATGCCGGCTTGAATAATGATCAACTGCACTATATTAATGCCCATGGTACCTCGACCCTTGCAGGTGACAAGGCTGAAACCATGGCGATCAAGTCTGTATTTAAAGAACACAGCAAGAAACTGCCAATCAGTTCTACCAAATCGATGATGGGGCATTCTCTGGGCGCCACTGGTGCCGTAGAAGCTATTTTTTCTATCAAGAGCCTGCTGGACAATATCGCGCCTCCCACCATCAATCTTGACCAGCCCGGTGAAGGCTGTGATCTGGACTATGTTCCCAATACTGCACGGGACGTCAAAATTGATGCCGTCATGAGTAATTCCTTTGGCTTTGGTGGTACCAATGGCAGTCTCATTTTTACCAGAGTCTGAGGACAGGTAATGATCGTCAATGGATCAAGCCAGGATACCATTGCCATCAATGACAGAGGGCTGGCTTACGGTGATGGCGTTTTTGAAACCATCCTGATCCACGCTCATCGACCAGTTCTCCTGAAAGCGCATCTGCATCGGCTGGAATCAGGCGCCGGGCGTTTAAAAATTCCCCTGGACCGATTAGAGCTGGAAAAGGAAATTGCCGATTATTCACAGCAATTTCCCGAGCATGGCGTGCTTAAAGTGATCGTTACCCGGGGAGTGGGGGGAAGGGGTTATCGTCCGTCAAATTCCCCGCACACAACCCGTATTCTCAGTCTTCACCCCTTGCCAGTTTATGAGGGGAATCCAGGCACGACCGGAATAGCCACTTTTATCTGCAAACAACGACTTGCGATGCAGCCGTCTCTGGCAGGGATCAAACACCTGAACCGGCTTGAACAGGTGCTGGCCTCTCAGGAATTCCCCAATGAGAGCTTTATGGAAGGCATCATGCTGGACACCAACGGCAATATTATTGAGGGTACCCGTAGCAATATTTTCTGGAGTGAAGCAGGCAGTTTATTAACCCCATCACTGTCAAACTGCGGTGTTGCAGGCATCATGCGTGATTATTTGCTGGTCAATATAGCCGGTGCGAGTGAAATCAGTGAGTGTTCTGTGGATAGATTGCTGGGGGCGAGTGAAATTTTCATTTGCAACAGTGTTTTTGGCATCTGGCCCGTTAGCAGCATTCATACTGCCAGCAAAACAGTGGCTCTGGATATTGATGGTTCAGATGCAAAATTTAGCCGGCATGCCCAGCGCCTGTTTCAGGAACTACTGAAAGCCAATGTTGCCTGATAAAAAAAAAGTTTTGCTCTGGGTTTATATTGTGCTTGCGTGTTCGGTTCTGCGCGGAATATTTTTTCTTCAGCACATCAACTCCCCGATCCAGCTTGATGTTTCCCATAGTGAGCAACGTGGGCTGGAATACGGCTACAGCATTGTCATTGAGCCTGGAACCACCTTTACGGGACTGGTCAGCAGGCTGGCGGCAGAAGGTATTCTCGATCATCCCTTTGATGTCAGACTGTATGGCCGGTTTTCCGGACTGGCGAATAGCATCAAGGCCGGTGATTATCTGCTGACACCTGAGATGACCCCACGCATGCTGCTGGAAAAACTGGTCAAGGGTGATGTCATTATTTATCAGGTGGTTGTGCTGGAGGGCTGGACGCTGGCCCAGGCATTGACGGCCATTCAGAATCATCCCATGATCACCGCTACGCTGGATGCGGACAACCCGGAACAACTAAGGGCCCAATTACAGCAACTACTGCAAACTGAAAAATACCCTGAAGGTCTTGTCTTTCCGGATACCTATAATTTTCGCCGCGGCACCACTGACCGTGATTTATTATTACGGGCCTCTGATACCATGCAAAAAATACTGGCAGAAGAGTGGCAGGGCAGAGATGTCGGTCTGCCATATTCGGAACCCTATGAAGCGCTGATTATGGCGTCCATTATAGAAAAGGAAACTGGTCTGGCCTCTGAAAGGCAACAGATAGCCGGAGTCTTTATCAGGCGTTTACAACAGCGTATGCGCCTGCAAACAGATCCCACCGTTATCTATGGTCTGGGTGACAGTTATGATGGAGATCTCACCAGAACTGACTTGCGGACCGCTTCACCTTACAATACTTACTTAAACAGCGGTTTGACGCCAACACCGATTGCCCTGCCAGGTCGCGAAGCAATATTCGCCAGCCTGCATCCTGACGAGAGTGATACACTCTATTTTGTAGCCAGAGGGGATGGTAGTCACTATTTCTCCAGTTCTCTGGAGGAACACCAGCGAGCTGTGCGGCAGTATCAGCTGGGAATTTCGGAATAATTCCAGGAGCCTTACAGCGCCTGAATTGATTACAAAAATTTTTTATTGCACTCATGAAAGTATTCCATGCTGGACAAGCGTATGAAATCACAAAATGCTGAACTAATTGTCCTGGAAGGCGTCGATGGCGCAGGAAAAGGCGTGCAAAGCCGTATGCTGCTGTCTGCCATGAAAGACGCCGGGCTTGATGTGATTCTTACACGTGAACCAGGTGGTTCTCCTGGCGCAGAAGAAATAAGGCGGCTGATTGTAGAGGGAGAACCGAATCGCTGGGATGACATGACGGAGTTATTACTGATTTATGCAGCGCGTCGCTCTCATGTAATGGATACCATCAAACCCGCATTAAAAAATGGCACCTGGGTAATTTCTGATCGTTTCGCCGATTCCTCAAGAGCTTTCCAGGGCGTTGCAGGAAATCTTGGCATAGATGTCGTCGATAGGATTCATCAGGAAACGCTTGGTGATTTTAATCCGGATCTGACCCTTATTCTGGATCTGGATCCTGAAATTTCGCTTTCCCGAGCTGGTGCCCGGGGCGGAGTCGAAGATCGCTTTGAGCAAAAAGGCATTGAATACCAGGCCAGGGTCAGGGAGGGTTTCAGACAACTGGCTCAAATGACGCCGCAATCGAGAAAACTGATTGATGCCTCCGGTACCATGGATGATGTAAGTCAAAAAATTCTCGACAGTGTTAATGCCCATTTCAATTTATCGCTGAGATTACCCGCATGAGTTATGCCGAGCATGCAACAGAATTGTTGCCATGGTTGCAGACCGATTACGAGCGCCTTGTTGAGCTGAAAGCAAGCCAAAAGCTCGCACATGCCTATCTGTTTGGTGGTCAGCAGGGGCTGGGCAAACTTGTTCTTGCAAAACATTTTTCCCATTATTTGCTGTGTAAAAGTCCGCAGAATAATCAGCCTTGCGGAGAATGCCGTGAATGTCAGTTACTGGCTTCGGGCACACACCCTGATCTGAAACTGATTCAACCTGAAGACTCCAGTGAGATAAAAATACAACAGGTGCGAGACAGCATTCATTTTATTTCACAGACGTCACAACGGGGTGGCTATAAAATTATCATTATTGCGCCGGCCGAAGCACTTAATATTAACAGTGCCAACGCGCTGCTTAAGGTTCTTGAAGAACCTTCAAATAACACCCTCCTAATACTTGTTTCCCACCAGCCAGCATTGTTAATGGCGACGATCCGTAGCCGTTGTCATTTAATGAAATTTAATCGTCCTGCGCCTGAACTTGTTATCCCCTGGCTGGAATCTAAAAATATTCGTGCCTCGGCCACTGAGCTTTTACGTATGGCCAGCAATGTGCCATTGCGTGCGCTTCATTATGCTGATGAAGATGCACTACATGACAGGACGGTTCTGCATACCGTGCTGGAAAAACTGCTGCAGGGAGAAATGGATATTTCTCAAGCAGCAGGGCAGTGCGAACAATTCTCTCTGGAAGATAATATTGAAGCGATGATGCTTTGTTCTTCCGATATTCTGGCGAGAAACCAGGTGTCCGACATTAATGCAGCACAAACCCTGCATGATCATGATCTGAAAAATCTGTCTGCTTTTTTTCAGAATAGTACTAGACTGAAAGCGCTTCATGGTTTTTATCAGGAATTACTGAAAGCACGTCGCGCCATTACCAGCACCTCAAATCCCAACAGACTGCTGGTACTTGAAGGCTTGTTTTTTAGCTGGTCCGCTACGATCAGGTAATTATTTTTCTGAGCCAAAAAAGAAGCCGCGGTTTAAACGCCGAGCCAATAATGAAATAGCGTTAAATAAGCACAAGGAGAGTGTTTACGATGACTATTATTTTTTCAGCAAAAGATCAGTATCAGACCCAAGACCTGAATCAGAACCATCAACAAGCATTGCAATCCCTTAAACAACACTCCAATCTTTTTTTTCTCTCAATATCCAGTACCGAAATCTTGCAGTCGATTTACCTGCGCTATATCAGAAATGGCGGTATTTTTATTCCAAGCGTTGGGAACTATGGATTGGGGGATCAGGTATTTGTTCTGCTATCGCTTGTTGAGGAAAACAAAAAAATTCCATTATGCGCTGCAGTAGTATGGATAACACCACTTCAATCCCAGGAAAACAAACGTCCTGGTATTGGTGTGCGATTTATTGATCCGGAAAACAAGACGCGGGCACTGATAGAACGCTATTTACCTGAGACAAAAACTGATGCGGATAAATTAACTGAAAACTGTTTTCATTTTGTTATGTGAGCGTATTTGGACATGATCTGTAGTCAGCCATACAGTTTTTGATAAGCGGGAGAAAGCGGCAAACCAATTTCACCCTATTTTGCCGGCTAAACCAGAAAGTATTAATGAGAAAGTAGGTCAGTCACTGTATCAGCAATCGCCAAGCTTGCTGTCAATCCAGGCGACTCAATGCCAAATAATTGTACAAGCCCTTCGTAGCCGAAACTTCTTCCATCCTGAATAATAAAGTCTGCAACTCCGTCATCAGTTTTAAGTTTTGGCCGGATGCCAGTGTATGCCGGCAACAAGTTTTTATTATCAACGTCTGGATAGTAATGCGCGATAGCTTTCCTGAAGTCCTGTTCCTTTTTCGGATCAACTGAGTAATCGAGATCGACGACGGCTTCGGTATCCGGTCCGAATTTTACCTGACCGGACATATCCAGTGTGACATGAACGCCAAGGCCGCGAAGGTTTGTCTCGGGAAGAGGGTAGATAAGGTGCGTAAAGGGAGCCTTTCCCTGTAAAGAAAAATATGAGCCTTTAACCAGTTCCTGTTGGGGTATTCCCTGCGCTGGAAAATCCATAATACCCCGGGCAACAACTTGAGCAGACAAGCCGGCAGCGTTGACCAGTTGGCTACAGGTAAAACGATAATTCATGTCCTGGCTCTTACAGGTCAGCAGAAAACCCCTGGCGCATCTTTCAACGCACAGCAGCTGTGTTAGAGGAGCAAATAAAACGCCGGCATTTTCAGCATGATGTAACAGCGATTGCATATAAGCATGGCTGTCTATAATTCCGCTTGAGGGTGAAAGCAGGCCAATGCAGGCATTGATTTCTGGTTCCAGGGAATTAATTTCTGCTTTTGTTAACAGCTGCAGATTCTTCACGCCATTTGCTATGGCTTGTTCATAGAGTGAGTTCAGTGCGACTTGCTGATTTTGTCCGCCAATAATTAATTTTCCGGTTTTAAGAAATGGTACATTATTGGCCTTGCAATAGTGATAGAGCTGCTGACGGCCCTCTACACATAACAGGGCTTTTAGTGATCCGGTGCGATAATATATACCCGCATGAATGACCTCACTGTTACGACTGCTGGTTTCCTGGCCAAACTGCCCGTTTTTTTCAAGCAGTACCACAGATTGTTTGTGCAGGAGTGGATGTGTTGAGATTTTTTCGGCGATTGCCAGTCCCACAACGCCAGCACCAACGATACATATATCCTGATGATCCAGATCTGGCATACACTCAGCACCAGTAAAGGAAGGAATAAATGGTCGAGCTCAACACTCAGAAACCGGCCACACCGCCAACTATTCTTGGGTCTGATACCCCATCAATAAAACCATTTTCAAACATTACGGAGTTGGCTTCTCCGATGGTGCGACGTGATCCATTTAACCCCTGATGTCCCATGGCTTCAAGTTCGGCAGCGACTTCGTCACTGATGGCACCGATTTCATAGCGCACAACGTCAGGCATCCACTGATGATGAAAGCGCGGACTGGTTACGGCATCTTCCAGTGACATGTGGTGGTCGATGACATTCATTACTATCTGTAACACAGTATTGATAATAGTCGATCCACCAGGAGAACCTGTCAGTAGCACAGGTTTGCCATCCCGGGTAATGATGGTGGGTGACATGGAACTGAGCATACGTTTGCCCGGCTGAATTTCATTGGCAGTTCGACCAATCAGGCCATAGGAATTTGGTGAATTGGGCTTGCTGGAGAAATCATCCATTTCATTGTTTAATAAAAATCCTGCGCCTGGTACGACGATGTGATTGCCATAAGAGCGGTTGAGTGTCGTTGTTACTGATACGGCATTACCTTCGTCATCTGCTACAGAATAGTGAGTCGTTTGCGGGCTTTCTTCCCCCCAGCTTCCGGCCGTAATGTTGGCACTGTCTCCGGCTACTTGCGGATCAAAATTGGCAAAGCGCTGGCGGGCATAGTCTTTGGATGTCAGCATGGAAGAAGGAACCTCAACGAAGTCCGGGTCGCCGAGATGCTCGGCTCGATCCGCATAGGCCCTGCGCTGGGCTTCGATCATCAGGTGGACAGTTTCGGTGCTACCCCAGCCTGACTCTCCAATATCATAGGGTTCAAGCATATTCAGCATCTGTACCAGCAGGACACCTCCTGATGAAGGGGCCGGCATTGACCAGACATCATAACCGCGATAATTGCCATGAACAGGGGCACGCCAGACGGGTTGATAATTGATCAGATCTTCATGGCTGATCAGGCCATTATTGGCTTGCATATCTGTCACAATCAAATCGGCTACCGGGCCTTTATAAAAACCGTCACGGCCTTTATCTGAAATAGCTCTCAAGGTTCTGGCCAGGTCTGGTTGACGCCACAGTGCACCGGCGTTCAGCGGTGATCCGTTGGCTGAGAATTTTGCCAGTGAAGCGGGGTAATTTCTAAAGCTGTTGAAGTGTCCCCTGAATTGCCCGGCAATTTCCTGGTTGAGAATAAATCCTTCTTCGGCAAGTCTAATGGCAGGGGCCAGCACCTGTTCACGGCTCAGGGATCCATATTTATCCAGGGCTTCAAGTAATCCTGCCACAGATCCTGGAACGCCTGCCGACTGATGACTGTTTAATGCAAGTTCCCTGTCCACATCGCCCTTGTCATCCAGAAACATATCCCGATGGGCAGCAGCAGGTGCTTTTTCTCGATAATCCAGGGTCAGCACTTCTCCATTGGCCAGCGAGATCACCATAAATCCGCCTCCACCCAGGTTGCCAGCAGAGGGGTAGGTGACAGAGAGGGCAAATCCGGTTGCGACAGCAGCGTCTATGGCATTGCCACCCAGCTCCAGAATTTCTTTACCGACTTCTGAGGCAATTTCTGATCGTGATGACACCATGCCCTGAGTGGCGCGCTGATATTCTGCTAAAACGAAAGAGACTGGAAAGATGAATAATGAGAGCAGGAGTAGGAAGCGTTTCACTGTGTTTTCCGTTAAAAATAGTTATAGGTTAAAAAAAGTAGCTAGAGGTTAAAAAAGTCGGGGTAAGGATAGCAAGGAGTTAAGAGTTTAGATTGAGTTTCCTGATCCCAAATGAGTGTTAATCGTCAGGTTTGCCCGCGAATGGAAATCTTATCAAAAAAATGATGGCCTGTGTGAGTGGCATTTGATCACGCATATCCCATATCAGGGCGTGGTAATTTTGCGAAAAGTAAGATTAATTCGGCCGCTTTGAATTTCGGGCTGCTTGGGCACCTGATGCAACCAGTTTTGCTGAACTCCTTTCCCCATCACGATCAGACTGCCATGTGAAAGTTCACAGAATGATTTAATGCCTTTTCGAAATCGGTGTTTAAGCTCAAATCGCCGCGTTACTCCCAGGCTAAGTGATGCAATCACCGGTTCGTTGCCAAGTTCTTTTTCGTCGTCGCTGTGCCATGCCACGCTATCCTGGCCATGGCGGTAATAATTCAGCAGGACAGAGTTAAATTTGGCATTACTGCATAGTTCTATAGAGCCTTTTAATTCCTGCAATAAGGGGGTCCAGGGAAGGGGGCGCAGTGCCAGGCCAGAGTAGCCATAATGACTGTTTTTATCGCCATACCAGGCTTGCAGACGTGGAATAGGGACTACTTTACCGCCAAAATTCAGATTATCCTGCTGCCAGGGTGTTTGTGTAAGTAGTGCATCGAAATGCTTATCAGCACAAGTGGAGGACAGAAATTTCGGCATTATGAAGATTTCAGCATCAGGCAAGGACAACTTTTCCATCACCTCAGGTGAATTCCCGGACTCAAGAGAAAGTTGCAGGCTCTGCATAAAAATTAGTTGCCAATAAAATGTTGGTAATCACTGTATTACTGTTCTGCGAAGCTTTAGCGCTGTTCCCTGCAGGGAGCAGGTCATCTGAACAAGCTTTAGGAAAAGCAGACATGCAGATAGCTATCCGCCTGTGCCAAATGTTTCAGCCAGGTAGGCCTGAATTATCCTGCTTAGGGGAATTAACCTAACAGCTCAAGCAGGGCCTGTTTCTTTTCTTCAGGCAGGTTTTCAAGCCTTTTTGTCAACTCACTTTGGGCGGGTTTCTCCAAACCATAAGTTTCTTTTTCAACATCGCCACTGGCATCAGAGACTCCGGCGCGATTGCTAAACTCAGTATGATCCATCAGGTGTTGCTGGATATGTTGCTCCAGTACCATGATGATTTCAGAATTCATACTGCGTCGGTTCTGCTCAGATAGATGCTTTATTTTCTTA
>Ga0181563_10006638_pt1 | contig 10358 bp, 10 predicted proteins | sample 011ome_25_FD_133759 | JGI IMG/M metagenome (GOLD analysis project Ga0181563, IMG submission 133759) | Coastal salt marsh microbial communities from the Groves Creek Marsh, Skidaway Island, Georgia - 011512CT metaG (megahit assembly) | ecosystem: Environmental > Aquatic > Marine > Intertidal... | reverse complement strand
TACGCCCAACCCAGACCTGGTCGTTGTCTGTTCCCTGCCCGATAGGCGTTGGATATCCACCGTCTTCACGGTTATCCATGACTGTTACCCCTGGAGCCTTCTCCAGCAATGCCCTGGCATCGTCTTCACTGAGCTTCTCCCTGGTTTCAATATGGACAGCCTCGGAATGGGAGTAAAACACAGGAACCCTAACACAGGTGGGGTTTACCAGAATCGAGTCATCTTCAAGGATTTTATTGGTCTCCCAGACCATTTTCATCTCTTCCTTGGTGTAGCCGTTATCCATGAAAATGTCGCATTGGGGAATGACATTGAAGGCAATCTGCCTCGGATACACCGCCACATCGGCCTCTTTGCCGTTCATCAGGTTCGCCGTCTGGCCAGCCAGCTCATCGATAGCCTCTTTTCCGGTGCCAGAAACTGCCTGATAGGTGCACACATTGATTCGTGCGATCCCCACAGCTTCCTGGATAGGTTTCAGAGCAACCATCATCTGGATGGTAGAACAATTGGGGTTCGCAATGATGTTGTGGTTCGCGTACTGGGCCATGGCATGGGCATTCACTTCCGGCACTACAAGCGGAATATCCTCTTCATAGCGGAACTGTGAGGTGTTATCGATGACCACACATCCAGCTTTTCCTGCTTTTGGCGCATATACAGCCGAAACACTGGCACCAGGAGAAAAAAGTCCTATTTGTGCTTTGCTGAAATCAAAATCATCAAGATTTTCAACAATATACTGCTTTTTGTTAAAAGTGATTTTCTCGCCAGCACTGCGTTCACTTGCCAGCAAATACAGGTTGCCTACGGGAAATTTACGCTGTTCAAGTATGTTCAGCATTGTTCTGCCAACGGCGCCAGTTGCGCCTACAACAGCCACATCGTATGTTTTGCTCATATCAATCCTTCTGAACGCCCCATTCTGCGGAGAAAAAGGCGAATTTCGTCAATTCGTTTTTTTAGGATGTTCCTGATTAATTTAGGGTAATCAGGACCCGGTTGTCGTGAACAACCAGGGAGACCGCTCTTGCCACTGTGTTTCAAAAGCTTGGATATCGTCCTTGTTCTGCAGTGTGAGGGAAATGTCATCAAGCCCGTTCAGCAGGATATTCTTGCGGGAATCCTCGATGGTAAAGGCAATCTGACTGCCATCGGGTTTTGTGATCGTCTGGTCAGCCAGGTCTACTGCAAGTCGGTAACCCACCGTTGCATTAGTTTCCTGGAACAGCTCTTCTACAATATTTTCTTCTAAAACAATAAGTAATATCCCATTCTTAACGCAGTTATTGAAGAAAATATCCGCATAACTCGGGGCAATGATGCAGCGAAAACCATAATCATCGAGTGCCCAGGGAGCATGTTCACGGCTGGAGCCACAACCGAAATTTTCCCTGGCAAGCAAAATTGATGCACTCTCGTAACGTGGCTGATTCATGACGAAATCCGGGTTTAACGGGCGTCCGGAGCAATCAGCATCAGGCAATCCCTTGTCCAGGTACCTGGCCTCGTCAAAGAGGTTTTTACCAAACCCGGTTCGCTTGATGGACTTCAGAAACTGCTTGGGGATGATGTAGTCAGTATCCACGTTAGCCCTGTCCAGGGGCATAACCAGCCCATCTTCTGCTATAAACTTCTTCATGATTATTCTCTAACTAACTGATATTAATGTAATTGGAGCTCTCTAACATCGACAAAATGTCCATGCACAGCCGCTGCTGCCGCCATCGCAGGGCTGACCAGGTGAGTTCTGCCGCCAAATCCCTGCCTGCCCTCGAAGTTACGGTTTGAAGTAGAGGCGCAATGCTCCCCTTCGCCCAGCTGGTCTGCGTTCATGGCCAGACACATGGAACATCCAGGCTCACGCCATTGCAGGCCAGCCTCGGTAAATATTCTGTCCAGACCTTCCTCTTCTGCCTGTTTTTTGACCAGTCCGGAGCCTGGCACTACCAGGGCCTCCTTGATGCTGTCTGCCACTTTACGACCTTTCACCACCGCAGCGGCTGCGCGAAGATCTTCAATACGGGAGTTTGTGCAGGAGCCAATAAAAACCCGGTCCAGTTTAATGGCCTGTATAGGGGTTCCTGCTTCCAGACCCATGTATTTCAGGGCCTGCTGGTAGTTATTCTGCCTTGTTTCATTGCCAGCATCAGCCGGGTCAGGCACAACGCCTGTTACCGGCGCAACCATTTCAGGGGAAGTCCCCCAACTCACCTGCGGGACGATTTCGGTCGCTTCAAGGTCTACAACGGCATCAAAGTCTGCATCTGCATCGCTGACCAGCCCTTTCCATGCTGCTGCGGCCTTTTCCCAGGTCTCTCCATTTGGGGCAAATGGCCGGCCTTTCACGTATTCGATGGTTTTATCATCAACAGCAACCAGGCCTGCTCTTGCGCCTGCTTCAATAGCCATATTACAAACCGTCATGCGACCTTCAATTGACAGGGATTGTATGGCTTCCCCGCCGAATTCGATGGTGTAACCAGTACCACCGGCTGTGCCTATTTTGCCGATGATAGCCAGGACAACGTCCTTGGCCGTAACACCTGGATTCAACTGGCCATTAACCCGAACCAGCATGTTTTTGGCTTTTTTCTGTACCAGGCACTGGGTCGCCAGTACATGTTCTACCTCAGAGGTACCAATGCCGTGAGCCAGGGAGCCCAGGGCACCATGGGTGGAAGTATGGGAGTCGCCACATACAATGGTCATACCGGGAAGAGTTCTTCCCTGTTCTGGTCCGATGACATGCACTATGCCGTGTCTTGGATCGTCTATCTCGAATTCATCAATCCCAAATTCATTGCAGTTACTGTCCAGGGACTGCACCTGGATCTTTGAAACCGGATCAACAATCCCTTCAACACCTTGAGAACGTTCATCAAGGGTTGTGGGAACATTGTGATCAGGGGTGGCCATATTGGCGCCTGCGCGCCAGGGTTTTCGGCCTGCCAGGCGTAAGCCTTCAAAAGCCTGGGGTGAAGTCACTTCATGCAGGAAGTGCAGATCGATATATATCAGCGAGGTTCCGTCATCCAGGTCTTTTACCAGGTGGGATTCCCACAGCTTATCGTATAATGTCTTTCCAGCCATATTTTTTCTCTTAAATTACAAAGTATTATGAAACAATATTGATTTAAATTCTATCAAGCTGTGCCAGAAGGTATTACCGGTGTTTTTGATTCCACGCCACCATTTTGGGCTCTGTGTCTCATCAGGTGATCCATCAGCACTATCGCCGTCATGGCCTCGGCAATGGGCGTCGCACGAATACCAACACAGGGATCATGTCGACCCGTGGTAATCACTTCAGCCGGATTACCGTCAATATCTATCGTATCTCCAGGGATTCGAATACTTGATGTGGGTTTGAGCGCGATATGAGCCACGATATCCTGGCCTGAGCTGATGCCACCCAGTACGCCGCCGGCATTATTGCTCTGGAATCCCTCTGGCTTGATGAGATCCCGGTGTTCTGAACCTTTCTGGGCAACTGAATCAAAGCCGGCACCCACTTCAACTCCTTTAACGGCATTAATACTCATCAGGGCGTGGGCCAGTTCAGCATCCAACCGGTCAAACACCGGTTCGCCAAGTCCAGGGGGTACTGCGGTAGCGACCACTGATATCCTGGCACCTATGGAATCACCTTCCTTGCCAAGCGCTTCCATGTAAGCCGCCATCTCGTCCACTTTGGACGGGTCAGGGCAGAAAAAGGGGTTGTTATGCACTTCATCCCAGTCCACCAGGTCAGCCTTGATAGGGCCCAGTTGCGATAAATAACCTCTGACCTCTACTCCCAGGCTCTCACGCAGGTATTTCTTGGCAATAGCGCCAGCGGCAACACGCATGGCAGTCTCACGGGCCGAGGAACGGCCGCCGCCACGATAATCCCTGATCCCATATTTTTGCTGATAGGTGTAATCTGCATGGGCAGGACGGAAAAGGTCTTTGATCTTGCTGTAGTCTTTACTTTTCTGGTCCTGATTTTCAATGACCATGCCAATCGGCGTGCCCGTCGTCATCCCTTCAAAGACCCCTGAAAGTATTTTAACCGAGTCACTTTCCCTGCGCTGCGTGGTATAACGGCTTGCACCAGGCTTGCGGCGGTCAAGATCGGCCTGCAAATCGGCTTCACTGAGAGCCATCCCCGGCGGGCAGCCATCAACAATACAGCCAAGGGCTGGCCCGTGACTTTCACCGAAGGAAGTCACTGTAAACAATTTGCCTATTGAGTTACCTGACATGGGAGTGTGCTGCGAATAAAAAAGGCGCGCATTATAACGCATCAACCACACTTTTGTTACTGGAAAAACCAGTTATGACGGTGCCTTAGCGTCCTTTTTTAATCACAGGAGTTAATCTTGTTCGATGGGTTAAACCAGGTCTTTGGCAGCAATGGCACAAACACCCTCACCACCAAATTCAAAATCGAGCCAGATCTTTGGGAGATCAACTGTCGCCTTTTCCAGTTCTGGCCAGGTATAACCGGTTTCAAGCACCAGCAAACCTCCGGCATTGAGGTAACCGGTTGCCTGCCCAATGATTGAAAGGGGAATTTCCAGCCCATCCTGCTTACTGACAAGACCAGCCTCTGGCTCCCGATGGTATTCCTCTGGCAAGCCCTGGTATTCCTCCCGGGACACATAAGGAGGATTACTGATTATCAGGTCAAAACGTCCGTCCAGGTCATTAAACAGATCGGACTCACAAAGGCTGACTCGATCAGTGAGTGCAAATCGCCGGGTATTGATTGCCGCCACTTCCAATGCTTCCGGTGAATTATCTGAAAGCACCACCTGGCTTTCAGGAAATGCCAGCACTGCCGCAATGCCAATACAACCGCTGCCGCAACATAAGTCCAGAATCCTGCGAGGTGTATCCGGCAGCAAAGGGGCAAAATGGTTGGTAATCAGCTCTGCAATTGGCGACCGGGGCACCAGTACCCGCTCATCCACGTAAAATCGATGACCTGCAAACCAGGCTTCTTTTAGCAGATAGGCCAATGGTGTTTGCTGCTGCGTTCTTTCTGTCAGCAAACTCATTATCTGTTCTGCAAGATCATCCTTTACGAGTGTGTCAGGAGTAATCCCATCTGCGCTTGGCTGCGTATCTCCCAATACAACATGACTGACCAGCCATGCAGCTTCATCCTCAGGGTTGTCAGTCCCGTGCCCGTAATACAGGGGATATTCGGAAAGTCCCTGCTTTACGAAGTCTATCCATTCACTCACTGTTCGAGGTGTTTGCTTTTTCACAGAACTGCTTTACCCAGTTTTAATATTCGCGTAGGGTGCGCAGTTTACTCGTAACCGGCCCCCGGCAGAAAGAGAAAGACAGAAGAAAAACCATGCAAGACAATACCTTGGCGAAAGCCTACGCAAGCATTATCGAAAATATCGGCGAAGACCTCGACCGTCACGGCCTTAAAGACACGCCCAAACGAGCTTCCGAAGCCATGCAGTTTCTGACCAATGGCTACAACCAGGACATAGATGAGGTGGTCAATGGCGCCCTATTTCCGACCACGTCCAATGAAATGGTCATCGTCAAGAATATCGAACTCTATTCTCTTTGTGAGCATCACCTGCTGCCTTTCATTGGTAAATGCCATGTGGCGTACCTGCCTACTGAAATGGTTGTCGGGTTATCCAAGATCGCCCGCATCGTTGATATCTTTGCCCGACGGCTTCAGATCCAGGAACACCTGACCCAGCAAATCGCTGAAACCATTCTTGAGATCACTTCGGCACAGGGTGTTGGTGTCATCATTGAATCACAGCATATGTGCATGATGATGCGCGGCGTGGAAAAGCAGAACTCTGTCATGACGACATCCTGCATGCTTGGTGCATTCCGGGACAAGCCAGGCACACGGTCAGAGTTTCTGTCGTTGATTGGCTAAGCTTTCGACTTCTCTTCCAGAAATTCCTGTATCAGGGAAGCCACCTGTTTAACATCACCATCCATATGCTGGTGATGGCCGCCTTGCAGCGTGAAAACACGCACATCCTTCATCATGGCCTTTCGTGATTCAATCACTTCCTGTCGAATCACCGCCTCCTTAGACCCGATCACTAATGTCGGACAAGTTGTTGCGTTCATAACTGGCACCAATTGTTCATCGCTCATGCTTAACAGGCTTCTTTGTGAAAGACGCTGGTCATGTTGCCAGTAATAACCCTCTTCTTTTTTTGCGATACCACGCGCTCCCAGTAAGGCAGCTGCATCCTGGCTGATGCCGTTTTTTGCTCTCGCCTTTACTGCTTTTTCACGGGTGGAATAAATCCCCGCCTTGCGCAAGGGTTTGTCTACACGCTGCACAAGTGCTGTGCGCATTTGATCAAGCGCCTTTGCTGGCGGTGTTGTCATCACCCCCAGCACATCCAACAGGACAAGCTTTATGATCTTTTCAGGAAATAGCCCGGCAATGAGATTGGCAATACCACCACCCATGGAGTGACCAAGCAGAATGAATTCGTCAAGTTCCAGCTTCTTTGCTAATTGCAGAACTTCTATGCAGTATCCCCAGAGATAGTAGTCTGCATCAATACCGCGATGTTCTGACTGACCATGTCCAGGCAAATCGGGCACGATCCAGTAGTAATCCGGCATCAGTGGTGCAAGCACATCAAAGGTGGCAGCATTGTCCTGCCAACCATGCAGGGCAAGCACAGGTGTCTTATCTGGCTCTCCCCATGTTTTTACGGAAAGTGTCAGACCATTCACCTTGACCGCCAGTTCACTACTGATCATTTTGCAGGGCTCAGGAAATGGAGACTGTAGAATCAGGATGCAGGATAGTGTTACAGGTGCCCATGCCGAGCCCCATGATATCCAGGGTAATACAGGCAAGCTCGCCCGTACCGAGAATAACCATGTCTTCCACGTTACCCTTTGTCAGTAATGCGAGCAGTTCTGAAAGAATTGGGTTGTGACTGACAAGCAGGATGTTCTCCGCATCAACCTGCTCCAGAAATTTCATGAGTTGTGCAGCACGCTGGTTGGCACTAAGTTCTTCAATGGTCGAGGGTGCAGGGTAATCGAAGAGTTGCGACAGAAATGTTTCTGCAGTTTGCTGGGCACGCAGTGCAGGACTGACATAACACGCATCAATAGTAAAACGATGGGAGGCAAACTGACGGGCAACACTGCTGACTTCCTGCTTGCCCGATTCGGTTAATTGTCGTCCGGCTGGCGTGGAAGCACTTGGTTCGGCCTCACCATGCCGCAACAGGAATAAATTCATAGATTACTTCGACGCCGTTAAAAAATGCTCAGGCTCTGCCTGTATCAATCAAAAAAACAGTCACTCGCCTCACTCTTTCTTTTCCGGCTCGTCACTGGCACTGTCGTCAGCGTCACTAACGTCTTCCTCTGCAGCAGAGTCATCAGCACTGTCTGTAAAACTGATGTCAGCAAAAACGTCTTCGCTTTTAGGCTCATCACTTTGTTCGCTTGCCGGAGTTGAGTCTGTTTCAGCTTCCGGCTCCTGCTCTGGTTCCGGCTCCGGTTCCGTTTCCGGCGTTACCTCGAAATCAGAATGGCTGGCAGTGTCTGCTGAATCAGAGTCATTGAAGGGCCAGGGTTTTGTTTCCGAACCATAGACAAGAAAAGTCAGCATGTCGTGAAAGTAATCGGCGACTCGCATACCGACTGTTCTCAGGTTTTCATTATCCCTGCCTGAAATAAGACTGATCAGAATCTGGGCGATAATGATAACCGGCAAGATAATGGTAATCAGCCAGCACGCAATGGCATAAAAAACCATATACAGGATACGAACCCATTGTGACAAAGAAAGGATATTGCGTTTTAACTCTTCGGTCCTGACATCATTCATGAGAAGTCCTCCTGGGAACTTTTCGTCAGTTATGCCCGGAAAGCATAACCTGCTCCTTTTAAGGTTGAATACGTATCAAGTATGCACACTCCCGGTGGCATACTCGACATCCAGTCCCTGCTCCTCCAGCATTAACGACCGTATTATATGGTTAACGGTTTCATTGTTGTACACAATTTCATAGAGCCCGTTTACCAGTGGCATTTGCACATCCAGTTCTTCTGCCTTTTCCTTCACCTGCTTCAGGGTATTAACACCCTCTGCAACCTGGTCCATTTCACTGATCACAGCATCAATGTCTTTACCTTCTCCCAGCGCCTTGCCAACACGGAAGTTTCTGGACAAGGGAGAGGAACAGGTCACGATCAGGTCACCGACACCGGATAAACCAAGAAAGGTCATGGGATCTGCGCCGAGCTTTACACCAAATCGTGCCATCTCGGTAAGGCTTCGTGTCACCAGCATCGCATTGGTATTGTTACCCATGCCCAATGCCTGGGCGAGACCGGCAATAATGGCATAGATATTTTTCAGGGAACCGCCCAATTCCACACCCAGCATGTCTGAATTGGAATAGACGCGGAAGGAATCTGAACGCAGCACTTCCTGGACTTCAATAACTACTGCATGATCCTTGCTCGCAACCACAGCGCCTGTTGGACTGCCTCCGGAAATCTCCTTGGCAAGGTTGGGCCCGCTGAGCACTGCAATATGTGCATTGTTGGTTTCTTCAGCAAGGATCTGACTCATCAGGGCAAATGTTTTGGCTTCAATGCCCTTGGTCAAACTGACCAGGATGACATCTTTGTGAATCAACGGTTTCATCTGCCTCACGACGTCCCTGAAGCTGCTGCTGGGCACAGCGACGAAAATAAGGTCTACATCTTTTACTGCGCCTGCCAGGTCAGTGGTGGCAACAACATCATCATGAATCTTGTATCCGGGCAGGTAATTTACATTCTCATGAAGAGAATTGAGAGATTCAGCCTGTTCTGCATCGCGCATCCACAGAAGAGTCTTGTGGCCGTTATGGGCAATGATGTTGGCGATAACGGAGCCAAAACTGCCGCCCCCCAGAATCGCTACATTTTTAACTGACATGCTTTGTACTCTGAATACTGCTTGTTATTTTATTCGTGGCCACTGACAGTCCTGGAGTGTACAGACTCTGACTGTCCGAATAGCGCGCGGAAAGATAACAGCTCTCTCCCAACAACACCAGAATCCGCCTGCAATGCAGTAAATCCAGGCTTCAGGTGAATTTGATAGCCCCCAGGACATACTATAGAATCGCAAGCCCTTCGAATAGTCAAAGCAATGTCTCGGTAGAAGAGGCTTGTTTTCAGACATAGGCAAACGTGATGGCCAAAGACCTGTGGGCAATAATCCGTGAAGAGATCAGCGACCAGCTTCTTCAGGAGCCTGATCTTGCCAGTTATCTGAGCAAGCGAATACTTGCGCACCAGGATCTCGCCTCTGCGATCAGTGAATTACTGGCGGGGAAACTGGCCACAGATGACGTTCCACAAAACACGCTAAAGGGGGTGTTTGACGAAGCGCTGCGCAATGACGACAGCATTCTTGAAGCAACCACCAATGACCTGCTGGCCATACGTGAGCGTGATCCAGCTGTTCAGCATTACTCAACCGCAATTCTCTACTTCAAAGGATTCCAGGCGCTTCAGGCCTATCGCATTGGGCACTGGCTTTGGCAGCAGGACAGGCGTGGCATGGCACTGCTGCTGCAGAGCCGTATATCCGAAGTTTTTGCCGTGGATATTCACCCTGCGGCCCGGATAGGCTCCGGCATACTGGTGGATCATGCTACAGGCATCGTGATAGGTGAAACTTCGGTGTTGGAAGACAATATCTCCATTCTGCAGTCTGTGACCCTTGGCGGTACCGGCAAAGAGATCGGAGATCGTCACCCCAAGATCAAATCCGGGGTTCTGATCAGTGCGGGTGCAGCTATCCTGGGCAATGTCACAATCGGGGAAGGCGCATGGATAGGTGCCGGATCCGTTGTTTTACAGGATATACCCCCTCATACCACCGTGGTGGGCGTTCCCGGGAAGGTGGTGGGCACTCCACGGACAAAGCAGCCTGCGCTGGACATGGACCATCATCTCAACAACAAGGACTGAAACCCTGGAAAAACCGGCCTATGTACTGGTTCATGGTGCCTGGCATGACGCCAGTTGCTGGCAGTCCCTGATCCCCATCCTGGAAACCCAGGGGTTTGAATGCCATGCGCCCGATTTACCATCCCATGGTAAAAATACTGCAGAACCGGGCAAAACAAACCTTAAGGTATATTCTAGTTATATATCTCAATATATTGATAATATTGATAAAAAAGTAATACTAGTGGGTCACAGTATGGCTGGAATAGTGATTTCCCAGGTCGCTGAAGAAATGGCTGACAAGCTGGAAAGACTGGTCTATCTCAGCGCTTACCTGCCCGAAAATGGCCAGAGCCTGTTCAGCCTGATTGCCGCGAACAGGGTTGCCGTTG
>Ga0181563_10006636_pt1 | contig 10359 bp, 9 predicted proteins | sample 011ome_25_FD_133759 | JGI IMG/M metagenome (GOLD analysis project Ga0181563, IMG submission 133759) | Coastal salt marsh microbial communities from the Groves Creek Marsh, Skidaway Island, Georgia - 011512CT metaG (megahit assembly) | ecosystem: Environmental > Aquatic > Marine > Intertidal zone... | reverse complement strand
GAACGATGCGGCCCAAATAAAGTTCACCGGTTGATGCGCCTGGCAGGGCTGAAAGCTTAGGTGGGCTACAAAAAACTTAGCATAGAGGAGAGGCAGTCAATATCGTTGTTCCTAACCGGCTAAAGAGGCGGGTCACCACCATGGCACCAGACGATGCCTGGGTAACGGATATAACCCATATCCGTACCCATGAAGGCTGGTTGCACTTGGCTGTGGTGGTTGGCCTCCGAATAATCCATGCCGCCGTAATTATTGCGCCAGGTATAAAACTACCTATCCCTGAAACCGTGTCGGCGGCATAGCTCCGTTACCGGAACGCCCGATTCGACTACCAACTAAAAACTAATGGTCTGTTATTCGCTGTAGCGCTTCTTCATGACCACTTTCTCTTTCAAAAGTAGACCTTACTGAGAACTAGCTGATAGTTAAAATTGAGGGGATATTCAGGCGACAAAAGAAGCGTTGCGGGTGTTATGATATTTTAATTGAAGTCTATGCTTATGATTCATCATTTCTCACTTGAATAAATAGGCTTGATAACCTCGCTCAAGTGGTCAACGTGTATTGTAGTTTAGCAGTCCATATAGCCATTCCAGTTGTTGATGAAAGAATGCTTGGGATCGTAAATCTGTGTTTGCTTTTCAAGGTTAAACTTGCGATGCGCTCTCGGATCTGCACCCACACCAGCAAGATACTGCCAGTTTCCCCAATTGTTAGCGATATCGAAGTCGATTAACTGCTGTTCAAAATACTCTGCGCCGTATCGCCAATCGATAGCGAGTTCGTGTACAAGGCAGCTAGCAACGAGCTGGCGTGCACGGTTAGATATATAGCCCGTCGCTTTAAGCTGTTTCATAGCGGCATTAACAATGGGATAGAGTGTGAGACCCTCGCGCCAGGCACGAAATTGCTCCGCATTATAATTTGTGAGGGGGTTGCGGTTATGTGGCCCTTTGTAGGCATAAAGTCGATCTCCCCAATGGAGGGCATACCATTGGAAGTATTCACGCCAAAGTAGTTCAAATTTAATCCAGTAAGTTGAATCATTGGACCCATTTTGCGATTCATACTCGCTTAGTCTAGCGATCACTCGTTTACTCGATAGAGCGCCAACAGCTAACCATGGGCTCAGTTTTGTTGAGCTTTGCCAATCATCTAGGGCGTTTCGGGTCTCTTTATATGCCAGAGGCGCTGTGCTATTGAAGTAAGTCTTTAAGTGCAATTGTGCAGCGACTTCGCCGCCGTTAAAGTATGCTATTGGTTCAACAGGTTTGCTTACACTTTTTTTGTGGATTGGTGGTGGTAAAGATATTGGTGCTGAGACAGGTTGATCGATGACCAGATTTTCTACACGTTTACGAAATTGTGAAAAACTCTTATCAAGTTGGGTGAGCCCAAAAGGCAGCTGTGACTCTTGGAAAAGAGTGGCTGTCTCTAAGACAACTACTTGAAGATAAGGGAAGCGCTTAGCAATCGCACTGATTGCTCGTTGCTCGTAGCTACCAACATGGCGCGATGTAACAATTCTATCAATCGAGTATTGCTGTACCTGATGGGTCAACGATTCTAGATAGTCGCCATTGATACGATGAAGGCATTGGCCAAGCGTGGATAGCTGAAAGTCTAGAGCAGATATTGTTTGCTCTAAGAATTGAGCGCGATGTGTGCTTAAATATTTCTCACCGAGAAGGGGGAAAAGCTCGGTCTTTGGGTCACGAATATGGATGCAGTGTAGATTGGAATCTTTTGAGACAGCATCAAAAATTAAGTTATCGTCAAGACGAAGATTATTGGTAAACCAAAGAAGTGAGGATAGTGACACAGGTTATTCCTTGATTATTATTCTATTACTACACAATAAGTATATTCGGTCATTGCAATTGTCGAAGTGCTTGTGAAACCAAAACACTAATGATATTTGACTCCCGATATAGGGTCATCCAAAAAGCGAGCTTGGTAATATGCTAGTGAGCTTTTGCTCAGGTACTATTCACCAACAAAATCAACGGACTTTCGAATAAAATATGGAGAAATATCTACATAACGGTGGGGTCCCGATAAACGGATATGACGTAAAATTATTCCGTGTCACACGTATATGTACTATATGTTCAGCGATATTGGTTAGCATAACGCGCTGTACACTGTTAAATTGCTCCAAAGATCCCAAAATATTGTCCAGCATACGAGATACCAACTGTATTTTTTGAGCTACCTTACGCGTCTCGCCTTTAACCTGACAATGAGTCGTTCATCTGCATTACCCACTAATCACACCCTCTGCACATATTGGTTAATTTACTGACGAAAATAGCCTTTTATTAAGGTCTATAAACAAGCTGTGTGATGTCATTAAGCTTCACTCCTAACCGGTTTTTCATCTCATGTTATAAGCTTTTCAGCTGGCTAAGGTTACAAATTTAATAGCCTCTTTGAGCGAAATATTATGAAAATAGAGATTTTATTGGAGCAGGAATAGGATGTGTTGACATAGCTGATTTATAAGCGTGTTATAAACCAGCAGGGGGCGCTTGTAAAATATCGTTTTCATAAGCTAAAACAGGTCTCCACTATTGTGTGGAAGTAGTGCTGTCAACTTTGGGCTCTTATAAATTTGTCAGTGGCCAATGAATAGATAATATTTCAAAAAAACATGTTGCTGATCTGGACTTAGAACCAAAAAAATAAAGACTGGTTTTCCATCTTCTCCTATTTATTATGCATAAAAAAACTCCGCCACAAAGGCGGAGTTTTTTAGATATGAACTTGAATTTTGCTGAGTATTAGCTTCCAGAGGATTCTTCGTTAGCTGCGTACCAAATGAATAGGCCAAAAGCTATCTTATTCAGTACATCCGCCAAGTTGTAAACTATGTTGAGGGTGCCCATGTCGGTTCCACCCGCTAAATATCCAAGGAAGTAGCCAATCGGATAAATAGCCCATCCTATTGTTACTGTCCATTTCATTAGATTGTAGGATTTCTGTACAGCGGGTGTTGCTTGGTTAGCAGCAACACGGCTTGCTTCTCCGGCAAATATTTCGAATAGAATGTAAGCCCAACCAACCATTCCAATCACGAAACCCACCGTTGCGTTCAGATAGCCCGCTTCACCCATGTAACCTGGAATCAACATTACAAGTGTTCCGATCAAAAGTTTCCAGAAAACGCTACCGGACACTTTTGTAATGGCTGAAAGAATGAGGTAAAACTCAATCATCAACAACGGAACTGTAAGTAGCCAGTCAATGTAGCGAAAATCGGTTGGAGTGTTGCCTGTGCTTACCCATACCTCTCTCATGTAAAAGTAATGGAACGCTGCAATGAAAGTGACTAGAGCGCTAACTGTGAGAGAGGTTGCCCACTTTCCACCAATGCGAAGTGATTCCATTAGGAAAAAGACAGTAGAGGCAGCGAGTGCCATTGAGATTAACCAAAATGAATAACCTACAAAGTCTCCAGACTGGAGCATTGTAGTATCGCCAGAGGCTGCGAAAGCTGTTTGGCCAGTAAGGAGGCCGGCTATTGCTAGGTTTGCAATTAGATATTTCTTCATTTTATCCCCCGTTATAGGTAAATAATTATTGGTAAAAACTTATCTTTCTACATATAGCAGTGGTTCCTACGCCGTGGTTATGTAAACAGATCAAAAATATAATGCATAGATAATGGTTATCTCATATACAGAATGTATAAGTATTATTTGATTAATTAAAAATGATCTTAAATAAACTGCTGAACGTAGTAATTTATGGAAAAAATAATAAAATTAATTGAACACTGTTTAAATTTAGCTCTTGATAACCCATTTTGCCGTTTTAGTGACAATGGCTAAGGGTTACTTAGATAGTGTGATTTACAGTGTTTCTAGCTAGGGCGAGCTTATGAAAAATATAAAAAGGCCTTATTTCAGACACTTACTAGAAGAAAGCCGCCATTTAGCGCAGAACACGCTCCTTGAAGATCTCTCCTCAACATCCTTGTTGAGGCAGGCTATCCAATATCATTATTTGGCTGTAGGCTCGGAGGCCAGGGCATCGCTATGCCTTTCCGCGAGCCTTTCCCTTGGCCTGACTTCTGAGGCCGCTATAAAGCTAGCTGCCGCAGTTGAGACACTTCATAACGCTTCATTAATACAGGATGACTTCCAAGATCAAGACGAGTACAGAAGGGGGCAGCCTGCCTTATGGAAGAAGTTTGGCTCAGATATAGCTCTTAATATCACTGACCTGCTCATCGCAAACGCTTTTGCACTGGCTGCTTCTGCAGCACCAAATTCTGCATACAATCTGATTTTAGCAATGAAAAGGGCAATATCGGTCACTCTTCAAGGCCAGACAAATGATCTGAATACAGATAAAAATATTTCTATTGCTGAAGCAACTCTTATTGCTAAAGAAAAATCCGGCCCTTTTTTCTCTCTAAGCCTAGAGCTCCCACTTGTCGTAGCAGGCCAAGCGTATTTTTTAGATGTTGCAAGACAAGCCGGTGCTTCCTTTGGCATTGGTTATCAAATATTTGATGATCTTCATGATTTTGATCAAGACAAAAATAAAAATAACGGAAAACTGTCGAACTTATGTTTATTGCTTGATAGAAGTTCAACAAAAGATACCGCTGAAGAGCTAGCTGTACATTATTTAAATGATGCAGTCTCCAAAGCTGCGGTCTTGCCGAATGACTGCGGGTCGCTCCTAAGAGAGAAGTGCTCAAAATTATTACATGAAATTAACAGGGAAGCAGCGTGAATCGAGCTGTAGTGGTAGGTGGCGGCTTTGGCGGTATAGCCTCTGCAATACGGCTCCGCGCTAAAGGGTATGAAGTACAACTTTTAGATCGTTGTAACAAACTAGGAGGCAGGGCTCAAGCGTTTGAAAGAGAGGGATTTATATTTGATGCTGGCCCGACGGTAATTACTGCACCATTCCTCTTTGATGAGTTATTTGAATTACACGGACGTCGCCGCGAAGATTATGTAGAGTTTCGTCAGCTTGACCCATGGTATAGGTTTCAATTTCATGACGGAGATATATTTGATTATGGTGGAGAAATTGAGCACACCGCAAAGGAAATAGCAAAGTTTAATCCAGACGACGTTGAGGGATACAAGCAACTATTAGCTCACTCTGAGAAAATCTTTGACATTGGTTTTACGAAGCTATCTGATAAACCTTTCCATAAATTATCTACAATGCTCGCTCAGATTCCAACATTGGTGAGACTCAAGTGTTACCGTTCAGTTTGGCAGATGGTATGCGCGCACCTACAAGACCCAAAGCTGAGACAGGCGTTTTCTGTGCAACCTCTCTTAGTTGGCGGAAATCCATTCGATACAACGAGTATATATAGCTTAATTCACTTCCTTGAAAGACGTTGGGGTATACACTTTGCTATGGGAGGAACCGGTGCCTTGGTTGAGGCTTACAGAAAGTTGATGGTAGAGCTGAATATAGATATAAAACTGAATACAACCGTCGATAAGATACTAGTTGATAATAAAAAAGCTGTTGGAGTTCAGCTTGAAAATGGGGCTCAGATTAATGCAGACCTTGTTGTAGCGAACGTCGATCCAAAGTATCTATATCGTCGCATGCTAGATTCTGCTGAGCAGAGTAGGACAGCGAAATTTAAATCTCAGCACAGTGTTCTTTCGATGGGACTTTTCGTACTATTTTTTGGGACCAAAAAGAAATATCCCAATATTGCCCACCACACAATCTGGTTAGGTAAAAGGTATAAAGAGCTACTGTTTGAGATTTTCAACGGTAAATCTTTACCAGAGGACTTTTCACTTTATCTGCATAGGCCAACAGCAACAGATTCCAGCTTCGCGCCTGATGGCTGTGATTCATTCTACGTGCTTGCTCCAGTCCCGAATCTTAATGCAAACATAGATTGGGGAACCCAAGCCCCACTACTGAAGGAAAAAATCATAGAGTCACTCAGTGAACATCTGCTTCCTGATCTGAAACAGCAGATAGTTACTGATTTTTATATGACTCCAGAGGACTTCAAGACAGACTACCTCAGCGAGGGTGGAGCTGGCTTCTCCGTAGCTCCATTATTTACCCAATCTGCATGGTTTCGCTTTCATAACAAAGCAGAAGGTCCAAAAAATTTATATCTTGTGGGCGCAGGAACACATCCAGGCGCCGGTCTTCCTGGGGTTATAAGCTCTGCAAAAGTTATGGACCGGTTGGTTCCCAAAGTTGACATTAAGCCAGCTTATAGTGCTGCGTAGAAAAGCAAGGCCATGGTCATCAACTACAAATCTAAAACTATTGAGCCTGCTGTAAATGTCTTAGCTTTTCATGGTAAATCCTTCCGGTTCGCAAGTCGATTTCTAAGTAAAAAACATCTCAATGACTGTGCCCGTCTATACCGTTTCTGTCGCTTTGTTGATGACCTCGTGGACGAAGAGTCCGATATTCTGCTAGCACAAAATAAGCTTGATCAATTAAAGCAAAACATAGAGCTTGGCTATAGCCAAATTCCTGTTGTCCAAGACTTTATCGAGCTGGCTAAATATTACCAAATGCAACCTAGCGTAGTATCAGAGCTCATAAAGGGTATTGAATCGGATTTAACACCAGCTCAAATAAATAATGAGGCTGAACTTTTGCGTTACTGTTACCGCGTTGCAGGTACAGTGGGGCTTCTTATGTGCGATGTACTGGGTGTAAAAGATCTCAAAGCGAGACCTCACGCTATTGATCTTGGTATTGCAATGCAGTTAACAAATATTGCCAGAGACGTAATGGAAGATGCAGAAAAGGGCAGACGTTATATACCTGGCAAGTGGGTCGGCAGGATTTTGCCTGATAGGTTGCCCAGAGCTTCAGCGGCAGAGAGAGAGATTTTAAAGAAATCGGTTAAGCGCTTGCTCTCACTAGCAAATCTTTATTATGAATCTGGGTCTGCCGGATTAGGTTTTTTACCCCCACGAGCAAGAAAGGGAATACAAGTAGCGGCTATTATCTATAAGGAAATTGGGGTGGTAATTGAGGAAAAAGGTTATGACGTACTTTCAGGTCGAGCCTATGTCAATCTGGTAAGAAAGCTACATGTCGCATTCAGAGCGCTGATGTCTAATACAAGCAGAAGACCATATCCTTCTCACAAAGCTAGCCTACATATTTATTTGAAGGGCTTGCCTCATGCAAACAATTCAGCCCAATAGATGTATTAAAGAATTAGAGTTAGTAATCATCGGAGGGGGCTGCTCAGGGCTCTCTTTGGCACTAGCGCTTTGTAGACATGCAGAAAATTCTGACCTTATACCACGTACTCTAATTATAGAACCTCGTCCTTGTTATACAAATGATAGGTCTTGGTGTTACTGGGAGGAGGCAAACAACAAGGGGGGCGATCTGGTCAAAAAAGAGTGGCAAGCTTGGGAATTTAGTTCAAATTCTATCAGTTACCGTCAAGCCTCAAAACGTACTTGGAGATACCACTATGTCCCGGCCATCACATTTTATAATAGTGCTGAGAGAGATATATTTCTTAATCCAAAACTGCAGCTTCTGAAAGGTTGCCGAGTCGCCGATGTTAATCCAAAAGGCAGTCATTTTGAGGTAGTCATAGAAGGTTGCTCTGTTGGCAATAGTACCGAAATTCAAAAAGTTTTCGCAAAACAAATTGTGGATACTCGAATTCCTGACCATGTTGATGTGAATTCTGCAGTTCTTAAACAAATATTTTTCGGGTTTGAGGTTGTCATGAATAAACCTCACGGATTGCCTGATGTCGCTAGAGTCATGGAGAATATGCGCGTCGATGGCAAAGGATTTATGTTTGATTATGTTTTGCCAATTGATAACAATTCAATCCTTGTGGAATTTACCCGCTTTGCTGAGAAATCACTTTCGCCTGAGAGTTTACGAAAAGATGCTCTGGAATCACTTCACCGTGTCTGTGGAAGTTCAGGATATCTTATAGTGAGAGAAGAATTTGGTATGATTCCAATGGGACTTCGAGGTCAATTCAAACCCAAAGATCCCCGATGGGTTCATACAGGCCTTGGCGCTGGAGCCGCCAGACCGTCGACTGGCTACGCATTCAAACGAATTCAACATTGGGCAGATCGATGCGCCAAGAAAATTCTAGAAGGCAGCAATGCACATGGATTTTTGCCTGACCAACCCCTATTAATGTGGATGGACAAGGTTTTTCTCAGGGCCATTGCTAAAAATCCAGCAATTGCCCCGCAGCTGTTTCTTGCTTTGGCGCGCGAAGTTTCAACAGAGAGTTTGTTGCGATTCCTTACTGATAAACCAACTACCAGAGATTTACTTTCTATTATGCTGGCTCTGCCAAAGCTGGCTCTTTTTCACTCTGCACTTGCCGAAATATATCATGAGATAAGAACATCAAATTGGAGCCATGCATGACAAGAAGTGTCATTACGAATCTCCCTTCTCGACTCTCTTTTTGCGCGATCTCTCTGGCTTCAATGGCGATTTATAATTTTTGGCTAAGCCAAAATGTTGAGGCACATCTCATCATACTTGGCTTACTTCTTGCAATTACCGGTTTGCCTCACGGTGCGATTGACCCAGCAATCGCTAGGCAAGCTGGTTGGTGGGAAGGAGGGTTCGGCCTACTAATTTTTTCACTAGGATATTTAGCGCTTGCGGTCATGGTCGTTGCTGTATGGCTAATTGCCCCAGCGTTATTCATCGTGCCAATGCTTGCTTTTTCCGTATGGCACTTCTCTGAGGACTGGCATAGCCATTTTGACCGATGGACTAGCTTAGCCATCAGCTCCTCGGTGATATGCCTACCGGCCTTATTCCACCCCGAGGAAGTTCTTATAATATTTGAAGTTCTTACACCGGCGGCTTCTCAGATCATAGTGGATTCTATGGGATCTATATCAGTAGTTACTACAATAGCCGTATGCACCCTTTGTCTTCGGGCTCGAAAAGCAAACATAACAGCACACTTAGAATTAGCGGTTTTGTTCTTTAGTGCTTATGCTCTACCGCCAATAGCTCACTTTACAGTTTACTTTTGTGTTTTGCATAGTTCACTTCACCTTGGCCGGTCACTAAAAAAACTAGGCGTCACAAATGTTTTGGTCTACGCAGTGCCTTTCACCCTGCTCAGTTTTGTCCTCGGCTCAATATTATTTATAGCTTTGCCTGATATTGATGTTAGCTCCCAATTAATACAGGTCATATTTGTCGGTCTGTTCGCTCTCACAGTGCCTCATATGATCCTAATAAGCCTGTTAAATCGGGAGCAAGAAAGGGCCATTCAATGACTGAGATTCTCAAACGTAAGACAGACCATATTGACCTGGTTCTAAAACAGAGGTTAGGTGATGCAGAGCAGGAAAGTCCTTGGGATAACGTAATTTTGACCCACAATGCCTTGCCTGAAAAAGACTTAGAGAATTTTGACCTGTCAACTGAATTTCTTGGCAGGCAGTTAAAACTTCCGTTCATTATAAGCTCTATGACTGGAGGTCCATTAAATGCGGAGAAAATAAACGCCCATTTAGCAGAGGCTGCGCAGGAACTAGGCATAGCAATGGGCGTGGGTTCACAGCGAATAGCCTTGCTGAGTGCGGGTGACAAAGGCTTAACAAGCGGCTTACGAAAATGGGCGCCAGATATACCCCTTTACGCTAATCTAGGTGCTGCTCAGCTACGTGATGATTTTTCTCTATCGGAGGTCCAAAAAGCGGTGCAGATGATTGCGGCTGATGCACTTATTATTCACTTGAACTGTCTTCAGGAATTTATTCAGAAGGACGGCGATACAAACTGGTCCGGCCTCTTGGATGCCATTGAAAACGTATGCACTTATCTTGATGTTCCCGTGATAGCGAAAGAGGTTGGCATGGGTATATCAGCAGGGACCGCAAGCAGGCTAGTCAATGCTGGTGTCAAAGCAATTGATGTCGCAGGAAAAGGAGGGACAAATTTCATTAAAGTCGAAGCCGAGCGCAACAAAGACCCAAGGCTTCAAGCCCTAGCTGAGATATTCAAGGACTGGGGCATTACTACGCCTGACGCGGTGAGAGATATTCGTGCAGCTTTACCCGACATTCCAGTGATTGCCTCTGGCGGAATTCGCCATGGCCTTGACGCGGCTAAAGCCATCAAGCTGGGTGCAAATGTTATTGCCCAGGCCGGCCCTGTGCTTAGGGCTGCAACCGAATCAACTCAATTAGTACTTGATCATTTCAAATTCATGGAGTCCGGCCTGAGAATAGGCTTGGCCTGTTCAGAATAGAAAAATGCGCTTATATCTTGAAGTCAAGATGAATTCTAGAAATACCTTATTGCCATTTAGTTCAAAACTAACCACCTATTTTGGTTAAATTTTCATGGAATGCTCTAGTCCTTGGT
>Ga0181563_10006633_pt1 | contig 10363 bp, 7 predicted proteins | sample 011ome_25_FD_133759 | JGI IMG/M metagenome (GOLD analysis project Ga0181563, IMG submission 133759) | Coastal salt marsh microbial communities from the Groves Creek Marsh, Skidaway Island, Georgia - 011512CT metaG (megahit assembly) | ecosystem: Environmental > Aquatic > Marine > Intertidal zone... | reverse complement strand
GCTGAAATCCGCGCGCGCAAAGACAAATTCTGAGGGGGCGAGGCGGGAAATCCGCCCAATTCATCGTAAATGTGATCGCTGTGGCAAAATTAGTCCTTGAAGGTTCCGCGATAAAACCAAACCCTAAGAGGTAGAAGGCCACGGTCAGGACGGGCCATCGGACCCCCTGCCCCCAAATGAGAGGAGCACGGAAAGTGCCGTCTTTTTCTAAAACGCTCGAGCAGTCGATTCACGCCGCGCTGGCGCTTGCCAATGCGCGCCATCACGAGCTTGCCACGCTGGAGCATCTTCTCCTCGCTTTGATCGACGAGCCTGATGCGGCTCGGGTGATGAAGGCCTGCTCGGTTAATCTCGACGAATTGCGCGCCACGCTTGAAGAGTTCATCGACGACGACCTCAGCACCTTGATCACCGATGTCGAAGGGTCTGAGGCTGTGCCGACCGCCGCCTTCCAACGCGTGATTCAGCGCGCGGCGATTCACGTCCAATCATCGGGCCGCAGCGAAGTTACCGGTGCGAACGTGCTGGTCGCGATCTTTGCCGAGCGCGAGTCGAACGCCGCCTTCTTCCTGCAAGAACAGGACATGACCCGCTATGACGCGGTGAATTTCATCGCCCACGGCGTTGCCAAAGATCCCGCCTATGGCGAGACCCGCCCTGTCACCGGTGCCAGCGAGCGGACCGAACAAGCCGCCGATGCCGCACCTGCCGAGGAAAAGGAGAGCGCGCTCAAGAAATACTGTGTCGATCTCAACGCCAAGTCGAAGAAGGGCGATGTTGATCCGCTGATCGGCCGCGAACACGAGGTCGAGCGCTGCATTCAGGTGCTCTGCCGCCGCCGCAAGAACAATCCCCTTCTCGTCGGCGATCCCGGAGTTGGTAAGACCGCCATTGCCGAGGGTCTGGCCCACAAGGTTGTCAATCACGACGTGCCGGATGTCTTGTCGAAAACCACGATCTATTCGCTCGACATGGGCGCGCTTCTTGCCGGAACCCGCTATCGCGGCGATTTCGAAGAGCGGCTCAAGGCGGTGGTGAACGAACTGGAAGAGCATCCCGACGCGATCCTCTTTATCGACGAGATTCACACTGTGATCGGCGCGGGCGCCACCTCGGGCGGGGCGATGGATGCCTCAAACCTCCTCAAGCCCGCTCTGCAAGGCGGCAAGCTGCGTTGCATGGGCTCGACCACCTACAAGGAATTCCGCCAGCATTTCGAGAAGGACCGCGCCCTGTCGCGCCGGTTCCAGAAGATCGACGTGAATGAGCCTTCGGTCGAGGACTCGGTCAAGATCCTGCGCGGCCTCAAGCCCTATTTCGAGGATCACCACCACATCAAATACACCTCCGACGCGATCCGCGCGGCGGTTGAGCTTTCGTCTCGCTACATCAACGACCGTAAGCTGCCCGACAAGGCAATCGACGTGATCGACGAGGCGGGCGCGGCCCAGCACCTTGTCGCCGAGAGCAAGCGCCGCAAGACCATTGGCGTGAAAGAGATCGAGGCCGTTGTTGCCAAGATTGCCCGTATCCCGCCGAAATCGGTCTCCAAGGACGACGCCGAAACGCTGCGCGACCTTGAAAGATCGCTCAAGCGCGTGGTCTTTGGCCAGAACGTCGCCATCGAGGCGCTGTCCTCGGCCATCAAGCTCGCCCGAGCGGGCCTGCGTGAGCCGGAAAAACCGATCGGCAACTATCTTTTCTCGGGCCCCACGGGCGTCGGCAAGACCGAAGTCGCCAAACAGCTGGCCGATACGCTCGGGGTCGAGCTATTGCGCTTCGATATGTCGGAATACATGGAGAAACACGCCGTCAGCCGCCTCATCGGCGCGCCTCCGGGCTATGTCGGCTTCGATCAGGGCGGGATGCTGACCGACAAGGTCGACCAGACGCCGCATTGCGTCCTTCTCCTTGACGAGATCGAGAAGGCGCATCCGGATGTCTACAACATCCTTCTGCAGGTTATGGACCACGGCAAGCTGACCGATCACAACGGGCGGACCACGGATTTCCGCAACGTGATCCTGATCATGACCTCGAACGCCGGCGCTGCCGAACAGGCGAAAGAGGCGATCGGCTTTGGCCGCGACCGTCGCGAGGGCGAGGATACCGCCGCGATCGAGCGGATCTTCACGCCCGAATTCCGCAACCGCCTTGACGCAGTGATCCCCTTCGCGCCGCTTTCGAAAGAAGTCATTGTGCAGGTGGTCGAGAAATTCGTGCTGCAGCTTGAGGCTCAGCTTATGGACCGTAACGTCCAGATCGACCTCACGCCTGCCGCCGCCGAATGGCTGGCCGAAAAGGGCTATGACGACAAGATGGGCGCGCGGCCCCTCGCCCGCGTCATACAGGAATCGATCAAGAAGCCGCTCGCGGAAGAGCTTCTCTTTGGCAAGCTGATGAAGGGTGGAGTGGTGAAAGTGAAGGTCAAGGACGACAAGATCGATCTTGAGGTCCTTGCCCCTGAACAAGCCAAGATCACCCACTCAGCGAAAAAGCCGCCGCTTCTGACGGCTGAGTGATCCAAACAGACTGAAACGAGAAACCCCGCCAATCGGCGGGGTTTTTCTTTATCGCTCGGTGAGTTTGAGCTCGATCCGCCGGTTCTGCGCCCGCGCTTCGGGGGTGTCGTCCGGATTGATCGGCTGGTATTCGCCAAAGCCGTTGGCCGAGAGGCGGCGCGGGTCGATCCCTTCCTGCTCGATCATATAGATCACGACCGAAAGGGCGCGGGCCTGGCTCAGCTCCCAGTTATTGCGATAGAGTCCGCCGCCCGAGAGAGGCACGTTGTCGGTATGTCCGTCGACACGGATGATCCAGTCGATGCTCGACGGGATCTCGTCGGAAATCGTGCGCAAAAGCGCGGCCACCTTGGCCATCTCGGCCCGGCCCTCTTGCGAGAGGTCGGCACGGGCGGTCTCGAACAGAACTTCGGAGGAGAACACAAACCGGTCGCCTTCGATGCGGATCCCCTCCTGACCGGCAAGGACGGTGCGGATCTGCCCGAAGAACTCGGATTTGTAGCTTTCAAGATCGCGCGCCTGTGCTACAAGCCGCGCCTTGTCGGCCTCAAGACGGATGCGTTCCGCCTCTTCCAAGGCCCGCCTCTGCCGCTCTTCGCTGGCAACGCGGGCCAGCGCGGTATTGAGCTGGGCGCCGAGCGATTCAATCTGAACCTTGGCCTCGGCATCGGCCTGATCCGCGATATCGAGAAGCGCCTGAAGCGTGGCGATCTGGCGACGCAGCTCGACAACCTGTTCGTTAAGAAGCGCGACCTGACGCTGGCTTTCTGCAGAAAGCGCCTGCTCGGCCGAAAGCTCTATGTTGGCCTGCGCGAGAAGGGCGGCTTGCCGTTCGCGTTCGGTCATCATCTCGGTGGCGTCTGCCTTGGCCGCAGCGATTGCCGCGAGAGCTTCGGCGAGGCGCCCTTCAAGATCGGCACGGCTCTGTGCGGTTTCGTCCTGCGTCTCCGACAGCGCGGCAACCTTCGCCTCAAGCGCCTGACGGGCCAAGAGAGCCTCGGCAAGACGCTCTTCAAGTGTTTGCCGGTCTTCTTCGGCCTGATCGCCGGCGGCGGCGGTGGCAGCCAGCTCCTGCTCCAACGCTTCTTTTGCAAGGAGCGCGGCGGCAAGGCGGCTTTGCAGATCGGCCTCGCTGATGCGCCCGTCCTCAAGCGCTTTGTCGAGCGCGGCTTGCACAGAATCGAGACTGCTGGATGCGTCATCGCGGGCCGCGATAGCGGCGGCAAGGCGCACGGTCAGATCCTGATTGCTGGATTCAGCGGCCGCCAGTGCGGCGCGGGCCTCTTCCAGCTGGGCCTCGGTCGCGTCTTGCAGGGACAGAGCCGCCGCCAGCCGCGCATCGAGATCGCCGCTGTCTGATTTAAGCCGCTCCAGCTCAGCTTCAGCCTGCGCCTGCGCGAGGATCGCGTTAGCAAGGTTGATGTCGAGGTTATCGCGCGCCGCCTCGGCGGCGGCGAGAAGGGTCAGCGTGTCCTCGGCCTTCTTGCGCTGCGCCTCAAGTGCGAGGGTCATCGCGGTCAGTTCGGCATCAGCATCGGCCAGCTTTTGCCGCAGCGCCTCGGCGGCGGCGGCATCGGCACGGGCGGCAGCCTCAAGCTCGGATATCTTTTCAGCATCCGAGTCTGAAGTGGCATTCAGCTCGGCCACCAGCGCCTCAAGCGCCTCGCGTCGAGCGGCCGCAAGACGCGCCGCCTCGGTAGAGGCGTCGATCTCGTCGCGGGCCTGCGCCAACGCGAGGTTCAGCGCCTCTTGCTCGTCGAACATCCGCGCCTGATCGGCCTCGAGGCCTGCCACCTGATCGCGCAGGTCGGCGCGTTGGGCCAGAAGGCCAGCCACCTGCGCCTCAAAGCCTGTGATCCGATTCTCCGCCTCGGCCAGCGCAATGGCCTGCGCATCACGTTCGGCTGACAGCGCAGCGATAAGCGCGGCCTGCGCGCTGCTCTGGTCGGTCAGGTCGCTCAGGGATGAGGTCAGGCTCCCCACCTGTCCCGCCAGCGCCGACGAGCGATCGCGCTCTAGGCCCAAGGCCTCGGTCAGGGCGCTGATTTCAGCGGTGAGTTGGCTAAGCTTGGATTCCTGTCCCGTGATCGTTTCTCGCAGCACGAACTGGATGACCATGAAGATGGTCAAAACGAACATCAGAACCAAGAGAAGGCCCGTCATCGCATCGACGAAACCGGGCCAGGTATTGGCCTCAAAACGGTTGGCGCCTCTGCGGCTCAGCGCCATCGTCAGCTCCGGCCGGCGCTGTCAGGCCGCCCGCGCCCTTGCCGAAGGGCCCGCGTCAGACCTGCAATGTCGCCCCGCAATTCGGTCAAGGTTTCTTGCCGCCCCACCGAAAGCTCTTCGAGGATGCGAAGGAGTTGAACGTCGATCGACCTCAGGCGCATCCGGCTCTCGGCATCGAGGCCGTCGACCCCGCTACTTGCCAGCTGCTCGATCAGCTCTTTTTGCCCCTCGGCGATCTTCTGCATCGCCTCCTTGGCGCCGCCCTCTTCCAATTGACCGGCCAGCCTGTTCACGGCGCCGATCAGATCGGTCATCCGCTCATCCCCCTGCGAGCGGTAGATGTCCGTTTGGGTGAAGGTCATTTGCATGGCTTCGAGCTGTTCGGCCAAAAGTGCGACAACGCCCGATGCGTCACCACCCTCTCCGGCCGCGGCAAGATCATCGCCGCTGGCAAAGCCAAGACGGGTGATCGAAGAAAGCCATTCCTCAAGCTCGCGGTAAAAACGGTTCTGCCCGTGGCCGGCGAAAAGCTCGAGCAGGCCGACGACGAGCGATCCGGCAAGACCAAGGAGCGAGGAGGAAAAGGCCGTTCCCATGCCACCCAGTTGCGCCTCTAGACCAGCCTGTAGGCGGCCAAAAACTTCGGCGCCGGTTTCGCCGTCTTCGGGCGACAGCGAGCGGATCGTATCGACAAGCGCCGGAACTGTGGTTGCCAAACCATAGAATGTACCGAGAAGGCCGAGGAAAATTAGCGTGCTGCCAAGATAGCGTGTGATCTCGCGGTCTTCGTCGATCCGGCTGCCGACAGAATCGAGGATCGACCGCGACGAGCTTTGCGACAGGTGCATCCGCGCCCCGCGCGAGCGCAGGAGTGTGGCAAGCGGCGCCAGAAGTGAGGGTGGCTTTTCCCCGCTTTGGGTGCGCGAGAACGCCTCGATCCATTGGACCGAATACATGAGCTGAATAACCTGCCCGAAACAGGACAGGATGCCGAGGAAGAACACGGCGAGAATCAACCCGTTGAGATAGGGGTTGGACCAAAAAATAGCGTCGAGCGTTGGAAAGCCGATATAGGCTCCGGCCGCAATCAGGCCGAGCGCAATCAGCATCGAGGTGATCTGGCGCAAAGGACGCGAAAAATACGACTCGGCCTCGGGTTCCCTGATGTCCGTCAAGGCACAGGTTCCTGTCTGGTTATTGTTGGCGCGAGCATAGTCGGGCGGAATCCGAAACCCAACCGTTTTGTCAGCCCCTCAGGCGGTCAGTTCGCGGACGCGACCACAAAGCCACTTCAGGTCGGGATCATGGATGCCAAGCTCGGCCAAATGGTCGGCCGTGTTGAAGAGGTATTCGGGGTTCGGCCCCCGCCCGCCCACCGCGCCCGCGATGCGCTGCGCCTGCTCTTCAAGATCAAACTGGCAGTATTGTTCGTGCTTGGGGTCGATCACATAGGCCACGGCTTTGTTCTCGCGGCCATCCGCCAGCGACAAGCCGACCGTTTCCTCAACATAGGCCGAGGAAATCAGCTCGCGCTCGCGCAAATAGGCAAGAACTGTGTCTTCCTCGCCTTCCAGCACCCGAAAAGCGAGCCCCTCGCAAGCGCCGCCCTTAACATGGTCGAGCGCAAGCACGAGGCCAGGTTTATCGACGGTTCCCCGATGATGGATCGACAACATACAAAAGCTGCGGTGATAACCCGCAAGGCTGGCCTTGACGCGCTCTACCGGCTCGAAGCCGGGATGCCAAAGAAGTGATCCGTAGCCGAAAATCCAAAGCGGCATGGTGCTGGCCCTCGTTCTGCCGCTTGCCTATAACGCGGTTCGAAACCGCCCGGAAACCCCCATGATGCGCCTTCTACTCATCGCAACGCTGGTTCTGGCCGCTCTTTGGGGCGGATATTGGTATGTGGGGCAAGCGGCTGTTGAGAAACGGGGCATCGCCGCGCTCGAGCAGATGTCCGACGAAGGTTGGCACGTCGCATACGAGACACTCGAAACCCACGGGTTTCCTTCACGTTTTGACACCACAATCACGGGCCTCGACCTGACCGATTCCAGTGGAACATACGGCTGGCAAACGCCAATCTTCCAAATTCTCGCCCTGAGCTATCAGCCGAACAAGATCATTGCCGTCTGGCCCGAAGATCAGCGTTTGATGATCGGTGGACAGACAATCGCGGTCAGTTCCGAGCGCCTGCGCGCCTCGGCCTCGGCCGCCCTCGGCGCTGCGCCTGCGCTCGATACGGCGACTGCCGAAGTCGGCGCCCTTGCCCTTCAGTCCGATGCCGGTTGGGCCGCATCTTTCGACCGCGGCCTTCTGGCCCTGCGGCCTGCTTCGGAAGACTTCAAAAGTTATGATGCCTATCTCGACACAAGCGAGCTGGTCCTGCCGCTTGCGTTGCGCCAGCAGCTTGACCCCGCCGGATCGATGCCGGCGGCCATCGCCCTTGCGAAATTCGACGGCACCCTGACCTTTGACCGCCCGCTTGACACGGCGGCTCTTGCAGGTTCGGACCCGAGGCTCACCACCATGGGCTATCGCGATGTGCGGCTCGTCTGGGGTGATATGGTTCTGGCAATGAGCGGAAGCCTCGATATTGGCACCGATGGCCAACTCTCGGGCAAACTCCAACTTGCGGTGACTGGCTGGGACCAGATGGTCAGCCTCGGCGTCAACGCCGGCCTTATCTATCCGGCCGACAAGAAAACATGGCGCTCGGTTGGCACAAGCCTCGCCCAAGGGGCCGACACGGTCGAGGTTCCGTTGACGATCGATCGTGGTCAGGTCTGGCTCGGGATGTTCCCGATCGCCTCACTACCGGCGTTTTAGGTCTTCTTCTCTGCTACCCGACCAAAGTTGGGCGCAGCGGTATCCTGACCCGCCTCGATGATCCCGCGACGGATCGCACGGGTGCGCGTGAAATAGGCGTGCAGGTGATCGCCATCACCGGTGCGGATCGCCCGCTGCAACGCGAAAAGCTCTTCGGTAAAGCGGCCAAGGATCTCCAGCGTCGCTTCCTTGTTGTTCAGGAAAACGTCGCGCCACATGGTCGGATCCGAGGCGGCAATCCGCGTGAAATCGCGGAAACCGGCGGCGGAGTATTTGATGACCTCGCTATCGGTGACGCGGCGCAGATCGTCGGCCACGCCGACCATCGTATAGGCGATAAGGTGCGGCGTATGGCTGGTGACAGCCAGAACCAAATCGTGGTGATCGGCATCCATCTCGTCGACATTGGCACCCATGCCCTCCCAAAGCGCGCGAAGCTTTGCCACTTCGTCCGGCTTGGTCTCGCTGGGAATGAGGATCGTCCAGCCGGTCTCAAAGAGCTCGGCAAAGCGTGAACGGGGGCCGGAATGCTCTGTCCCCGCTAGCGGGTGGGCGGGAATGAAATTGACGCCCTCGGGGATATGCGGTCCGACCGCTGCGATCACCGCGCCTTTGACAGAGCCCACATCGCTCACCGTCGCGCCGGGCTTGAGGAACGGCGCCATTTCCGCAGCCACCGCCTCCATAGCGCCGACCGGAACCGCCAAAACCACGAGGTCAGCATCTTTCACAGCCTCGGCCAACGTATCGCAAACGCGGTCCACAAGGCCGATCTCGCGGGCCGTGTCGCGGGTTTCGGCGGAACGAGCATAGCCCACGACCTCTTTGGCGAGGCCGTCACGGCGCATAGCAAGCGACATCGAGCCTGCGATCAGGCCAAGGCCGATCAGGGCGATGCGGTCATAGATCACGGCCATCAAAGGCTCCCCTTGAACTGGCCGATCGCGTGGATCACGCGGCGGCAGGCGGATTCGTCGCCCACGGTGATCCGCAGACAATTGGGAAGCTTATAACCGGCAACGCGCCGGACGATAATGCCCTCGGATTTGAGATGGGCGTCGCAGGCTTCGGCCTCTTGCGGCGAAGCAAAACGGGCTAGCACGAAATTCGCGGTCGAGCGATCAGCCTCAAGCCCCAACTCCTGCAACTTCTTCACCAGCCACTCACGCCAGCGCGCATTCTCGGAACGGCATTTATCGCTGAACTCCAGATCGCGGATCGCCGCTTCGGCGGTGGCGAGTTGGGTTTCCGAAAGGTTGAACGGCTGGCGGACGCGATTGAGCACGTCGATAATCGCCTTCGGCCCATAACCCCAGCCAATCCGAAGACCACCAAGGCCATAAAGCTTGGAGAAGGTGCGGGTCATCACCACGTTATCGCGCGTCTCGACAAGCGCGGCGCCGCCGTCGTAGCCCTCGACAAACTCGGCATAGGCGCCATCAAGGACAAGGATGGCCTGCGGCGGCAGGCCCTCGGCCAAGCGGCTCACCTCGGCCTCGGGGATCATCGTGCCGGTCGGGTTCGCCGGATTGGCGATGAAGACGATCTTGGTCTTGGGCCCGCAAGCGGCAAGGATCTTGTCCACATCGACGACCCGATCCGTTTCGGCCACCTCGACCGGCTTTGCGCCAACCGCTTTGGCAAGGATCGGATACATGGAAAATCCATGCTCGGTATAGATCACCTCGTCGCCCTTGCCGGCATAGGCTTGGGCGATGAACTGCAACACTTCGTCCGAGCCGACGCCGCAGATGATCCGCTCGGCATCCAGCCCGCGCACTTCGGCGATTGCGGCGCGCAGAGCGGCGTGATCGGTCGATGGATAGCGATGCAGCGCCTGCGCCGAGCGGGCGAAAGCCGCCTTGGCCTTGTCAGACGGTCCATAGGGATTCTCGTTGGACGAGAGCTTCAAGACATCCTTGCGCCCCGCAACCGTGCTCTCGCCACTCACATAGAGGGCGATATCCATGATGCCGGGCTGGGGTTTGATCTCGCTGGTCATTTTGTCTCTCGTCTCGGTCGGCCCCTCATAGCGAGCCGAAGGAGCGCTTTCCAGAGACAAGAGCGCGCGGCGAGAAACCCGCCGCGCGAGCGTGGCTTTATGACGCCAGAACGTTGCGGAACTGCCAGGGGTCGCTTTCGTCGATATCTTCGACGAACTGCTGCCAGCGGTCCTGAAGCGGGGTCCAGTCGGTATAGTGGCCTTCGACCGGGCCGAGATAGGGGCGCTGCACCTCGAGGCACCGCTTATAGTCCATCTCGTCGGTCTCGACGATGCCGGCCTGCGGATTCTCAAGCGCCCAGACCATACCGGCCAGAACCGCGCTGCTGACCTGCATCCCGGTGGCATTCTGATAGGGCGCAAGGGTGCGCGCCTCGGCGTTCGAGAGGCGCGAGCCATACCAGAGCGCGTTCTTCTCGTGGCCGTAAAGCAGGACGCCAAGCTCATCGATGCCTTCGACGATCTCGTCGGGCTCGAGGATTTCGTGAACCGTCTGCTGACGGCCCGAGCCGAACATCTCGTCAAGGCTCAGGGTCGCATCATCGCTCGGATGATAGGCATAGTGGCAGGTCGGGCGATACTCGGGGGTCCCGGGGGCACCGACGGTGTAATAGTCCGAAATCGAGATCGCCTCGTTATGCGTCACCAAGAGGCCAAACTGCGGGCCGGGGGTCGGGCACCATGTATGAACACGGGTCATTGCGCCGGGGCGGTCGAGCCAGATTGCGGCCTGACAGCCTTCGTCATAGCTATGGCCGTTTTCCGGGAACCACTTTTCGTG
>Ga0181563_10006630_pt1 | contig 10364 bp, 8 predicted proteins | sample 011ome_25_FD_133759 | JGI IMG/M metagenome (GOLD analysis project Ga0181563, IMG submission 133759) | Coastal salt marsh microbial communities from the Groves Creek Marsh, Skidaway Island, Georgia - 011512CT metaG (megahit assembly) | ecosystem: Environmental > Aquatic > Marine > Intertidal zone... | reverse complement strand
TGGTCCACATTCTGCATGCCCACATGCATGGGGATCCCGAGGGGCCGCTGCGCCAGTCATTCGCCTTGCCCTACGTGGCCGCCATTGGCTTGGCTTGGGTCGCTCTTGAGTGGGTTCCCCCCATCGCGCTTGGTCTCTTCCTCGCGGCCAGCGCCTACCACTTTGGAATGTCCCACCTCCGCGTGGATGCCATGCGCCACCCCATCCGCCCCACGAATGCAGCAGGAGCTACCGTAGGCGTCATCGTAATCGCCCCATTGATTCTGCGGCCAGATGCCTTGTCGGTATTGGCCCTCTACGACTGGAACATCTCACTCGGGATTGGAGGACCTTGGCTACCCTTGAAATTGGCATCAGCAGCAGCGATTTTGCTCGCTTTCGTTCTGCATCTGCAGTGGAGGACGGGCTGGCTTCCGCTGTCAGGCGTCTTGTTGGCCTGGTGCGTACCCGACCTGCTTCTGGCTTTTGCCTTGTATTTCACCTTGGGCCACGCGAGGGAGGCCTTTTTTGAAGAGTTCAAGGAGCGCCAAACCGTGGCAACAGAGTTTCGGGCTTTATATCTCCGCAGCCTTCCATTGACCGCAGTCTTTGCACTCATGGCGGGCGCAGTGCTCTGGGCCATGCATAACGGATGGCTCGCAGAACGGACGGCTTTGAGCTTTTTGCTCGCAGGCACACTTCCCCACATTGCGGTATTGGAGGGGTGGGTTACCGCCCGCTTGCGCTGACTGGAAATTCTTCTCTTCCATAAAGTGAAGAGAACATGGAAGTCATTCGTTACCTTGAGACAAACAGATTCACATGAAATACTTGCCTTCCCTGGCCCTGTTTGGGCTCATTATCTGCCTCACTTCCTGCAGCCAAGACACCACTTGCACCTGTGAAATCGCCGGTGAAACCACCACTACGACCTGCGAGGGCTGCTCTGGCGATGAGCTCGAAGCCTTCGAGGCTGCGTGTACAGCGAGCGATGCCATTGCCCAAATCGCGGGGGGCAGCTGCAGCATCGACTGAAACTTATTCTTCAACATGAGGAAAGGCGCCTTCAGGCGCCTTTTTTCTTGACACCCTTCAAGGGGTCAATCGAACCTTTCCCGATCCTGACTCTACCTCTCCTATGGGCTCGGCATGACAACCCTCGCTTTCGAGGACGGCTTGTACAGCTGCCTGTGCCTCAGGAGCTGCTGAAATGAGCAACCCCCCGCTGGTCTGCGGATCACACAAAAGGTCCCGATCGAACTCCGATACCCCTGCCATTTGCAGGTCCTTTCCATAACTGGCGAAATTGCGTCGGGTACCTCCAGGAATACACCCTGCCATATGGTATGACTGCAATGCGGAGCGATCCAAGGTAGGCAACGCATTTGCCCGGAAGATCAGATTCATGCGCGTGGCTCGGGCCATTTCCAGACCGTGACCGGCCAAACCGAATCCGGTCACGTCCGTCATGGCGTGAACCCCTTCGATGGGTCCCAAGGCCGCTCCCACCTTGTTCAGTCGCATCATGTTCTGCGCCGCCCCATCCAGATGCACTGAATCGACCACGCCCTTTTTCTGTGCCGTGGTGACCCTACCGACTCCCAAAGGCTTGGACAAGAAAAGCAAGTCTCCCTCTTGTGCCCCACCATTGCGCTTGAGTTGCGCTATCTCCACCCGGCCCGTTACGGCCAGGCCGAAGATGGGTTCGGGTGAATCGATGCTGTGTCCTCCGGCCAACGGAATGCCCGCCTCGGCGCATATGGAGCGCCCCCCTTCCAGAACGCGCCCCGCTATTTCGGGATCGAGCTTGTCCACGGGCCAACCGAGAATGGCGATGGCCATCAAGGGGCGCCCCCCCATCGCGTAAATGTCGCTGATGGCATTGGCTGCGGCGATGCGACCAAAAGAATGCGGATCGTCCACGATGGGCATGAAGAAGTCCGTGGTGGACACTGCGGCGGTGCCATCTCCCAGGTCGTAGACCGCTGCATCGTCCCGGGCTCCGTGGCCCACCAGCAAACGCGGGTCATCCGCCTGTGTGCCCAACTCTCCGAGGATGCGATCGAGCACGCTCGGCGCAATCTTGCATCCACACCCAGCTCCATGGCTGAACTGGGTCAACTTAACATCTTCCTGCATGACACAAAGGTGGGTCAGAGGCCCATCTCATCCGCAGCCGCGACCAAACGCTCGGCACATGCCTCCATGGTAAGGCCCTGCAACTCGATCGGATAGCGCCTATCCCCTGCCCGCTTTTCGAGCCCATGCTCATAGGTGCGGTCGTAATACTGCAATGCAATGCGCGCGGCAGTGGCCCGGTCCTCCATGTCCAAGGCGGCCAAAGCGGTTTCCGTTTCGGCCCCTCCAAGTTCTGCGCGAATGGCCTCGAACCCCTTTCGCAAAAGGCCCAGGTCATAGTTGCCGTACATATCCACGAGGTGAGCAACACGGTCTTCCACGCTTCGAATCATTTCCAAAGCCGGGCAGGCGATCATCCGCTTGTAGAAAGGCTCCGGCAGATGAACGAGCCCGATTCGGCGGCTCTCATTTTCAACCCAGATGCGGCGACTGGAGTCGAGGCCCGTCAAAGCCTCGGCGAGGAGGTTTCTGAAATGCTCGGACGACGGTTGTGGGTGGCGATGGAGGTTCCCGAATGCGGAACCGAAGTGTCGGGCCATTCCTTCGAGATCCACCACCTGTTCGCCGCGGGCCCGGAGGGCCTGTATTACTTCTGTTTTGGCCGACCCGGTATATCCTCCGATGCGGACAACGGGCCAATCACGGCCCATGAAGCTCGGCATGGTTTGCTTGTAAGCCTTGTATCCTCCTTCGAGGAGGACCACTGGCAAGCCCGCGGTCCTCAGCAGCCACCCCATGGAACCCGAGCGCATACCACCGCGCCAGCAGTACATATGAATGGGGCGCCTGTCGGGTTCCGCTCCGAACAGCGCCTTGGCCTTTTGAACGGTTTCCACCATCCTTGGGCCAATATATCCGAGCCCTTTCTCTACGGCCTCCTCGCGTCCTATCTGCTTGTAAATGGTCCCAACCTCGGCCCGTTCCGCGTCCGAAAACAAGGGAAAGGACTGGGCCCCAGGGATGTGGGCATAGGAAAATTCGCCCGGCGAACGCACATCGAGGAGCAATGCTCCTTCTTGTCGGGCTCCTTCGAGAAACTCCTCCACCTCCACCTTTTTTTCGGGAACCGCCATGGTCGCAAGTTAGAACGGGGGCACGAGGGTTGTGATTAGGGTTGGCACGATGCTTGCCCCTGTAGGAGAGTAATCACAAATCTATCGCCATGACATACTCCACCATTCCCCTTTTGGCCGCCGTCATGATCATGCACAGCGTGACCGCTGCGGCCCAAGTGCAAGTCGGGGTGCACGCCCCGAAGCACCCGAACACCGTGCACTGCTCGAACGATGATGACCCGCACGCGTGCTCTCTTTCTTCGGAAGAGCGTCGCCGCATTGCCGCAGAGACCCAGATGCTCAATGCCCGGACGCGCCGCATGCATGCCGAAACCCAGATGCTCAATGCCCAGCGTTCTTTGGCGAGGGAGGAGCAGCGCCGCATGCAAACAGAAAGGCAAGCGGCACTCAGCGCCGCCAAGCAGCGCGAATGGAGCTACCGCAGAGCCGAGGTCAAAGTCGACAACCTGGCGGACCACTTCAAAAGGTCGCACACCCTGGTCCTCACGGGAGTGACGGGGATAGACACCAAAGAAACCGTAGCTCAGGCGCACCACATCCTATCGGTTCCCGGACGCCTTGAATTTGTCAACCCTCTAAAAATCAAGAGAAAGTTCCGCACGCACAAGCGTCTTCCGGCAGGCTTCATTCATCGCCCTGGCGTATTGCAAGCCCACATCCATCGCGAGACCTTGAACGAGTATGGTCGATTCGTGCGGCTCATCGTGAAAGACCACACGGGAGACGTGATTTATGATGCCCGCTATGAGAACGTCCATTTTGGGGAAATGCTCGCCCCGTTGCAAGGGGTTGCCGCCCTTTGACCTTCAAAACCGGGTTCATGAACGCCCATTGCGAAACGCCCATTTCCCTGCCGGGAGGTGGGCGTTCACATATCGAAAATCAATGGGGAAGCCGACGAGGGACTACCCCTGCCATCCGGCATGCATGAACAACGGCCCAATGGAGCACGGAGATCACACCAAAACTGAGGTAAACATCGAGGAATGAAGGCAGCATCATTTTGAATTCGGTTGAACAAGGGCTTACGTTTCGGACGCGCCCCTTGTTGCGGCTGGGAACGGTGTTCGGAATGTTCCGACAGGTCGAAAATCAGGCCGTCGCCGGTAGCTTGAAATCAAACAGCCCCTTACGCAAATGCTCTGGTGAAGCCTCGAAGCCCCATCCGAGAAGGGCCCCCACCACCTCGTCCCGCGAGAAGTCCACATGACGGGAGTCAGGAGCTCCCCAATCATAAACGTGCCGCGGAAGCCACGATTCCTGCGCCAATCGAGCGAGCATGGCCTCTCCCGTATCGACCACGCCGTTGCCCCGCACATCCAATAGGGCGCCCAAGTCCTGCAGCAGGGCCTCCTTATCCTGGGCAAAGGGCGCCTTCTCCCCGGGCCTTACCTCTTCCAAGAAGGCATCAAAATGCGCGGTACTGCCATCCTCGAAGTAGCGGAAGCAAGCGCGCTGCAACCAAAGGTCCCCAAATAGGATTTGCGCCAACCAGTACTGTGTCCATGCATTCCAACTGTTGAAATCGGACATGGAAGCGTATGCTTTGGAGATGGTCATATCGGATTGCTTCCACTGGGACCGGTGCAGGAGTTCCATGCGCGCAAAAGCGGCCGTAGAGAAATCCCCTTGGGCCACGGGGCCCTCTTCCTTGCCAAAGGCTGAGAGCAGGTGACGCGCACCGAAATACACGCTCTCGAAGGTGTGAATCAGGCCGTTAGAATAGAGGGGATCGATGAACCCAAAGGTTCCCGGTGCCGTGAAGTGGCGGTCGCCGACGGATTGGCGCGAAGAGTATTGAAGCCTACCGGTCCGTTTGAAGGGCATGGTCACTTCTATGCCCTCGAGGTGCCTTTCGATGTCGGGGAAACGGGAAATGAATGCCCGGAACTCCTCCTCTGGAGAAAGGCTGGCGTCCTCCGGGTGCTTCCGAGGGTCGAGCATCAGGCCGATGCTGGCCTTGCGAGAGGAAGAGCGTGCGAAGTTGTCAAATGGGATGACCCACATCCAGCCACCGTCAAAAACGTGATGGAAGGTACCCTCGTGCCACTGTCGTCCTTGGGATGGAGATGAGATCAGGTTGTCAAAGGGCTGCAAACCCTCCACATGTGCAAAGAGCGTGCGGCTTTGGGTGAGTGCCTCGGGAGCACCATCTCGATACCCTTGCTGCTCCACCAACTTGGACCCCCGCCCAGAGGCATCGATGTAGTATTCCCCTCGGTACTCTCCCCGGGGGCAGGACACCACCACCCCGCTGGACCCCATGTGCACGTGGGTAATGGGGGTCTCCTCTACATATTCAGCACCGTAGCCAATGGCCGCCTGCAACAGGAATTGATCGACCTCCTCCCGGTACAAGTGACTTTCACTGTAGAAAGGCAAATGTGGGGGAACCAACTGATGCAATCGAGATTCATCCAAGGGACGCCCCTCGGTGTGATGGGCAAAACCAATGCTGTGCTTGAGGCCACAGGAAGGAGTGATGTTGTCTACGATGCGGTCCGCATGACTCAAATGACCGATTTCTGGAATACCGAAGCGCTCTCCGATAATGAAAGGCCAAATCGCGCTCTGAGGCAGCAACGCCTCGCCCAAGGCAAAACGAGGGTGTTTGCCTCGCTCGATGATCAAAACCTTCAAGCCGGACTTGGCGAGGATGGATGCCATGGAAGTCCCATAGATTCCGGAACCCGCGATGATCACGTCGTACTTCTGATTTGCTTCGGTCATGGGGAGGAGATGAATAATCCATCAATTTCGCCAAGTCTGGGTGATTCTCCAATGACAATCGTCAACTGCCTGTTTTGGCATTTTGAAGTTTTTGTGGCGCGATTCTTCCCGTTTGTCATGAAATTGATCCCATGTCATTGACTCGATGGTTCATTCTCTTCGGCTTGTGGAACTTGGCCGCAGGCCTCCTTTTTGTCTCCACGCATGATTTCATGGAGCACCCCATGGTGGACCTTCCTTTGTACCTCTTCATCCTGGGATTCGCAACCTATCCTTTTCTGAACAGAACCGTGCTGCGGCAATCCCCTGCTTCCGTGGGAATGTTGCCGCAATGGATTCGAGGCTTCCACTACTTGTTCTGGGCAGAGGCGTTGATGGAAGCGGTGGTTTTCACCCTGCTCGACTTTCACAACACTCCCGCCAACGATCCCTTTTTCATAGGGTTCTGGCTCTGTGTTGGGGTTTGGTTTTTCGGGGGATGGCCTTGGATGGCCCGCCGGACCCAATGACCCTATGCTGCCTTGATTCAGCGCAGCAATAGCCGGACCGTTTCCGCACCAGCCCCTTGTTGAAATCGCACGGCGTAAACGCCAGCAGGCCAATCGGCACAGGGCAAAGACAAGGGCAATGCCGTGCTCACTTTCTCCCACACCTTACGCCCTTCCGCATTGTAAACAGAAAGGCTCCCATGCCCCTCGCCCCGAACCGAAACGAAATCCGTTGAACGGGCAGGGTTGGGAACAATGGAAAGTCCCGCGTCGTAGGGGTGGGGCATCTCATACTCCACAGAAGACACCACATCATCGGAAACGGGCGGCCAAGGCGCGATGGGCGCTGCAATGGTGCAATTGCCACCTGTACCCAGCAGGACATACTCACCCGGCCCCTGCGGGGTGAAATTGGGGCCATCTGCCACCCATTGCCCCTCCAAATACCAGGAATAGACCAATGGGACGGGACTGCCTTCCTGCTGGGCCTGAAAGCCATCCTCACTGGACACCACCGAAAGGGTGGCCCCGCCCAAGCAAGGACCGAATTCCGCGAAGAAGGTGTCGTCATCCTCAAGGGACAATTCCAACATGGGGTGGGATGCATCGACAAGGCCCAGGTTGGTGTGCAGGTTATCCTGCCAGCCGAGGAAGCCATGTCCGGGGTACGGAATGGCGGAAATGCGGATGGGACACTCCCCGAAATAACGTCCTGTCCAACCTGTACCCAAATCCGTCATGCCATTGACCTGCACTTCACCGGCAAAGGGAGCCGACCAATCCACTGTGAGGATTTCGGGATCGGAAAATCCCAATTCCTGCTGAACCTGGTCCCGCTCCGGTGAGATGCGTTGCGCATTGTGTTGGCTCATCAATTCGAGGCGCTGCTGCCAATATGCCAAGGAAGCCGGCGAATTCCATCGATTGATGTGACGCGCCATGACCGGTCCTATGCTCGCCGCGGATGCATCCAATTTGGCGTCGAAGCGCACCGGATCAAATGTGGTTTCGAGCAGATCGCAGGTGCGGGTAGCGAAAGCGCAGCTGAACTGGTCATCTGTCATCATTTTGATGAAGAGATCGTTGAACCGCGATTCGTAAGGTGGGTTCAAGGTCAGCCACAGGTAGTTTTCCCAAGGGCTTGTACCCCACGCCCCAAAACAGGCATCCGTATCGTAGAGGATGGCCCGCCAGCGACGGTCTTCCTCGGCAGCCCGGAACATCTTGATGTTCTTGGTTCCCCACGGCGCCGTGATCCAATCGACATTCTGGCCATGAATCTGGAAGACGAAATAGTCGATGAAGGAGGCCACATCGATTTGCTCCTCGAAAGCATCGTGAAAAGCCGCCGACCCATCGGGCAGCAGGAGCAGGGGATCCATGCAAGCCTCAAAGGCACTGGGCGCACCTGTGAGCGTCTCCCATTGGTTGACCATGTCCACGCCGACCTCATCCCAACCAAAGTTGTCTTCCACGAATTGCTCGTCGGATTTTTCGCGCGCACCATAGGCCCCCCAATACTCGCCATTCAGGTAGACTTCCACAGGCCGCCACGCCGAAGCCACCGCATGGGTTTCGAGGGCCAACTCGCCGTAGAAGGCGTCCTGAATTTTGTTCTCCCAGGAAGCTTGGCCACCGTTGCGCAAATTGAGGTTGCCAAAAGACCCAATGCCGGGCTTGGAGGTGAAGACAGCATGGTCCAATGGGCCCGTGTAACGGGGCTTGAAATCAAGTCGGAAAGACCGCTGTGGTTCGGCGCGTGACCAGCCGCCGTGGATCTCCAAGTCAAAACGCGAAGTGGTCACCGGGTCACCCTCCCCATCGAACCACTCCAGTCGACTCTCACGGGACCAAGGCTGCCAGAAATTGGCGCCCATGTGCGGGTAGTCCTGCCCCGCATTGGGGCCCATCACGTAGATGCCCGTATTCCAATCCCAAAGGTGATCGGGATGGGTGATGATGCTGACCGTCTCCAATCCGCTTTGAGCCTCCCCGATGAAGTAGGACCGGTCCACAGTAGCACTCGGCAAGACGCCCTGCGCAAAAGCCCGGATGCTGAAAACCGTGGTTTCGGTGGGATTCCAGAATCCCGTGAATACAGGGGACTCCTCCGTAGGTTCCGAACCGTCGGTGGTGAACCTCAAGGTCATGGTAGGGGTGGGTTGACCCGGAGGACCGGAAAAGGAACCTGCCACTGCCGAGACCGTGGGGTTGTTGTACCAACCTGAGGTGGGCTGGACGTTGGGTACAGGTGCAATGTGGTTGTAGCAAGAACCACTGTTTGGGGCCTCTGGCGTCGCCGAGGTCGAGAAACACCAATTGTCTCCTTGTCCGCGGCGCAGGACCACACCGGAACGCAACTCTTGAGGAAGTGTGGCGACATCCAGCAGCGCACCATCCGATGAGGAAAGAATGATGGGCTCGCCCGGCTTGAGCTTGAAATTGGTGTGGAAACCGTGGGGCTCTGGGGCCCACCAACTCGGCAGTTGCCCGTATGGCGCCTGCGCTCCGGCGGACCTACCCAGGGCCACGAATGGGCGGGCCGTCAGGTCGGATGAATTGGGTCCCGCATTGTGCACTTGGACAGCGAGCACATTGGCCCCTTCAACCATCCACTCCCGCGGATCGAAGGCCACAGTTTCCGGCATTCCCCCATCGAAGAGGACGGCTTCGTGCTGTGATACCGAAAACTGGTCGTGCGCTACCGATACACCTTCCATACTGGCCGAGCGCGTCACCTCCCTTCCGTTGAGAAAGGCGACATACCCGTCATCGTAATCCACGGACAGCCAACCCTGATTGAGCTCTTCCACCGCATTGACGTTAAAGGTTCTCCGCATGAAAACCGTATTGCCTACAATCTCCACAGCATCGTCACCATCTCCGTAGCCTATGCTTCCGGGTCCTTCATCCCAATTGCCTGCATTGAACCCCATGGTCCTCCAATCCTGATCCAGCGGAGCTTCGGGAATGAGGTAGCGCCAATCATCCTCATCATCAGCAGGACACTCCCAATGGTGAACGCCCCGGACATCGCGTCCTGAAGCAAAAACGAGGAGATATTCGCCCGGCTCCAGATCCACCGCCGGCAAAGTCCATTTTCCCCAATCGTCCGGATCGTCCGAAAGCCGCATGCCCTCCAGAGACACCGTTTCGTTGCCCGCATTGACCAATTCCACCCAATCCTCCCCGCGCCCCAGCTCGTCCTCCAAAGTGCCAAATGCATCGACCTCGTTAATGAGGATCTGTCCTTGCATCATGAAGCCGCCACTCAAAAACGCCATCGCTGCCAAGAATGTATTCCTTGCTCCCTGCCCTCGGTTCCGTGTGCACTGCATAAGGTGAATTTACGGCATGACCTTGACGACAGTTGCGCTTGGCACACGCTAAGGCCCTGAGCCCAAAATAAGTGGGCGTGGAACAACTCCAACCCCCAGCGAATCAGTCCTATGCATCATTTTTCAAGTCTGAATATTTTTTTTTGTGCGGTTGACACGATGGATGTGAGAATCGCATAATTTGGAGTTATGCCACCACGTTGGGGGCAACGTTCATTTCATTCACGATGAAAAGCTTGTTCTATGGCTTCGACCCCGAAGACGAGGACTTCGACGAACTCGACGAAGACTTCGATTACGATGGGGATGAAGATCTCGACGACGATTGGTGATCCCCTGTGGACCCAAGTGCACTGCACCGTTTCATAGCACCGCCCAACTTTGGAATCGGCGGGCGCCTCAGGCGAACTAAATGACTTGACAACCCTGGCTATCGCGGCCGGGGTTGTTGCTTTTGCTGGCCGATTTCCGGTACAAGAGGCGATTTTCTGTGAATTGGACCGATTCCCCGGCTAGGAAAGCCTAGATTCGCCGCTCATTACAAGTTTTACCCCATGCAGGGAACAGTCAAATTTTTCAACGACGACAAGGGTTACGGTTTCATCACACCAGAT
>Ga0181563_10006626_pt1 | contig 10365 bp, 9 predicted proteins | sample 011ome_25_FD_133759 | JGI IMG/M metagenome (GOLD analysis project Ga0181563, IMG submission 133759) | Coastal salt marsh microbial communities from the Groves Creek Marsh, Skidaway Island, Georgia - 011512CT metaG (megahit assembly) | ecosystem: Environmental > Aquatic > Marine > Intertidal zone... | reverse complement strand
TGGTATACTAGAAAAGAAAGATAGTGTAAAGTTTCCTAACAGTATAGGATTATTTTATAGTGCCATAACAGCTCTAGTTGGATTGAAACCAATGGAAGATGAATATATACTTATGGGCATGGCCGCATACGGTGAACCTAAGTATGCCAAATATTTAGAAAAAACTTTGTTTAAAAACAACACATTAAAAACAAGAAAAAATTTACAAAGAGGATTACCAAAGAATTTTTTAAATAGAGATCAATACACTACATTAGATGAATTTGGGCATACAAAAATAGACTACGATATAGCCGCAAGTGCTCAAAAAGTAGTAGAAGATAAAGTTATGGCATACGCCAGAAAAGCAAAAAAGATTGCAAAACACAAAAATTTAGTTTTTATGGGTGGTGTATCATTAAATTGTGTAGCAAATAGTTTGTTACATAATCTTTTTGATAACATTTATATAATGCCTAACCCGGGTGACTGCGGAAGTAGTTTAGGGGCGGCGGCATTGTATCTGTATAACGAAACAGGCAAGTTAGTTAATTGGCATGATCCATATTTAGGATATAATATAGAGGGTAAATATCCTATTGAAAAATCACTAGAAAGTTTAAGAGCGGGGGAAATATTTGGTATAGCGAATGGTAGAGCAGAATTTGGGCCTAGAGCATTAGGTAATAGGACATTGTGTTCCGATCCTAGAGGAAGTACAATTAAGGACAAAATGAATGTTATTAAAAAACGACAAAAGTTTAGACCATTTGCACCAATGATTTTAGAGGAGCATGTACACGAATATTTTGAAATGCCAGGAGGTATTTCACATGCACCTTACATGCAGTTTGTAGCAAAGTGCAAAAAGCCAGAAGAGTTTCCTGCCATTGTACATAAAGACGGAACAAGTCGAGTACAAACAGTTAGACGCAGTGAACACCCTGAATTACATAAATTATTAACTCTCTTTTACAAAGAAACTGGTTGCCCTATGCTTGTAAATACAAGTTTAAATATTAAGGGTCAACCTATAGTTAATGACGAAAAAGATGCAGAAACATTTGCAAAGCATTACGGAGTAAAAGTACATGTCAGAGATTAATTGGCATAATATACAACGCAAACTAGAAGGCAGATGTCACATGTGCGGTGGTGAATTACCTGATCATAGAGGCGTATGTCCTGTGTACGGAGAAGAACTTAAGAAAAGATATGACTCCTTAAATGAATCTGTAAAAAAAATAAGTGATATAGCACAAGATATAATAAAGAAGCATAATGTTTGATATATTCTATATAGGCAAAAACGAAACATTAGAGAAAGACTTTCCTTTCGCTAAACAAGTACCGAGCCATGAAGATATAAATCCTATTACAAAGATGTATTGGGTGGTGGAACCTAATATAGAAGTAATAGATTCAGAAGTTTTTAATTATAGACCTGAAAGTTTTGATATGGAATATAAACATATATGAAAATGGGACGATCAAAATTATGGTGGTATATCATTAATACCAAAAAATAAAACAGAAGGTATAAAAGAAATTAATAAAGTAGTTTGTAAAAAATCTTTTACAAAATTAAATACTAAGACACCAGGAAAATACTTTGAAAATAACCCCTACGCAACCCATGTTTGGTGTATTGATCCTGAATACAAATTGCCTGAGGATTTAAATTGGGCACCTAACAATTTTGAACCTAACTTTATACATAGTTTTCATTTAAGAGGACAATTAGAGCATAAGTATCCTGCAGAAGAAGGAGGTATCAAACTTTATCCTAGAAACTGGAAAGAATGCGATACAAAATATCATAATTTTTTAAATGCAAGTGCAACATATCCTGTATTTTATGTTAAAGATGTAGAAGATTATTCTCAACGTAAAATATTTACAGATGATTATGTGTGGCTTATTGATTCACAATATAAGATAAACGCAGGTACTCTAGATTGGGTTCCAAATCCTTTTGAGGACACAATGATACATGTATTTAAAATGCCATATCAATTACAAGAAAAATATCCTATGGCAATGGGCGGTATAAGACTCGTACCTAAAAAATGGCATGAAGCAGAAACAAAAATACATCCTGCTTGTCCTGTAGAAGATGAAAGTTATGACGTATTCTATGTAGATGAAGATGAGTTTACGGCTGAATCATATACAGAATGTGCCGAACGTAGTAAAACAGATTGGTTCTGGGTAGTAGACAGAGAGTTTCAATTTAACGGAAAACTATTATATGTACCTGCTATACACGAAAGAGATTATATACATGTATTTAAAATACCGGGACATTTAGATGAACGTTATCCTGCAGATTATACTGATGCTTGGGATAATCGTTGTGGTGGCGTAAGACTTGTACATAAAGAATTTGATATGACTAAACATAAATATCAACCTAATGTAGTACCTGTAAGATATGATATTTTTTATGTTGATAATCCTTCTGATTTTAGTATGTCTATAAAGAAAAGCAGAACTAAAATGTGCTGGGTAATAGACAGTGAACACTCTATAAACAATGTATTCAAATATGTACCCACAAAAGATGAGCAAAAATATCTTTTAAACTTTAAAATTACAGATCAACTACAGCATAAGTATCCTGAAAAAGAGGGAGGAATATATCTAGTACCTAAAACTTTTAATATTAATACATCTACAAAATATAAAGGTTCTTTAAGTGTACATAAAAAAGAATATCCTATATTATTTGTAGATGATGTAGAAGATTATAGTTTAGTTACAGAAGATTGTTGGTTAATAGACAAAGAATATCAAATAGATGATGATATAGATTGGTCTCCTAGTACGTTTGAGATGAGAAACGTTCATACATTCCACGTGCCTGATCAACTTAAACATAAGTACCCACAAGAGATAGGCGGAGTAAGATGGGTACCGTTAGAAAGAAATAAGGACATAGTAATACATAAAGATTTACCTGTAAAACCTAAACGTTACCCAATTAATTTTGTTTTAGATCCTAACGATTATACACAGGCAAAAGGTGAATGTTGGCTTATAGATAAAGAATATCAAATAGATCAAGATATAGAATGGTTACCAAGTAATTTTGAGAAAAGTTTTATACACACATTTCATGTAGAGGGACAATTAGATCATAAGTATCCAGAAGAAATGGGAGGCGTACGTTGGATTCCTTTAAATTGGGAAGAAGCAGAAACTAAAATTCATACAGAATCTCCCTTTACAAAACCTGTATTTGAAAAATATACTAGTGAGGAAGAAGGTAGAGAACTTACTACTAAAGACTGGTTTTGGGTAGTAGAAGACGGCGTAGATGTATTACCAGACTTTGATTTTACTTATGTGCCTACTGTATGGGATAAGGGCAAGAAACATGTTTGGCAAAAACTTAATCCTATTACCGGCAGACAATATGATTACGGCGGTGTTAGTTTATGTCCTAAAGAACCTCAAACAAAAGGTAGACCTAAATATATTAGAGAGCCTGCTTGTACGCAAAAGGAATATCCAGTATACATACTTACAGCAGAGGACTATAAAGACGGCTTACAGACGACCTATGAGCGTCTAGCAGGGCAAACTACAAGTAATATGTATTGGATTGTAGATGCTTATACACAAATAGCAGAAGATTTTAAGTTTGATTATTACCCAACACAATGGGATTTGAAAAATGTACATGTATTTTTAAATGAAGATAATGAATATCGTAATGTAAAACTAGTACCAAAAAATACATTTTTAGATAAAGAATATACAGATAAAGAAATAGCAAATAATACTTATGATAATCTTAAGGAAATAAATACTATAGCAAGCCTTAGACCTAAATGGCCTGTAGTATACTTGGAAAGTTTAGAAAAGAAAGAGTTTACAAACGCGATAAAAGATATAGTAACACCTTTTGTTTGGACTGTAGACCCAGATGTTAAAGTAGACGAAACCCTTTTAGACAAAGGATTTATGCCTGAAATTACAGACATGAACAAAATACACACATGGCAAAAATTTAATAGAATAACAGATAAAGTTCATGCCTATGGTGGTTTGAGATTGTGGCCTACATCTATGAATTTTGATTCTATAAAATCTGATGATTTAAAATTAAACAGATTTAAAAATCTACAATATGTAAAAGATAAAGGAAGTTATTCTAAACTTACTGATGTTATATTCCTCAGTTATAAAGAATCTTTCGCACAACAAAATTTTGATAAACTAGAAAAACATTTACATTCCATAAACGAGGATATTAATCTTATATGGATTAGAGATGTAAAAGGAATCTTTGAAGCACATAAACAAGCATCACAAAGAGCAACAAGTAAAATGTTTTGGGTAGTAGATGCTGATGCTGAAATAAAAGAAGATTTTAATTTTAATTATATACCAGATGTATATGATGAAGATGTAGTCCATGTTTGGGGAAGTGAAAATCCTATAAACAATTTGGAATACGGATATGGAGGAGTAAAACTATTTCCTACAAAACTAGTACGTGATGCTACAAGTTGGGGACTAGATTTTACTACAGGATTAAGTAGTAGATTTAAATCTATGCCAGAAGTTAGTTGTATAACTAGATTTAATACAGATGCTTTTAGTACTTGGAGGAGTGCTTTTAGAGAATGTGTTAAGTTGACTCTGAATGATGATGAAGAAAGTAAGCAACGATTAGAAGCATGGATGAACACTAAGGGGAACGCCGATTTTACAGAAGAGGCAAAACAAGGAGCACTAGAGGGGAACACTTTTGCAAAAGAAAATAAAAATAATCTAGCAGAACTAGATAATATAAATGATTATAAATGGTTAGAGAATAAATGGAAACAATTAAATTAAATAATTGGAAAGAAGTAACTGAATATATAGACAAAGGCTTCTGGCAACCTACACCTAGTTATTTTGAACATATAGTTCAACATACAAGTTACTATCCTGCTCATGCATTTAGTAAGGGACAATTGGCTAGTAAGAGTTGGTTATTAGGGGAATTAAATCATACATATCCTAAAGTTCCAAAGCCAACTATAGCAATTTTAGGAAGTTGGATTGGTGCACTAGTAGAACCTTTACACAAATATATTCCTATAGAAAGAATTTATGGCATTGATTCTGATGCAGAAGCAATAGAAAAATCTGAGAAACTTAATCAACCTTTTGTACAGGACAGTTGGAAGTATAAAGGCGTAGTAGCAGATGTTGATATGCTTGATTGTAGTAATATGGAATTTGAGACAGGCGGTGAATTAATTGCAGTAAAACCAGATTGGATAATTAATACTAGTTGTGAACATATGAGTACAGGATGGTTTGATACAGTTGATAGTGATCAATTAATTGTAATGCAAACAAATAATTCTACAGAATTTGACGGTCATATAAATCCATGTTATACTGCAGAAGATATGCAGGATAAGTATCCTTTATCCCAAATTCATTATGTAGGAGCAATGGAGACTCCTGCTTACACAAGATATATGCAAATAGGTTATAAATGATAGTAATTAATTTTTTTGGAGGCCCTAATTCAGGAAAGTCAACACAGGCGGCAGGACTTTTTCATAAAATGAAAGTAGAAGGTTGTAGTGTTGAGCATGTAAACGAATATGCAAAGATGTGTGTTTGGGAAGAAAGAATAGAATTATTAGAAGATCAACTTTATATAATGGCAAAACAAAATCGTAGAGTAAAAAGATTGGAAGGTAAAGTTGGATTTTGTGTTACAGATCCTCCCATATTATTAAGTTCAATATATAGAACAGCATACGGAGAACCACACTATAGTGATCTTATAGATAAACTGTCACACGAGTGTTACAACGGATACCATAATATTAATTTTATGTGTAAAAGAGAAAATCAAGGATATACAAGAAATCAAAGATCTTTAGATTATGAAAATGCATTAAAAATAGACGAGTCTATATATAAAATGTTTAGAGATTATAAGATACCTTTTTATCATTTAGATGTAAATAAAGATAGTGTAGATGTTGCATATAAATATGTAATGAAACGCATGGAAAAAGGCAATTTATGAAGTTAGCAGTATGTGGTTGTAGTTGGAGTAGTCGAGATCCTAATTATCCTGATACAGAGTTTGGATATTTTGTATCAAAAGACTTAGGCTGGGACTACAAAAACTATGGACGTGTAGGTTGCGATAATTTCAGTATAAGACTGCAAGTTGATCAAGCAATAAAAGAAAACGCAGACTTTGTAATTATTAATTGGACTACTGCTTGTAGATTTAGTTGGAATCATAGTGGTAAAGCATACGACCCTAAAAAAGGAATAAAACATTTAGACTATGATGTAGATCAATATATGACAAATGAAAGTTCACACCCCACATATCCAGACAATGATCCTGTGATTATAAGTCAAAGTCTTACAGGTATGATAAACACACAGGATATAGACATGTCATATGAAGAACTATGTGGTTGGTGGGATAATTTAGAAACAAGTATGTCTAAAAAACAATATGAAGTTTTTAGAGAATACTTTATTCACATGTATGATGACGATTTAGAAGCACATAAACAGTATTACATAATGCAAAGTGCTGTTAAGGCCTTACAAGACGCTCATATACCCTTTATATTTGCACCAAATACCTTTGGCTTTAAACAAACAATGATGGAATATAAAGGTTTATCTGATGAAGAAGCTCAAAGAATGTATAAAAATTGGGACTTTGTGCCTGAAGAAATGTTTGAACCTAAAGGTATAGCAGATGCCTTGCAATGGGACTTTGAGCAAATGGAAGACCCTATTAACTATCCTACACATAATCATTTACATCATTTAAGTGCATGGGCACAAGAGAGATGGGCGAATGAAATCGCCCTTCCTCGTATTAAAAATATTTTAAAAGTTTAAATTAAGACTTAGTGTAGCAGATTCGTATCCGTCACTGTTTGTTATCGCTAAATTTACACTTGCTGTATCAACTAAAAATCCAATATTAAAACTTGTAAAGGTGTATTCCTCATCGTAATATGAATTGTAAGTGCTGGTGTGAGCACCACCTTGTGAAAAGGCCATATAAGCAGAAACTTCATCAGCATAGTCTATATGCTCTATATCAAATCCTACATAAGCATTTAGTCCACCAATATTAAAATACTTTTTATATTCTAATGTACTAATTAAATTTGTAGTAGAAAAATCTTGAGAGTCATATGTAAGTTCTAATGCATCACCGTAATCTGTAAATCCATCTACCTTAGTTTCGTTTTGTCTTATACCAAAACTTGCATTAAAATCTTTCCAACTCCAACGATATGATATTTCTAATCCTAAAGTTTTTGCTTCTACATCTGAAAAACCTGTACCATAACTAACTGTATTAGTTTTATTTTCAAACGTTGTTGAATTATATCCTATACCTATGTAAAAACTATTTTGAACAGTATATGCAATAAAACTTTCTGTATCATAATTAAAAATAGCATTTGAATCTTTTGACACACCCTGGCCGTCACTATATCCTAATCCAAAATTATCTAAATATCCAAATATTCCTTTCTCTATATTATCCTCACCTTCGTGATAAAATATTTTGAGATTATTTTCGTTAAATCTACTAACATAGAATGCTCCACCATAGTTTTTATTTGCTATGTTGCCCAAATCTCTATATGCATTTGGCTTAGTAAATAAATCTATATACATTAGTTCTGCATTTGCAGGTGGGTCTAATACTTGATAATAATCAGTGTACATTGTATCCTCATCAACTTGTACACTTACAGAACCTATAAAGTCATACCAATACTTGCCGTCTATTTCTACAGGCCAAAGCACACCACCGTCGCCATCGTCATACATAGGAAAATCATCGTATAAACTAAATTCACCGCCTTGATTAAGTAAAACGTAACTTCTACCATTAGTAGAAACAATATCTAAATCACCGTCATGATCAAAGTCTAATATATGTAAAAGTCCGCCACCGTTCCACCAATCTGTGCCTGAACCTTGCTCATATTTGGAATAACTAGGATTAAATTCAGTAGTAACATCAGAAAAACTTCCGTCACCGTTATTCAAAAAGAACTGTATTACAGCACCTTGATAGTATGGATCGTGTCTAGTCGTAGATAAAACAATATCTGTAAATCCATCTCCGTTAAAGTCAAACGAATCCATATCTACGCCTATACCGTTTGCCCCATACCAGTTCTCAGGCAAATTTATAGGGTCTGTGCGCCAATCGTTTGAGCCATTATTTAAGTAAACATTACCTGCACTATTGTTTAACCAACCGTAACCTGACGCCAATCCTGGACTTTCCCAACCTACAGCAACATCTCCCCAACCGTCATTATTAAAATCATCTATAGTAGTTGAAGTAGCCCATATTATGGTACCATTTTCATAGTTCCAATCAGGTGTATTAAAGTTATGATTAGCGGTAAAGTATCCTGTACCATCATTGATTAACATAGTCCAAGGTACTTGCTGGTTACAGCCTGAACAGTTATCAATTGACCCATCTAATCTATATCCTTGTTTAGTTGATTGATTAATTGGTAAAAATATATCTAAATCCCCATCTCCATCTACATCACCGTCATCTACTCTATGAGAAAATATTGGGCCTATATGTTCTGTAAAAAATATATCTGGTAAATTACTGTGACTTTTATTTTTTATAATACCATTATCACTAAGATACAACATACTTACAGAGAAGAAGTCAGTCATACCATCTCCGTTAAAATCCGCGATTAGGGGGAAATTATTACCTTGTGCATATCCACAACTATCATATGGATTTGTTTTATTATTCTGTGGACCTCCTCCCCATATACACGGAAACTCTCCTCCCTCAAATAATTCTGGTGCCAATCTATAATGCCCATTACCGTCATTAATAAATGCCATTAATAATCCTTCTGGCACCCAATCTAAAGCACCATCAGTGTATCCAACATAATACATGTCTACATGTTCATCACCATTAAGATCTGCTTCAAACCAATATCCTCCATTTGCAAATGGGCCTGGTTGTGTAGACTCTGCACCCTCATCACTTCCATTATGTTTACCGTCTATGGTAATACGAAGAAAACCATAATCTGCAAATTTAAATTTTTCTGTAGGTGCTGGTAAACCAGATGTTGTAAACGGAGACATGCCATAAGTAACACTTACATCACCATAAATATCGTTATAAGAACGATTAAATTCATCAAATACTATTCTTTCGTCAGTAGGTTGTGTTGATGTACTTGGTGGTGTGGTTGATGTTGTTTCTATACTAAGACCAGCACTACCGCCGCCACTAGCACAGGCACCTAAAAATAATACTAAAACAATACTAAGTGTTTTCTTTAACATGTTTACAATTCCCTCTATAAGTAAATCCTGGACAACTACATTTACCATCTTCTATAGTATATGTATTGCCGTTTGAACCTTTGACTATAATAACATCCTTGTTTAACACTTCAGGACGTTCGCCTATTTTTTTAAACTTGCGTCTTGCTTTGCTGAATTGTTTTATTGGATTTTTGAATACTTTATCATTGTGCTGAACAAGTTGCCCTGCACTATTAATATGATAAACACCATTTGCAACTGGGTACTTACCCCAATCTGTAACTTCTTGCAATATTTCTATCATTATGCCGCCTCCACTTCAGTTTTTAGTTGAGGATCTTTCTGATCAAACCAACCATTTTTAGTTTTATACTGACACTGATAGTCATTCCTAGTACCACCCTCACCAGGTATCCATTGTTCTGCTCTGCTGATAATAGCAGAGTTCCAATAGGATTCATCGCCTGGGGTGTGATGGGTACGACATTTCCACTGTTTGTCCTCATAATAGAACTGAACAGGAATCTCCCAACTCTCACAAATTGGGCCTTTACCGTCGCCATTTTTACCAAGATCACGTATCTCCCAGTCGATGATATACTCTTCAAAAGCCTCGTTCTTGCTTTCTATAAGTTTGGTTAATGTAGGAATGCCATTAGCAACAATGCTGTTGACATTGGCTTCAGTTAAGTCAGTAACAAAATAAGTGCTACCACCCTTAAACTTCCAATGTGCTTCATCAATACCATGTCTATACCCCTCATCATGAGCCGCATAGTTTTCTCTATATTGAGTGTTTATTACTAAAGTTTGCATATTTACTCCTACCTAAATATTTAATATACATATAGTATAGCAAATTTTGGGGATATGTCAACCTTTTTAATTGATAAATTTGTTAATTAAATTACTTAATTTACGATCTTGCATTAGAATAAGATTCTTATTATTATGTTCTATTTTATCTAAATTGCTTAGATAATAGTCTTTAATAAATCCTTTACCTTTTTTAACTAAATCTTTGATCTTTAACATTTTATAATA
>Ga0181563_10006616_pt1 | contig 10370 bp, 7 predicted proteins | sample 011ome_25_FD_133759 | JGI IMG/M metagenome (GOLD analysis project Ga0181563, IMG submission 133759) | Coastal salt marsh microbial communities from the Groves Creek Marsh, Skidaway Island, Georgia - 011512CT metaG (megahit assembly) | ecosystem: Environmental > Aquatic > Marine > Intertidal zone... | reverse complement strand
TTTGGTTTTGGAGTTGGTTTGTATGTCGGTAGTATTGAATACGGCTTCAATTACAACTTTAATTCAGCCTCTAATCCCTTGGCAGTGCCATTTAAGACACTTGAGTTTTTTGTAAGCTTTGATCTAAGTCCTATGGCAGGACGTTACAGAGGAGACAGATCACCTTTCAGGCACTTTTAACTTTTTTATAGCCAATAGCCCTTCCATAAAATTATTGGCGTAAATATCCTTATTTTCTCCTACTCCTATATAGTTTAAAAAGGTACTCTCTCTAGAGTGTCCAGTCATTTGCATGAGTACAGGGGTCTCTATTTTTCCAAAGAAGTTGGTGGCAAAAGAGCGCCTGAGATCATGGGAAGAGAGCAGCTCGTATTTGGGATGGGTACCGAGTTCCTTTCTTTTGGTTTCTGTATTGAGCTTATAGCCTTTGACCTGCTGGTCGATGCCTGCTTCCCGGCACACCTCTTTCATATAGCGGTTAAAACAACGGTCTCCAATTTTCCTAGGAAAGTCTTCCCTTAAAATCTTTAAAGGCACTGGATCTATGACCCCTACGGTGACCCGTTTCTTCGTTTTCTGCTGTACAATATCTATATACACCCCACCATTTTTGGCGGGACGGATCCATGAGGGCTCAATGCGCAGCAAATCAGATACCCTTTGGCCCAGCCAAAATCCAAGAATCACCCATTTCTGGGCATTCTTTAGCCGGTCTGAGCGCAATTTAAGCTCCACTATACGCTCGTATTCCTCAAAACTAATGGTGTTGATGTACTGATCCTTTTGTGGCCTAGAAAAGCCCGCAATGAGGTGGGTACAGCTTCCGGTATCTATATCGTAATTTGCGGCGGTCTTGGCAACCGTATTGAGAAAACCCATAAGCCTTCCGGCATGGTTCAGGCTGTATTGTTGTTCTACTAACAACCAGCGTTTGAACTGTTCAATGACGTTTGCATTTAAAGCATGAAAATACAAATGCGTTTTAGTGTGCGCTTCATAGCGTATAATGATATTCTGAAAGTTTTTATAATTGGCTAGAGTCCTTTCACTGAGTCCTAACTGCCCACCCTTTATAATTTTGTACTGTGCATTAATTATAAAATCTTTCATAAAAGTCACAATGCGCGCCTTTTTTAAAGTTTTATTCATAATAAAGTAGGTTAAACAAGATTAGGAAAAATCCTTGTTATACTTCTAAATTACAGGCCTTTTCTCACTTTTCAAAATAGTTTCAATACAATAATATTATTTTAATCAGATCTTAAATGTTATTTCTTGTTTATGGTACTCTTTTTATTTCATATTAAAATTATATATATTAAAAAAGCCCTTCCAATTGGAAGGGCTTTTCTGTATGTGTCACTATAGTGACCGAATTCACACTTAATTGTTTTAGTTCGCAGAAACAAGAGCGTTAGCTTCTTCACTTGCGATTGCACCTGTTGGTAAAGTAGATCCTGTTACTTGAGTGCCATTTGCTACACTGAATGCAGAAATTGTTGTGCCTTTAGTTGTTGCAGCTGGATCCATAGATAATGAGATCATTGCTGGATCTACATCATATACATCTTGGATATATCCAGACAATGTAGCTAATGAAGCTGAAACTATTGTAGCTTCTGCGAATGCTGTCGCTCCACCTGCAGCAGTTGCAGGAGTGAATGTTGCTGTTAATGAATTAGTTCCTATAGCAATTGTTACAGAAGCAGTAGCAGCTGTATCATTTACAACATTTGTGTAAGAAGAGAAGTCAGCAGAAGTTAAAGCACTGTTTCCAGTTACTGTTAACTCAGTCATGTAATCTGTACTGGTAGTTAACGATCCCAAATCAGCGTTGTTTGCAATTATTACTGTAGATACGTCTGCAGATGTATGAGCTAAGTCTATACCTTCTAAAGCAGTAGTTCCAGATACCGTTAATGATTCAATTAATCCAGAAGTACTTACCGTTGTCAACTCTGCTAAAGCTCCTTCAATAGTTGCAGAAGCAAATTTACCAGCTAAAGATACAGAAACTAATTCTGGAGCATTTCCTACAGCAAAAGTAGAAGCTGAAGAAGAAGTACCTGTTACAGATAAGCTAGTTAAAGCCGCTGCAGCTCCAGCGTCAAATGCAGTAGCCTGTCCATTCAATGTCAATGATTCTAATGTAGCCAAGTCTGCAATGTGGGCAGCTGTTGCTGACTTTAAGACCATAGTAGTAGCAGAAGCAGTGTTTATATCAGCAGATGTTGTTAAAGCACCCGCTGAGAATGATAAAGCTGTATCTGCATTAATTATGTCTGCTTTCGTCAAAGCTGGGAAATTAATATCTGTAGGACCATCTAAAGTCAATGTTCCTGTAACTGTTGCAATAGCTCCTAATGTTAAGGCATCAGTAGTTAATGTAGAAGCAGCAGATAATGTAGCTAATGTTGGTAAAGAAACTTCTTCTGCAGTAATTATTGTTGCTCCAGATCCAGTTAAAGCAGCTGCACTTAATTTTCCTGCGCTAATTGCAAGACTTCCAGCTGTTGTAGCAGCTAATGTTACATCTGCAGTAGCTGTAATAGTAGCAGCACCAGTTACTTTAGTAGCTTGAACTATAACTGAAGTGGCTGAAACTGTATCTACAGTTAAAGAAGCCAATGTTCCAGCGTTGTGTAATTCAACAGTTAAAGCTTTTGGAGCTGTTAAAGAAATTACAGGGGCACCAGATCCAATTACTACAGAAGTTGCAGAATCTAAGTTTAATATTCCAGCAGATGCAGAACCTGCATCTTTAATTGTCCCTGAGGTTAATCCTGAAAAGTCTACAGAAATTGTTCCTGTTACAGTAGATGTTTTGTTTGTAATTACAATGGCACCAGCAGTTTTCAAAGCTGGTTGTGAGTAAGCACCTTCGTAATTTAGTGTTACGTCTGCTACACTTGCTAAAGAAGAATCATCAACATCGTGTCCATCTACAGCGTAATCACCGCTTACAGCTGTAAGGTTTGAGAAATCTAGTGTATCTGCAGCAGTAGTTGAAACTGTTCCAACAATTGTTACAAATTTTGAAGTAACAGCAGATAGGGCTTCTGTGTCTAATTCACCTTGTACAATAGTTACATTTCCATTTACTATAGCTAATTTATCTCCAAGAGCTGTAGCGTAAGCTAAAGTAGCAGCGTCATTGATAGTAATATTTTCAGAAACAACATTGTTGTTTGCTAATATTGTTGCAATATCTTCTTGAGCTGTTTCAAGTGTAGCTTGTAAAGCCGCCACTTCAGCAGCAGTTGAAGCATTTGCTAGAGCAGCTTCAATAGCATCTATTTTTGTAGCTAATGCAGCTAGGTCTGACTCTAGACCAGAGATGTCAGTTGCAGGAGTTACAGGAATGTTATTAATAGCAGATTGTAATGAAGCTACAGTTCCCTGTAAAGCAGTTAAACCAGAAGATAAAGAGGAGAAACCTTCAATCTGAGATTTCAGCGTGTTTATCTGTGCGTTAAGATCATCGAATTGATCATCATAGTTTGTACATGATGACAAAATCAACATGGACGAAATTAATAAGTAAGAAAATAGTTTTTTCATGTTTGAAATGTTAAATAAGTAATTAAGTGTTGAATTTAAAGTGAAATTCTTTTGATTTAAAATCTGATTAGTAATACGTTTATGATTCATAGTCGTTTATTAAATGCGTGTACAATGCAATTTGAAAACTTCTATACCGTGCAAAAGTGTGAAACTAACCGTTGGCCATTTTCACTTTTTCGACAAAATACTGTATATCTATAGACGAATGGAGGTTAAACATCGGCTAAAGAAACAGTAGTTTCGCTGTATAAAAATTTAAAATCAGGCTGTAACACCTATTAATAGGACAAATTTACAATTTTATTTATTTTCATAAAAGTTTTATTATAAATTAATTACATAGTTGTTTAAATACTAAACATTTATACATTTATTTCAGATAAATCTCTGTTTTTGTAGTTTTTTCTTACATTTGCCATATCCATTTCTTACGCTTACTTGTGTCTTTTATAGCACATGACACAAACACTAAAACAATCATCAATTGTTTCTTATTTAGACTACTTCATTGCCAATACTAAGTTTAGGAGTATTAGTGGTGGTAGGATCGGTCTGTCTGTTAGGGCTGTAGCCAATTACACAAATTTTAGAATTGTTTTTAAAGACTTTGAGAACTACTTCTCTGGAAGCCTTTGTTTTAACGAACTCAACAAATCTAATGTGGACGCTTTTAAACATTGGCTTTTAATAGAGCGTGCTTATTCAGACAACCATGCTGGTCGTTTAATGGGAACACTTAAGACTATTTGTGTAGACGCCAAAAAGAACGAAATTGAAGTAAATCCTTATATTAATTATGTCTCGGGATTTGCCCAGGCCAGGCAAGACAAACTCATAAATATATTAACTTTCTCAGACCTTGAAAGGATAGAAAGAGTAAATCTACCTAGTGAAAGACTTGAAAACACAAGGAAATGGATCATCATTGGTTTTTGGTTGGGGCAAAGGGTGTCTGATTTACTAGCTATTAGTAAACTAAATATTAGAAGCGCCCCGAATGGCGGGGTCTATGTAGACATTATTCAAAAGAAAACCAGGACAGCAGTAACCGTTGGAGTAATTAATCCATTGGTGGTAAAAATCATTACCCATCATTTCCCCAGGCGCATTGGAGACCGTTGTTTTAACCGTTATATGAAAGAGGTTCTTGAATTAGCAGCAATTAATGAAGAAGTAAAAGGTTATCAATACAACCCAGAGAGTAAAAGAAAAGAGATTGGTTTGTTTCCTAAATTCCAGGTGATCTCTTCTCACGACTTGCGTCGTTCCTTTGCCACCAACTTTTTTGGTAAAATAGAAACTCCTATTCTTATGAATATGACAGGACATTCTAGGGAAAGTACTTTTTTGAGCTATATTGGTCGTAATAATAATAGAGATGCCTACGCCGACATTTTCATGAATGGGGTATTAAAAATACAAGAAAGCAGGTCCTTAAATGAGGGTTACGCAAAAGCTGTTGCAATGTAAAACTTTCACATATTTGATCTAAAGCCTTGATTTTACAATACATTCAAGGCTTTTTTTATTGCTTTTAATTCAACACTTATAGGTCTGACCCTGGTCTAGAGGCCTCACTTGAGAGTTTGTCTGATTCTGTAGCTGAATTGCAAGCTGCTTTAGCTAATGCTGCTACTGCTAGTGATGTTGCTGCATTACAGGCGGCTTTGGAAGCTCAACAAGCAGATTTAACAGAGTTATTAGCTCAAAACAATATTTACAGTGATAATATTACTGTTTCTACTCAGGCAGATCTTGATTTTGCTACAGCATTGGGTGAAAAGGTTGTTATTGTTAACGGAAATGTTACAATTACTCAGCCAAAAGATATGGATGCTACTCAATTAGCTGAGTTGATGTCTAAAATGACTTCTGTAACAGGTACTGTTGCTTACACTGCTACAATTTCAACTACAACTCCAGGTTCATTCACTAATCTTAATGGATCAGCTGGCTTAACAATTAACCAAACAGGTGATATTTCTCTTCCAGCATATGTACAATCTACCGCTGGAGTTTCAATTACAGGTGATGATTTAACTACTTCTGTAGATTTATCTGCTTTGAAAGCAGCTACTTCTCTTACTTTTAGTGGTTTAGATAACGTAACATCTTTTGATATGTCTTCTATGGTTGCTTTCGATAGTGCTATTACCATAGATATTGACAATACTGGAACTGTGGATTTATCATCGTTTACTAATGCTACAAATGCAGATGGTACTGCTGATACTACTCCAGAAGCTTTAACTATTAACGCTGCAACTTTAATTGCACCAGTTTATGAAGCAGGTGTTATAACTGCTGATAGATTAGTTTCTGTTGATTTACCAAAATGGAAATACGCATCAGGATCATCTTTTGATAGAGCTAAAACAGTTGTTCTTCCTTCAGTTGACCCTGGAAAAGCAACATCTAGTTTTACAATAGCAATTGAGTCTGTTTTCCCTGCAGCAACTTCTGTGCATTTTATTGCTGCTCCAAACACACACACAGGTGTTAAGGATACAGAGCATGTAAACGTTACAACTACATCTACTAAATTAGAAACTCTTATTTTAGGAGGTACATATTCTACAATCTCAGTTTCAGGTTCAGATGTTACTTCTATTACATTTGACGGTACAGCTAAAAGTGTTACAGTTAATGGAACTGACGTTGAAACTCTTAGCTTGCCTTACACTTCTGCATCAGAAGGAGCTTTTATTGTAACTTCAAACACAAAGCTAACTTCTGTAACAGCTGATAAAATCGATGCATTAAAAACTTTTACTCTAACAGGAAACTCTGATTTAACAGATATTTCTTTTGCAGCTCTTAAGACTGTATCAGCTAAAGGTGCTGTAGTTGCAATCAACGGAAATGATTTAGCTATTGAGAGCGTTTCTGATGCTCAAACATCACCTGTGGTTGCTAAAAAAGTTGTATCTGCAGATTTCAACAAATTAAAAACATTCCTTACTGCTGCTATAGCTGGTATTACTTCTACTAACGGTGGTGAGGTAAAAGTTTCTGCTGAAGCAGCTGATGTTGTTAAAGCATTTGACTCTGCTGGAGACGAAAGAGATGCAGTTGCTGCGGATGGTGTTATTGCTAACTATGATTATTTAGCAGTTGCTGATAACAGTGTTGATGGTGTTTCAAAAGTAGAAGAAATGTATATTACTTCTTTGAGCGGTGAAGCTAAATTTCAAGTTGCTTCAGTTCAAGCTGATGGAACATTAGGTAGCTATGAAACAGTTTCTTTATTATCAGATACTGGTTTAGAAGACTATTATGATGTTAAAAACTGGGCTACTGATGCTACAACTATTTCTGCTTTAGCTGATGCTGGTCTAGAAATTGTAACTTACGGCAAAGGCCAAAAAACAGCTACTTTCGAATTTGCGGATGCTACTTTAACTAATGTTGCTGCTGTAGTAACATTTAGTGACGGTCTTGAAACAGTTTCAGTTACAACTGCTGCTGCTTCAACTACTGCTGAAATTGCTACTGCTATTGCTGCTGCTTTGACTTCAGGTGATGGAGTTGTTTCTCAGTACTATACTGTTGCTGCATCTTCTAAAGAGTTAACTTTCTCTTCTAATGCTAAAGGATCTCACAGACAATCGTTTAACTTAGCTATGTCAGCTCAAATGTTAAGCGGAACTGTTGGTGCAACTGCAATTACTTTTGCTACAGCATCTACTTTGGTTGACAATAGTATTGAAGCAACTGATGCTGCTTATGTACAATTTAAATCTACCAATGATGGTGCAGCTGGTGCAAGATCTATTACTTTGATAAATAATAATACTGCAACCCTTTTAACAGCTAGTGGAATTAACACTACACACGCTGGAGATGATGAAACATTTACAGCTGCTGTTACTGGTGTAGCAAATACAGCTGATAATTCTGCTGCAGTTGCTGCAGTTTCTATAAACAATGTTCAATATTTAGCTGGAAGCTAATATTAATGTTAAATATGTTTTAAATTAATGCCCTCCTTCTGGAGGGCATTTTTTTGTAATTTTATTTTATGAGATATATTTATATTTTTTTATTACTTTCAATTGTATTTATTCCTTCATTTGGTGCATTAGATAAAGCAAACACTCAATGGCTTTATCTTTCAGTTCTTCCAATTTTACTTTTAATAACCTCATTAAATAAATTTGGTTTTAATTTATCCAAGTCTAAAATATTTATAATTTATCTTTTATTTTTTTTTCAAATATTACTGAGCTTATTTTATACTAATAATTTCAGCATTTCAATTATTGATTTTTCAAGACATTGTAGTATCCTAATATTACTATTTCTAATTATACATTTATTTATAAAAGAGAATCTATCTTTTTATAGACTCTCTTTAATTGTGACTTTTTTTTTGCTCTTTGAAACTTTATTATCATTGCAGCCCCTATTTAAATTTGCAGTAAATAATGGATTTAATTTTTCAACAATTACTTCAATTAACATTGACGGCTTAAAAGGTGTCACCGGAAACAGAAACATTACTACAGCTTCAATAATTATAAAACTTCCGTTTTTAATTTTTATAATCTATCAATCAAATAATTTCTTAAAGTACATTTTTTCAGCATTATCTTTTTTTCCTGTTCTATCATTATTTCTTATTAATTCAAGAGCAGCTTTGCTTTCGTTTTTGACTATAATTTTTATAATAGTTTTAACTATTACTTTTTTACATTTTAAAAAAATTAAGCGTATCCTTTTATTAATATTTCCTTTCGTTTGTGCCTATATTTTTGCTAACTCTTTAATGCCTAATGAAACATCAACCACCTCTCAAAGATTAGCATCGATTAATTTTTCAAATGAATCCAGCAGCCATCGTCTTTTTCTATGGGAAAATGCTATTGATTATATTTCATTAAACCCTTTCATTGGTTGTGGTATAGGCAATTGGAAAGTTGAATCAGCATTTTATTGGGGTTCATTCGGGTCTAAATATTTAGTCCCTTTTCATGCTCATAATGATTTCTTAGAATTCTCTACTGAACTTGGTATTTTAGGCGGGATCACATATCTCACACTTTTTTTATTTGTTTTTTTTAAATTATTTAAATTGTACGTGAAATTAAGAGATTTTCATTTCGTTATTCTTTTTTGTTCATGGTTAGCTCTTTTTGTTGACTCATCCTTGAATTTTCCTTTTGAACGTCCCATCATACAAACTATGTTTCTTTTATTATTAGCACTAATTATAAGCTATGAATATTCATCTAAAACACAGTAAGTATTGGGTTTTTCTCCTTCTACTTATTATTTCAAATTTTTCATTTTCATTTTTATCCTATCGCTCATCTGTTGCTCAAAATGAAATAATTATTGATTCTTCTAATGAGAAACATAATTTATCTTTCAATGATATTGATAAAATGCTCAATAATTTTCCAAATATTACAGCTTCAGCTTTGCCGATTGACATTTGGCGTGTTCAATATTCGTTATGGGATAATAATATTGAACAGGCTAAGAAATATGTTAAATCGGCTTCAAAAGTAAATCCTCATGTGTATGCCGGAGAATATCTTCAAGGATTAATTTTTAGTGCTGAAGGAAATATTGATAGCGCTTATTTTTATTCAAAAAAAGCATTTGAGGGATGGCCTAAAAATATTACTCACTATGATTCTTATTTAGATATTCTTGAAAAAAAGCAAGATACAATAGCGTTAATTAAGGCTTTTGATACATTAGACATTACTTTGAAGGAACGTCCAGAATATTTTAGAAGGTTTTATAAAAGCTTCAATAAAATTAAATTGAGTTATTTGATTACTGATTTCGATGATCAGATTAATCTTAATTTAGATGATATTGTTGGTCAAATTTTTATTAGAGGTTATAATTTTCCCAATGGACAAGTTATCAGAGATACAACAAGTTCATATGAATTTTTAAATTATAATACATTAAGAAATCAAAATGGGGAAGAATTTTTATTTAAGATATTTAACGACACTCTTAATTTTTATTTCAAACGAGATCCCGATAGAGTAATAGCAAAATATTTTTCTAAATATTCACCTAAGTATAAAACGATAATATTTAGAAACGTGGAATTTCAAAAAGATAAATTTCAAGATCAATTTTTTATTAAATCTAAATAATATTTTGCAGGCATATTATTTTTAAGTACTTTTATTACTTGAAATTAGGTAACAAAATATTAAGTAAGTGCTAGGTGAATTGATAACCTCAAAAACAAGATTGCGCCTGCTGATCAAATTCTTTGTATCACAGGCCAATCGAGGTTATTTAAACGGTCTTGCCACGGAGATGGGCGAATCTACTAACGCCATTAGAAAAGAGCTTAATCATCTTCACGACGCAGGTTATCTTCAAAAAGAAAAATCCAATAACAAAATTCAATATAAAGCCAATACAAAGCACCCAATGTTCTCTGTATTGCAAAAGGTTATACTAAAACATCTAGGGCTTGAAGACGCCGTAGAGATCGTTTTAGAGCGAATGGGAGACGTGGAGCAGATTATTCTAATAGGCGATTATGCCAAAGGAATAGATAGCGGCAAAATTGAGATTATAATAGTAGGTCAGGATTTGAATACCTCTTATGTAAAAAACCTTGAAGAGAAGCTTGAAAAGCTCATTTCTAGAAAGGTTACTTTCTTTTTGTCTGCTAGCCATTCGCTAAGCGGGGAAGAGCTCATTTTATTCAATAAAAATGAGTAAAAGCGCCTTAAATTATAGTAGTCACCTACCAGCAGTAGTAAAAATTGATTAATCAATCTTTTTCAAATGAGTAAACAAAAAGCCATCATCGTTTCAGGTTA
>Ga0181563_10006603_pt1 | contig 10384 bp, 12 predicted proteins | sample 011ome_25_FD_133759 | JGI IMG/M metagenome (GOLD analysis project Ga0181563, IMG submission 133759) | Coastal salt marsh microbial communities from the Groves Creek Marsh, Skidaway Island, Georgia - 011512CT metaG (megahit assembly) | ecosystem: Environmental > Aquatic > Marine > Intertidal... | reverse complement strand
GATGTTTGTTAAGTTGTTGTTAACAAATAATAAATCACTATTGTTACACGTAATGGATTAGGACTTCTGAAGAGACCTCTGGATAACAATATCTATTATCCTTTTGTCTTACCTTCCTTGAACATCCTACGTAGACACCCGTCGAGACTGGTATTGATATTTCTTTTTTTGACCATCCATCATCAGGTTGTATCGGCTATTCGATACCTCACCGATATTGGCAGGGCTACTGATCGGGGCTGGATAGTATGCTTGGGCTGAGCAACACATGGTTTGAGGATGGACATAAGTTTGTCCGTTGGACACCTGCCACCGCATCTCTGCTCAGACACGCCAAGACAGCCCTTCACGACGATTTGGCACCCCACCTGAGCCGCAGGTGCTCTCACATCAAAGGTCATGGCGGGGTTAAGCTGTCGGTCAATTACAGCCAGAGGCTCTGTAATCATTTCGCCTATGTGGCTCGGTTTGATGTGAAGTCATATTACAGCAGCATGGACCATCAGATCATCCTCGACCTCCTCAAGCAGTGTCGGGTTAGACCGGCGATCACGTGCATTGTTGGGGAGTATTTGTCTCTCCCAGATCACAACTCAGGTGGGAAGGGGATAGTCGCAGGAGGTGCCTTATCGCCACTCATCGGGGCTTTGTATTTGATGCCTCTCGACAAGCTGATGAAAGACTTACAGGGCAGCCTTGGGGTGCGTTATCAGCGATACATGGATGACTTTGTTATCTTTGCTCCGACACGACATAAGCTGCGCAAGGCTATCAAGCAGATGTATGGGGTGTTGGATAATCTGAAGGTGCATGTGCACCCAAAGAAGCGGTTCATAGGACCAACAAGAAAGGGGTTCGACTTTCTGGGGTACTGGCTAGAACCAGATAAACCACTGACTCCCTCGCCGGTCAGTCTATCCCGCCTGATAGAACGTTCTCATCAGCTTCATGAGCGAACAGCCGATTTACATCAGCTGCGAGAGTACGTCTGCAGGTGGCACCAGTGGCACCATGGTGGGCTACGCGGACTGACGGCACGGACCAGCAGCTTTATCTGGGTCTGGCAGTACGTAACAAAAGCTCTAAGGCTTAATTTGGCACCAGAAATTATTAGATAAACTATCCGGAATCATGACCCGGGCGGGATCGAAACTGATTCTGAGAAGGACAGACCGGCGCTTTTCTCTCTAAAGCGCTTGTGGTTTCTAACGGCTCCTTAGTACCTGGTTCCCGATAGTGGTGGTTATACACGTCCGGCTTTTATTAGACGGTCGAATAAAATCTGCTTGGCTTCTATTAATAACGATGCGTTTTTAAAAAATTTCGATGAGCCTAGATCCGTACCCACCACGAATTTTACTTGATAAACTATGGTATTTCCGCCCGACGCCGCTGCGGCGCCTGTGATAACGACCTCTGCCTCCCGGACTGTGTCTCCCAAAACCCACGTCAAAACTGCATTGGGCGGATCTGCCTTGAAGCTGTCGCCTTTGTCGTCTGCCCACAACCCGGCAAACTGCTCGGCTGTCAAGTAAGCGTGGCGACGGTTCGGCCTGTCGGTCTTGGCGAAAATGTCTCGTTCCACCGGCATAACGAGGGTCGTTGGGGAGGTCATTTCAGCCGTTTGCGCTTTATGAACGAACAGCCACTCTCCCGGTTTGGCATCTTCAGCACCTGCTGAACTGGCAACGAACAGGCTCATGATAAACGCTATTGAAATAGAGATTAGGTGCTTCATCAAATCAGACTCAATTGTTTCGGGAAAAAACCAAAGATATTTCGGCAACCAACAAAGGCGATAAAACTACTAACAAATTAATATAACTCTGTAACCGATTATCGGTCAGCGTATCTCTGGAAGAAAGCCGCTATCCAATCCGCAACAAGACGATTTTTCTCCTTTCAATGAAAGCTGGGCTCCGTGCCAAGGAGATTGCATCTCTGCGTTGGCGCAATGTGTGTGATGTGTCTGGTGAGATTTCAGACGAAATACAGATTGAGGATGTCGGATCAAAGGGCAAAGGCGGAAGAACAATCCCTTTGAACCCAGCTTTACGGGAAGCCCTGGTGGAGTATCAGAAAGAGACTGAATACCCGCAATCAGACCGTTTCCTGGTTCAGTCAGAGAGAAGCGGCGGAAGTGGCGTAGCGGCTCAAACCATTGTTTCCTTGTTTCAGCGGTGGTTTGCCGACCTCTCAATGGATGGAGCCTCTTCTCATAGTGGAAGACGGACCTTCATCACCAATGCCGCCAAGAAGATTTCTACGGTGGGCGGGAGCCTTCGGGACATTCAGCAATTGGCTGGGCATTCGTCGCTACAAACCACGCAGCGATACATAGAAGGAAGCACGGAAGCGAAGAAAGCGATTGTCCGTATCGTGTAAGAATGTTAATCTTATAGAATGATAATAAGCGTTCTTTCACAAAAAGGGGGAAGTGGGAAAACCACTCTCGCTCTGGGATTAGCGGCGGCGTTTGCCAAGAAGGGCAACGCCGTTTTGCTTGTGGATGCGGATGAACAAGGGTCATCACTTACCTGGGCGGAAGTTCGGCAGTCAGAGCCGTTGTTTACTTGTGTGGGAATACCCAAGCCCACCCTCCACAAAGAACTACCTTCCTTGTCCAAAAACTACGATGTCGTGCTTGTAGATGGTGCACCTCGTGTTTCATCCGTGGCACGGAGTGCGATTGCGGCATCAGATATGGTGATAGTGCCTGTTCAGCCTTCTCCTATGGATGTGTGGGCGGCAAATGAGATTGTGGAGTTGATAAACGAAGCAAAACCGCTGAACGAAAAGATGGATGCGGCGTTCGTCATAAACAGGAAGATTACTAATACAGCTATTGGAAATGATGTCTCCAAAGCACTCGCCGAATATGAGGGCTTGTCTGTCTTAAAGAGTGCAATCCACCAAAGAGTGTCCTTTCCAGAAGCTGCGGCGCAGGGGCTTTCCATCTTTGAATATGAGCCCAAAGGGAAAGCCGCATCTGAAATCACGAAGCTGGAAAAGGAGATAAGCAAGAGATGGCAAAAAACACAGGTTTAGGCAGAAAACCGACTAAAAAGGCTGACGAACTGGACGCCTTCGTGACAGGTGCAAAAATGGTTTCGGAAAATGATGGCGAGAAAGTGCCTACAAAGCGCCTTACCGTGGAAATCCCCGCCGAGTGGCACCACAAGATGAAAATTAAGTGTGCGATGGAGGGAACAAACTTCAACACGGTGGTGAAAGGGTTCGTGGAGCAGTATCTCCGCTAATGGCAATCGCCCCACGCCAACTGGATTTTTTCGTTGCGTTACCGTCAGCGGAGATGCCCATCAAATCTGCCCAGGATTTGATGGCAAGGGCGTGGTTTAGCTTGTCCAAGGACAAACGCACGAAGCCGATAGAGCACCCAAACTATCGGAGTATCCAAATCAGCCAAGGCCCTTGACGCGAGAAAGAAACGGAAGCACCTTCTCCCTATGCTAACAGGGAAAAACGCTCTCCAATCCGATGTTAATCAGCCTTGGGAACAGACTAATCAGGCCTGGTGGGACTGGTATGTGACTCTCGCCGACAACAGCGGACAGCAAACGGACGAGCTGTTGGAAGGACCACCGCTGCCGACAGTAGAGTCGCTGAGCGACGCTGCAATTTTTGAAGAACTGGGGGCGCCCTACACGCTGACGCAACGGCACCGCGAGGCCTTTTATCGTGACGGCTTCGTTAAACTGACGAATGTGCTCACACCGGGTGCAGTGATCCGTTTGCGCCAAGAGCTGATCAAGCTTCTGGGGAAAACGTTCAACACCTCCCTCGACGGCGGCGCGCGCGACCGCTTTTTAAGTCTTGAGATGGCATGGCTCGAAAACCCAGTCGTCAGGGCTTACGTTCTCAGCGCGCGAATCGGGAAAATATGCGCAGAGCTTCTGGATGTGAAAAGCGTGCGCCTCTACCACGACAATATCCTGTCCAAGGAGCCGGGTTGCGGACGGACTCCATGGCATTACGACGATCACCATTTTCCTCTGGCGACCGACGATGTGGTGACCGCTTGGATCCCCGCCCAGCCAGTCCCAGTAGCGATGGGACCGCTGTCTTTCGCCAAGCCGCTCGGTGTTTTCGAATTAGTCAAAGATATCGAGTTCAACAAGTTTGACACCAGTTACGATCGCCGGGTCGCCGAAGCGTTCGAGGCCAGCAACGTCGCAGTCGAAAACGGAGCGTTCGATATTGGGGAAGTTAGCTTCCACCACAACCGGAGCTTCCATACGGCAGCCCGCAACAGGACACGCCAGAGCCGGGTTGTCTTGGCAAGTACGTACTTCGCGGATGGAGCGAGGATACTCGATCAACCAACTATGGTGTCGGGCGACTGGGAGAAATTCATCCCCGGTGCCGGGCCGGGCGACCTGGCGGCAAGCGAGATGAACCCGATCTGTTGGCCGTCTGGGAGCTGAGTAGATGTCGGATACTTTTCAGCGAAGCTGCGAGCACTGGAGCGAAGAGAGCCGGCATGAGATGGAACATTTCTATGCCCTTGCCTCGGTGGATTACAAACATCTCGCCGAAGCGTTCGACTGGAAGAAATGGTTGAAGTCGCGTCAGGGGGAGCTTGGCCCACGTCGGTTGAAACTTTTGGACGTTGCTTGCGGCTCCGGGAAGTTTCCCATGGCGCTTACTCAATATGCCGAAGTGGATGATTCGACTGTATCGCCCATCGACTACGCTCTTTTAGATCCATCTGAATTTTCGCTTGCCGAGGCGCGTCAAGCCCTTACGCCCCCTTTTCAGGCAGGTGCCGAATATCAAACGACTATTCAGGCGTTGGCATGCGAACGCGGCGAATTCGATATCGTCTGGGCGACGCATGCGCTTTACGCCGTGGCCGTGGCAGACCTCCAAGCCGCTCTTGAACGCTTTGTCTATGCGACATCTGGCGCAGGGTTCATTGCCCATGCCGGCAGAGAATCCCATTATCTCCGTTTCTACCAGCATTATCTTGATGGGTTCAAAAGCGGCACCGGAGTGCCCTTTTCGAGCGGCGAACAGATCGTAGAAACACTCGAGAGAATGGGCGTCGGTGCGCGCGTCGAACAGATTTCCTACTACAATGGCGCGCCTGAGGGCGCCGAGCGACAAATCGAGGGATATCTCCAGCGCTGTATTTTCGATGACACGATCAGTCTCGACGCGATGCGCAACAACCCGTTGACCGGCCCTTATTTAGATACATGCTTGCAGGATGGCCAGTGGCGGTTCGAACAGCAGGTTATGCTGATTTTCCTCTGATTCGACGTCTATTTATGCCTTTGCAAAAACACGGTTTGTGCCGGAAAGCCCTCATCACGTCAGATTTTGTCGCATGACCACACACAGTTCCCTGCGGCGAGCCGCACCGGCGCTTGGCTTGGGGTTTGCCATGGCGTTTGGTTCAAGTGTCGGGCAAACCTTTTTCATCTCTTTGTTCGCGGGAGAAATCCGGAACGACTTGGACATATCACACGGACATTTCGGCGCTCTCTATACTGCGGCGACGCTTGCCAGCGCGGTTGTCCTCTTGTGGCTGGGAAAATTGGCCGACAGCTTCGATCTGTCGCTGATTGGCGCGCTTGCACTGGTGGGTCTCAGCAGCTCCGCGATGCTGATGGCGGGTGCCGGTTCTTTCTTTGTTCTTTGTTTGGCGCTGTTCGGGCTGCGCCTCTTCGGCCAAGGTCTGCTCAGTCACGTCGCAATTACGGCTATGGGGCGTTGGCATTCAACCGACCGCGGAAAGGCGCTCAGCGTTGCGACACTGGGATATCCCGCGGGAGAGGCGATTTTGCCCATTCTAGTGGCGTTTTTGCTGGCCCTTCTGACCTGGCGTGAAGTCTGGATAAGCGCTTCGGCTGGGATGATCGTCATCGTGTTGCCTGTGTTTCTGTGTCTCGGTCACCTCGTGCGCGTGCGCCGACTCGACCGGCCCCAAAACGATCCCAAAGAAGACGAAGCTCAAAGACGTCAGTCCTGGACCCGGGCGCAGGTCCTCCGGGATCCGCGGTTTTTCGCGCTATTACCGGGGCTTCTTGCGCCCCCTTTTGCGATCACAGGCGTTCTGTTTCACCAGGTTCACCTTGTCGAGACGAAATCGTGGACGCTCGCAGCGTTCGCTGCCTGCTATCCGCTTTACGCCATAAGCGCGACGGCTGTTGCGCTTGGGGCCGGCTGGATGGTGGACCGGGTAGGCGGCGTCAGCCTGTTGCGGTTTTACCCGTTGCCGCTCGCTTTCGGCCTCGCGCTTTTGGCCACAATTGACGCGTTCTATGCCGCGCCTGCGTTCATGATTTTGATGGGGGCGACGGCTGGCGGAGCCACTGTTGTGCTTGGTGCAGTGTGGGCCGAGCTATACGGCTCTGAGCATCTCGGTGCGATCCGATCTCTGAGCGTTGCCCTTTTGGTGCTGTCGACGGCAATCGCTCCGGGGCTGATGGGATTGCTGATCGACACCGGAGTCGGTTTGGAATTTCAGTTCGCTATTTTGTCTATTTACGTCTTTACCTGCGCGATTATTTTCGCGGTGATGTTGCCAAATTTGTCGGCAGAACGACCGCCGCCGATACAGGCGTGACAGCAGCCATGATGCTCCATGGCCGGGTTTTTGGACCTGCCCCCCCCTGATACTTTAAGGATACCTTCCAGAAAAATGAGTGTGCGAAAAAATATCGTTTCCAGTTGGACGCAAAGTCTCTCGCGCGGCCAACATCCCGACCACGCGGACCTGCGCGACCATCTTCTGGTCGTTCATCGCGATCACCCGGGCTTTACGGAGTCCTGCGCCATGAGATGCCGGGATAAGTCGGGGCGTAATAGTTACGAGGTGCTTGCCGAAATCGTCGACCCTGGCCGGTATTCACGCGTGTTGGACCTTGCCTGCGGTAGCGGCGCTCTCCTCGAAATCTGCAGCCGGCGGTGCGGCCCGAATGCCGAATTGACCGGCGTGGACATGAGTGCGGAGGAGCTGGTACTGGCGGAACAGCGGGGTCTCCATCCCACGACCAAGCTATATGAGGGTATTTCTCAGGACCTTAACTTCATAGTGGACGGTTCGTTCGACGTAGTCCTGTGTCACTGGGCCTTGACCTTGATGGATCAGGTCTCCGGGGTGCTGGGGGAAGTTAAACGCGTGCTTAAGCCGGATGGAGTCTTCGCGGCGATCGTGGATGGCGACCCTGCAACTGCCCCCGGCTACTCGGAGATACATGAATTAATCTACAACGTGGTGCGGCGCGAACAGCCAAGATTCGGCGAGATCGATCTGGGAGACGCCCGTGTTCGCACGGGGCAAGCCCTGAAGCAGCTTGCCGCTAAGTCGTTTGAAGGCGCGCAAGTCGACATAGAACCTTTGGTCTTCGATCTGTACGCCTCCCCGGATGTTTTGGCGCGCGAGGCGGCCGGTTTCTTTTACGCATCGTTCATGTTGGCGCCGCCCGCTCATCGCCAGATGCTTAAGGAGCTCGAAGCCCTCTTCGCCGAGCAGCGGAAGGCCGATCAGAGTAGGTTTGCATTGCCCGTAAACAGACTGGTCATCCGCCAATAACAACCCGCTCACCTCTGTACGAAACCGCAAAAGATTAAAACAACTACTATTTCAAGGGCATTGTTAGAGCAAAACGGCTTGAGACGGCGCTGTCAAAGCAAACGGGCTTAATACGGAGCATGGTGGTTCGTAGCCTCGACGGATGAAAAATCCGTTCCGCTATCTCAACTCTTCGCCCGAGATCATCCGCCTGACGGTGATGATGTACATTCGCTCTCCGTTATCGTTGCGCCAGGTAGAGGATTTGCTGTTTGGGCGTAGAATCGATATCTGTCACGAAACGTTGCGGTTCTGGTGGAACTGGTTGGTCCGATGTTTGCCGCGGAGATTAGGAAGAACCGAGTTCACAGCCAATCATACTCACGATGGCGCTGGCACCTAGATGAGGTTTTCGTAAAGATCAATGGCGAGACGCATTATTTGTGGCGCGTAGTTGATCACGAAGGCGAGGTGCTTGAAGTTTTCGCCACCAAACGCCGGGATCGCAGGACTGCGATTGCTTTTATGAAGCGCGCGATGAAGCGGTACGGTCAGCCGAAGGTGATCGGGAATGCCGGGGACCAAGAGTGTGGACGTTGGATTAATAATCGGGCCGAAAACTCATATCAGCCGTTTCGAAGACGGGAAGGGGCGATGTCGAAATTCAGAGATGTGAGGACCCTGCAAAAGTTCTGCTCAATACACGCTTCGATCCATATTCATCTCAACCTCCAACGTCATCTCAACAACCGTGAAACTTTCAAGTAGAACCGCTCAGCTGCTCTGGCAGAATGGCGCCAACTGGCGGCATGAAATCCGCATCATTTGGATATTCGGAGACTGGTTCGCATTGGTCTGACGGCACAAGCATCAGACAATTATCGACATACTCATCTGTGTATCTCCTGTGGCGCACGGGTGCAGGGGTGCAGGGTGTGTATGCTTTAATCGATAGTTACTATGGTTAATTACATAGTTAATATGATCAACAAAAGTGTACACTCTATGCACTCCCTGCACTATGGATATTAAAAGTCCGTCGTTATATTGAAGACGTCTTTAATGATTATATCCATATAGACGTAACCAGAGCTCTTTCTTCTTTTGGAATACCCACGTTCCTGTAGTCTACTACTGAAGATCACATTGCTACAGGAATCTGAATGACCGTTATTTTGACACCACTCCAGGTAAGCTTCGTATAGGTCTGCCACCTTTGTGGTTGCCGTAGGTGAGTCGGCAATACATTCGCTAATGAAGTGACTGAAAAGATCATGGTCAGACCGATAGAGATTAGTGGCCTCCTCGACGGCCTGAGAGGTGCCTAAGGCGGATTCTCGTGAAGGGTTGTCTCGTGCTTCTAGCCAGTCGCGCGCGCCTCTCACCAGCCAGGCAAATATCCCTTCTTTCTCGGTACGAAGCCTGTCTGGGAGTGTCTGGTCGATATCGGCAAGATCAAATTGTTTACTAAATGGGACGACTTTGACCCGTCTCCAGAAGCCGTGTGAACCATCTTTGGCAATCGGTAAATGGTTGGCTAAAAGCCAGAGTTTGAATTCTGGTCGAAACTCGAATGACGACCCATAAAGAAACGAACCAGTGATGGTGTCGTTACCGGTAATTTTCTTCACGAGTGCCTCAGAAAACCGTCGGGCACTGTCAGTTTCAGAGGCTAAGGCGAAACGTATTCCTTGCAGCTTCGCTACGCTTTCCATCACCCGTATATTCGATTTTTCCTGAGATAAAAACGTTTCAAACTCTGCTGATCTTCCATAATCCCCAAGTATCTCTAGCAAAAGTTCAAACAACGTCGATTTGCCGTTAGCACCGGTGCCGTAGGCAATGAAAAATGTCTGCTCACTCGATAGGCCAGTGATTGTGTAACCCAGAGCCAGCTGGATCCAGCGTATCAGCTCTTTATCGCCGGAAAATACCTCATTTAGGAACCTGAAAAACTGCGGACACTTAGCGCTATCGTCGTATGAGACTGCAGCCCGTTTTGTGACTAGGTGAGTTGAGGAGTGTTTCTTCAGTTGCCGGGTTCGAAGGTCTAGAACCCCATTTAGGCAATTCACTATGCTCAGGTCTGTATCAAACTGATAGGCGTGTGATGTCATTTCTGGATATTTCGAGGCCATAGTGACCATCGTTTTTATCCGATGGTGGGCTTGTGACTGGTTGGCCCAGGAAGCCAGTCGTTTACGCCCTTCTTCTGTTGGACAGGTTGAGGCCTCTTCGTATATGCGGCAGGCAGTATCTATCGCCATCTTGAAGACCTCGGTTTCTTTATTGATGTTCCATCGGGTTCCATCCCAAACAGCCCACTTGGACTTTTCGACGATGTAGCGCAGCCTGTCTTGATTATGCTCGATGAAGCGGTGCATGTTGCCGACGTCATCGCAGGCGTGCTTCATCCCAATTTGCTCATGCTGCGGGATTACTTTCGATGATTCTGAGTTACTTTTTTCCATGGATTTGTGTCCTAGAGGTTCCCCTGATTTGCTCGGGGAATAGGTTAATTCGAACAGGGTTTTGTTGACCCTGAACGCCGTTAGCTGGATCACAGCTACTCTGGCAGCAGGAACCTCTAAAAAACAAAATCTCTATAGGTCTGATCTAAAACAAAAAAACAGTGGTGCGCGTCTCTGTCTGATTTTCTTAATTCTGGGCAGAAGGACACTAAATTGGGCAAAGAAGCCTATAGTTTTTTAGCGATATCGTCGTGTCCTTCCCCCCTAAAACTGGGCCATTATTTTGTTCCAGATAGGGGAGATTTCGATGGCTCGGAAACGACATTCAGACGAGGACATTCTGAAGCTGTTGCGTGAGATTGAGGTGAAGCTG
>Ga0181563_10006591_pt1 | contig 10392 bp, 10 predicted proteins | sample 011ome_25_FD_133759 | JGI IMG/M metagenome (GOLD analysis project Ga0181563, IMG submission 133759) | Coastal salt marsh microbial communities from the Groves Creek Marsh, Skidaway Island, Georgia - 011512CT metaG (megahit assembly) | ecosystem: Environmental > Aquatic > Marine > Intertidal... | reverse complement strand
CTACAAATAAGACCGCCCTTAACGTTCACAAAGGATTGCTTTATTAAGGGCTTTAGACTGCTCTAGAGCCTGTTTTCTCTGGATGTCAATCATCTGGTAAATCTGGCTGAACAGTGACAGGGTTTTGGCCCGCGTCCAATTTTTCTCCCGTTCCCGTATATGGCGTTCAAGGATACAGAGGTCATTTATTCGTCCGAGACTGTTCCCAAGTGCATCCAGTGTCGCAAAAATTTTCTGGTCCCGTTTTGTCATGGCGCTCTTCATACCGTATTGGTACATGAGTTTTTTTACCTGCTTGCGCCAGGCATGCAGAGCCTCCCAGTCATTGCCTGATATCTGTCGATCACCGTTCAGGCAGAGTGATACCAGTCGTTTCGATAGAACTTCCTGCATTTCCGTTACCGGGAGTGGCTTTTCAAGTATGGGATTAGCCACTTCTTCAATACTTTTTAACAGGTCTTTGATGCGTTTGATTTCTATCGATGAGAGGTGATTTTGCTCCAAACTTTTCTGCAAATCGGTAATCAGTGTTTCAAGAGAGGCGTCCTGTGAAGCGCTTTTCAACTCTTTCAGAAGGCCGTACATGACATGAGAATCCCGTTGCCCGCCGAGAAGGTGAGCAAGCTTCCTGAGAGCATTTCGCAGTTTGTCATGTTGCTGTGTGGAAATGCCCAGGAGTCGCAGGAGCTGAAGTCGGGCACGAAGCAGCTTAGTGCCCTTGCGCAGTTGATGAATTGTGTCACTGTCGAGTACGGACAGGTTTTTAGCGGCGTTACTAAAGGGATTATGATTTGGCGGCATGGTTTCTAAAGGAAATTGATCAGTTATTCAACCCACATCGCCAGGATAAATATGATTCCTACCCAGAAAGCATACATACGTTGAATGACATTGTTGTATGTCAGGTGAATCCAGGTATGGATACAGCGGCTTATTACAAATGACCAGGCGAGGACAAGACTATAGGGAGTAACCTGGTCCATGGCGATGGCAAGCGTGGCAATGACATAGAAAAGCACGGGAATTTCGAACATGTTGCTGAATGCGCGAGTGGTCGTGATGACATTTTCCGGAGCCTGACTGGAGGAGTCGGCTCCCATCAGTCGAAAATAATCCAGGCCAACCTGCCGGGATCGTACACAGACAAAGCGGGCTTTCAACGCTATCCCGGCGATTATAAGAGTCAGGATAACCATGGTGAACATTGGAACAATCATGGTGCTTCTCCTTGATAGCAAAAGCGCAAGTTCAGGCCTTCCAGTCGATCCAGCGGCCATGGTAATCAGCACGGGCCAATAGACGCTCTTCTCCTCCTGGCCACAGTGTCAGTGTCAGGGCAGCGCCTGGATCTTCACCATCAGCTTCAAGGCGTAGCCAGGCCAGTGGCGCCTGTCGCGATGCACGCGCTCCTGCAGCTTCAATGACCTTTCGGTTTTTTTCCTGTTCAACAGGATCCTGATAAGTCCACGCAATAGAGTGATAGATAACATGCACAGTTCCCGGAACCGGTTGCCATAAACGCATTGGTAACCAGCGGCTGATGTCTGCCGGGGTCACCTTGTATGCTTTATCTTCCAGGATCTTCAGCGCCGATGACGTCCTGTCAAATCGGTCAAACTGGTCTGCCCAGATATAGGATAGCAACCTCAATCGTTGCTCGGGGTCTTTGAAAGACACCGGATGGAGGTCGCAAGCGGCCCGGGTGGTCACTGCTATGGGTATGGTTTGCGGTGGCGGGTTCCCATGCCATTGCGGGGCAAGCTGAACTGGACTTTCCGGATCCCCCCATGGCTGTCCATTGAGTTGGTAACCAAAACTGTCCCAGCAGAGATTGATGCCTGCGCTGGCACCCAGTTCCGATAAGAGCAGGGGTAAACCGGTTTCATGCACGATCTTCAGAAAGCCGGGTAGCAAAATTCCCGAGCGCCTGACTTCATTGGTCTGAGGTGCAAAGTGAAGAAAGTGGAGAACAAACTCTTCATAGTCGTGGATCGCGTGTTCCAGCGCATTCCATAATTCACTGTCGTTGACATGTTCATGATGTGGTGGGTATACCTTTGCCAGTTGACTGCACTGCCTGGTCAGCACCAGTGCATGGAGTGCGCCGGCAATGCGCAGGGGCATAGCCATCCCCCAGAAATTTTCAGGCAGGGGTATTTTGCGCAGGTGTGCGGTGAATGTATGGTCTTCTTCGAGGTGTTTCGCAAAAAGCCGGCATAGCCTGACCATAAAGGGGGAATCCAGTTCCTCGCAGTAACGGGCCTGGGTCAGGAAGTGGTGCTGTATGTCCTTGAGCGTGGCATCAGAAAGAGTCATAAGTAATTACCCTGCATGAGAATATTCTGGTTCATTACCAGAAAAAGTAGAAAACCGGGAGATTCTTTCATCTGCCTTTCTGCCCTGACATTTCAGCGCTATTTAACGCGTGACCGGGGCAAAAGTAAAACCTGTCTGGATGATTCATGCGTATTTCCAGCGGTAATAGATACTGGATAGGGTAAACGCCAGAAGGGCAAAAACGAGCATGAGCCCACCCCAGTGAAAACGGGCGATATTAAGGAAAAAATCTGCCGAAAATGCCACCATGGCAGAGGAAAGTTCATTGCCTAGTCGCCTTAAAACTGTGCGACTGGATGCCTCATGGATTTCTCTGGCCTTTGGATACAGCAGCACACCCCAGATACAAAAGACAGTGAGTATGCCCCACTTTTCCTTGCCTGCCAGAATCAGGGCAGGGGTCCCAAGTGCAAAGCCGATAATCAGCCAGGATTCGATTTGGGCGATTCGGTAGTAGCTGACTCCTCCATAAACCGGAAAACTGGTCAGTGGCAGGAATAGACCGGCCGCCAGCAATAATGATGAAAGATAGATAACCAATTGAAGGCGGTTTTTAGTGGACATAAGTCATAACAGCAAAGATTTCACTGCTGCCTATTATGATGACTGGCGTGTATAAAAAAAAGAAGTCCGGATTCGGGTGGGAACAGGCGTCATATTGCCACGCGGGAGTGTGGACTCAAAGCAGGCAGTGATCGCTATGAATTGCCTTGACCAGAATGCTGTCTGTCAGCTCTTTTTCCCGGCTGCCCAACAGGACTGTCATGTCACGTACGTAATCCTGTCTGCTTGCAAATAGGTGATTGGCATTGTGAATCACTTCCTTGTGAGCCCAGGTCGACAGGGCCAGTAGTGAGCTGATACCGACCTTGATAAAACTGGCAGAGAGCGCGTCGAACAGTATGCAGGAGGACCGGTTAAAGCCATTATGGGATGATGCTGCGGACCTGAGGTCCATGAGTACCAGGTCAACTGCTTCATGAATGCTGGAATCAATGTCAGTATCATTGATATCCAGCGATTTCCGCGTGACGGAAAAAAAGTGCGGTGAACTGCCTTCGATAGAGACACTATTCATCTCCCGTCGAAGATTGAGCTCAAGCTCTGCCCTGAGTAACTCCTGCAAGTCACTATCCTTATGTCTGCTGCCTAAAAGAATTGTGTATTTGTTCATCCCCTCCAGAGATACCCGGGAAATATCCGCTTCCAGCAAAATCCGGTAGAACCGATCACTGGAATCATGACTTATGGTGACCAGATGCAGGTGACCTTCAGAGTCTGCAAAGGGGAGTTCGGTTGATATCGTATGGGACTCCGCAGGATGGTGTATGGCATTCATGAAATGAGGGTTCCGTTTACGGTCTGTTCAAGCTTGTTGATACCCGGGAAAGTGTTTTCAGATATTCAGGTAGATACTAGGGAGTATCCCCAGGGAAAACAGTGACCTGAGTCTAAGTTTTATGTGGAGTATTTGTCTGGTTGGCGGGGCAATTTATGCCAGAAGTATATTTCAAGCCAAGGCATACGGTGAAGTGGTCAGCGCAATGCTTTGTTATTTGTTTGCAACGTAGTACTGGACTCCCCGATTCACAGCAACCTGCGTGAAGGAGTCAAGTTGATCGCGCAGGCAATCATACATGGCATTTACGTAATCATGCTTGCAGGTAAACAGGTGCTGCTTTTCACGAATGACCTTATGATGACATTCCATTGAGCCACCGATGATTGTGCTGATGCTGCTGATAAGCAGACAGACGGCAATTCTGTCCTCAAGCAGTCCAGCAGGAACCCGACGACGATTCTTCTTGATCCAGCTGTCAGTAATTTCGCCCCTTAACCATGCAATGCCTTTGTTTACGGCCTTAACGATGCTTTCGTCAATGTCGGTGCACTCAAGATCCATGGTGTTTTTACTCACAGAAAAACCAAAAGGGGGGCCTCCTTCAATGTTAAGCGTATTACTGGCGAACTGATGATTGATTTCCAGGGCAGAAGTGAGCGTTTCACTTTTGCCTGTGCTTTTATCGAGACAGGATATTCCCACGACATAATTGTTCAGACCTTCAAAACCTATCTGGGACAGATTGACGCCAAACTCCAGTGTGTAAACCCGGTTATCCAGATCCTGGGAACTTTTCCCTAATAATGTCTGGTCGGATTTACGTCTCGATGGCGTGTCTGAATGTATTTTCGTCGTGCTCATGTTTTTCGGCTGCTATGCACGGATTCCTGATTTTTGTGGTCCGGATGCTTATGCTGTGCTTTAGTATGACTGTCATCAAGGGCCATAACCTGACATTGGGTGCTCGGGAATAAGAAGATTTATCGGGCTGGAATTGTCAGTGTTCAACAGGTCACTGAATCATTGGACTAACTGGCTTGTGACTGGAACCAGTGTGCCATTGGTGGTTTCAGCTACTTTGAAGTTGAAGACATAATTTGCTTCAAGCCCCATGCGCAGGTCTGTGATTAGGATGGCACCACGACGCTGGGTGACACGATAAAAACCATGGGTGAACCAGAGCAGGCGCTGCACAGGCCAGTGGTCAGAAATCTCATCAAGCAGGTGATCGTCACTGCCATAGTGATCAAATTGTATATTTTCAGGGTCACCGAAAACCGGGGTAAAAGCATCAAAATAGCCATTCGCATTCCTGCCAATAATTCGCCATTGCAAGGTGTTAAACGGGGCAGGTGTTGTCATGACCCGGTCATAGGCCTGGGCTTGACTGGCCAGTGCCTGTTGGGCGATATCATCAACCACGATTTTGGCAACCACAGTCCAGGCCAGGTAGAGTGAACTGAAAGCCAGTCCGGCGTGATTGAGATGTTTTCCCAGATTTTTATTCCGGTCCATCACCATGGCAGATATGACGCCCACCAGTAACCACAGTGTATAGGCTGGATCAACAATAAATATGGTTGATCCACTGACCGGATAGGCGGTAATTGGCCAGAACAACTGTGTGCCATAAACCGTGAAGGCATCAAGCAGCGGATGAGTGAACAGGGCAAGAAATACCATCCAGAACATGCGTTTACGGTGCACCTGCAATGATGGCGCGAACTTCAGGATAAACCAGGTCAGAAATGGTGAGACAAGCGTCAGCACCAGCAGGGAATGGGAAGCAGAACGGTGATATGTAAAGGTGGCAACGGCATCATGCCAGGGAATGAATGAATCAAGGTCGGGGAGTGTTGCAATAGCGCCGCCGATGAGAGCTGCCCGGTTGCCGACTTTTCGGCCAAGAACCGCTTCACCGATTGATGCCCCCAGGGCAAATTGTGTGATGGAATCCATGACGAGTATTGTTCAGAGATTCCCCTTGCCAGGCAAGCAGGATTTATCGGTGTTGGACTGTGTAAATTAAAACAGGAGAGTGTATGCTTCAGGTTCCGTCTTAATAAGAAAATCAAGGATATCTATATGTCTGCTTATCTTGTAGCCACTTATCGTGTTACCAATCCGGAAGGGTATGGTCCATATCCCGATGCGGCCTCGGAGACTCTGGCCTCGGCCGGGGCGGAGGTTATTGCTATTGATATGGATACTGACGTAATGGAAGGAGAAGGTTATCCGATTACAGTCATCCTCAAATTTGAATCCAAGGATGCCATAAAGGCCTGGTACACCTCGCCGGAATACCAGGCAGTCAAGGGTTTGAGGACAGATAATACTGAAGGCAGTATTGTGCTTGTTGAAGGTTTGGGCTGATCAGTTGACGTTCGCAGTATGATCCGCTTAAAAAAGGCCTTGCCAGGTGGCAAGGCCTTTTTTTTACTGCGGATAATCAGCGTGGTCTTGGGCCATAGTGTGGCATGTCTTCTCCATATTCATAGGCCCCCAGATCAGGCGCCCTGCCGTTAAACCCGTCATTGATGTTAGGCAATACAACTCCTGCATCCACTGCATCTGATCTGCGCCGCAACCGCAGGTCCACTTCATCGGGGTCGTACAGTCTTGTGGGATCGTCCAGGTCAGGCATCCGGGCATTTACAAAAATATCGTAATCCACCAGAACGCTGTTCGCATCCTGTCCTGAACCCTGCTGGTATGCCTCGAATGTGGCAAAGTTTCTCTCCACGAGTGGGCGCTCATAATCTACAGACACCTCCCGTGGCGGTGAATGCCAGCTGAAAGCCACATCAGTGTCCGGATTGACATGGAAGCCGTTGTAATCGGAAGAGGAATAGTTGGTATAGGTGCGTATGGCCATCGTAGCGGGTTGGCGCTGCTGGCCAAAAATCAGGTTGTTACGGAAGTGCAGGTTGGACGCCGGTGTAATTTGGCGGACTTCACCAATGTAGGTGTTGTGGTAATAGTGTACACCAGCAGGATCTGCATGGATTTTCACAGGGCCATAGGGGGAATGGTAGACCACGTTACGGATGAAGTAGACCGGCCCGCCGAATACCGGCTGTGGACTCATACCACCGACAGCGACATTGAAACAGCGGTTATCAAAGACCCGGACGTTATGCATTGAACCATCGGCCTCAAAGCAGTTGTCATCCAGGTTGGAGACATCATTACCATAAATATCGATAGAGACGGGCATGCGATCACGCGGAATGTTGGGGTAACCATCAGGCATGCCATAGGTGGCATGATCGAGCGCATCGTGGAAACCCTCCACGTAATTGTAGGCAATGACATGGCCGGCTCCATAGATCGAGACGGCATAGTAGGAATCCAGCAGGCGTTTTTCCTCGAACCCTTCCACCTCATTCCAGGGTGGAATGTTGTACCAGCCCATCAGGGCATCCGGACGTCGTCCGATCATTTCATTGTCTGCAATATAGAACTTGCGAGAACCCGACCAGTCCGAATGAATTGCCGTGGCCACATCCTCAAAGCGGCTGTGTTTTACCATGATGCCTTCAGCACCGATGATGTTTTTCATGCCAGCTTCGATGGCGATATTGGTGTTGCGGAATGTCAGGCCTTCAAACAGGTGCCAGTTACCACCCATCATATTGAACAGGACATTGTTGTCTGCTCCATCGAAAATGACTTCGCCGTCTCCGGCGGCCTTGATGGTAATTGGCATGTCTTCCGTACCATCAGCCGTGAGGTAATAGGTGCCGTCCCAGGTGGTTCCACAGCAGGTGGTGTAGCCGGAGTCGATTTCGTGGGTGTAGCTGCGGCGGTTGAACTCCTTGTAGACGCCGGCATGTACCAGGATGGTATCGCCAGCCCGGACCCGGGGATTTGACGCCCGGCTCCAGTCACCGCCAAGCCCCGCCATGTAATAGGCTTCCAGAAGGCCATGGAAGGATGGCTGTTCTTCCGGTCCTGTATGATCCAGTGGATAAACGTGGAGCTCCCGGCCGCCAGAAAACGCCTCCGGTTCCGCCCGGGTGGTCACATCTACGATGCGCTCGGCCCTGCCGACCACGCCGTCAGGATCAGTCATGGTGAAACGGGCTTCGTATTGGGTGTCCGGCTCAAGGTAGAAGATACTGCCGGCAAACATATTGGGGGCAGTGTAATCCAGGGTCTGGTCAAAGACAGAGCGCTCATTGTGAATGCGCACCAGCGGCAGTCCTTCCTGCCACTGTCGTTCGCCCTTTTTACGATAGGCCAGGGCTACCGAGGCATCCCGGTCATCATCGCCTTCGATGTACCATTCAAAACCAAGCGAGATCAGGGTAGGAGGCTCAATAATCAGTTCCCCCGCTGTGACATTGTTCTGTGCCATGGCAAGACCTGAAAGCAGGCCCATGCAGCAGGCTGTGCTGGCAAGAATGAGTTTTTTTGAAAAGGTCATGTATCCCCCTTGTATCGGACCATTCCTGATAATTAACAGTCATCATTCTGCTACAGGCAATAGTTAAAACAAAGGGGTGAATGTTGGTAAGAAAGTGAAAGCGTCAGGGGGCTCGCCTGATGATGTCAGTGGTCGTTTGCCCCAAAAGCAGAAAAATAGATGGCATTGACCAGTATCTGGAAGTTGGGACCAGTATGATCATCCAGTGCATTGGGCTGGTATTCCCCCGGCTGCCAGGTGACCACACGGCCCGTCCAGCCCTGGCGCTCAAGAACATAACCGAGGGTTCGAGGTGACCCTGAATCCGTGGCAAAAAGCGGTGTGCGGTGCTCCCCTGGCTCATGATGCACCCGGATCAGTTCATACAGCTCGTCAGGACGATTGGTAAACAGGGGAAAGGTGCCTGCATCTACTTCTTCACTCCCCTGAAAGGCCCCGGATGATGAATACTCCAGACCATTACGGGTTATAAAATGACCTGGTTGAATGTTATACACCCTTTGGCCAGACTCTGTATTCCATTCTATGCTGTCAGCTTCGCTGCCTATAAGGGCCAATAACGGCGCCTTCACCCCCCGATTCCTGAAATCCACATACAGCCCATGGTGCAGGACGACCAATCCCATGCCTTCCTGCAGGCCCTTTTCCACCCCTTTGGTGAATTCAGGTTGGGCATTACTACCTTCACAATCGGTCGCGCCACGATGGGCAAAATACAAAAGCACATCGGGTGGATTGTCTGAACCCAGCGACACGAGCGCATCATCAACGCATTGGCTGTCGACCGTGTTAATGCTGGCAATAGCAAGTCCGCTAGTGCTTCGGGAAAGTGCCGGTGCCAGATCTTCAGGCTGGGTCAGAAGCTCATCGGGTAACTGGTGAGGATTAACTTCGTCAGCCACGATAAGGATAGAAATTGGCGGGTGTTCCGGAAGTGAAGCCGCTGTTGCCGCTGATGTATACAACAGGAAAAGTAACAAAACGGGAAAGCGATTCATGGTTTGGATCCTATGAAAAATCTGCAAAAAAGAAGTAGATCATGGCAACCAGGATACACAATACAATCCCGGAAGGAACGGCAAAGCGCCAGGGAGTCATGTCCACGGCTTTCACATCCACTTCCTGCCAGGGGGCAGGGAGGGGTCGACAATATCGAATGGTAAACATCAACAATACAAGGCAGGCAAACATCAGTCCCAGGAAATGATACTCATGAAATACCGCAACCAGCGCCGCCAATGGTCCGATGAAATATCCTGCTGCGATTACCAGGGGGCCTGCAATGAGCGCTATTTTGGCCGCCAGAGGCGGTGTATGTTTCGAAATCATACCTACCAGAACCACGGAAAAAATAGGGATGAAGTAGATGCCATTCATCTGTTGCAGATACCCGAAAATACTGTCCTGACCGATCAGTAGGGGAGCCGCAATGATGGCGATAATGGAAATGATCCAGCCAAAAGCCTTACCTTTTCGTACAGCATCTTCTTCTGTTGCGTCCCTGTTGAGCAAACCCTGGTAAAGGCCCAGGCTAAACAATGTACAGGTACTGTTCAGCGCCGAGTTGTAGCTGGACAGGATGGCACCCATCATGGCTGCTGCAAAAAAACCAGCCAGACCAGTGGGCAGCACCCGGTTGACCAACAGGCCATAGGCCTGGTCAGCACGATCCAGGTCCGTAAACATGGCGAATGCGATCAGGCCGGGAAGCACCAGGTAAAGTGGTCCCAGCAGTTTCATAAACCCTGTCATCAGGACACCTTTCTGGCCTTGAGCCAGGGAGGAGGCGCCAAACGTCCGCTGGATTATCTGCTGGTTGGTGGTCCAGTAGAAGGCATGCAGTAGCAAAACGCCGGTGAAGAGTGTGCTGAAAGGAACAGCACTGTCCTGCGCTCCATTGGACCTGATGCGCCCGGGGTTGCCTTCTGCTACTGCATGCAATCCATCACCAAGATTGCCGTCACCAAGCGCCATGAGCCCAAACCAGGTAATCAGCAGGCCGCCAATGAGCAAGCCAATACCGTTCAAGGTGTCTGATACTGCAACTGTTCTGAGTCCCCCGAACAGGGCATAGATTGATCCGATGATGCCAACACCCCAAACAACGATGTGTATAGTCGTGTTATAGGATTTAATGCCAGTCAGGGTCTGGATATCCAGAATACCAATGAGTCCGGTGGCTCCTGTGTAAAGAATAATCGGAAGCAGGATCATGGCATAGGCAGCAAGGAAGATCAGTGTGCAGATGGCCCGAGTCTGGTGATCGAAACGCTGTTCCAGGTAT
>Ga0181563_10006588_pt1 | contig 10393 bp, 7 predicted proteins | sample 011ome_25_FD_133759 | JGI IMG/M metagenome (GOLD analysis project Ga0181563, IMG submission 133759) | Coastal salt marsh microbial communities from the Groves Creek Marsh, Skidaway Island, Georgia - 011512CT metaG (megahit assembly) | ecosystem: Environmental > Aquatic > Marine > Intertidal zone... | reverse complement strand
GGGGGGGGGCGACGCGCGCCGGCAAAGGCACCGTCGATTTGTTTGAGGTATTACGGGACGCGGTCGAGACGACCGCGCGTGGGTGCTTGAATGCGGACTTTTGAAACGAGTCTATTGAAAGGAAAGCGAACGAACGCGACGAGCGACGTACGAAAAAGCGCGAATCATCAAACGCCCCGAATGATGCGTCTCATCTCAGAACCGGCGGGAGTCTACTACGGTACAAGTACCGTAAGGTTACTTGCGCCCGATGGCGGCGATGACGGCGGAGAAGTCCTCGTCGTCCTTGCCCATCCTGCGCGCCGTCTTGTACATCTCGTTCGCCGCCGCGGCGACGGGCATCTCCTGCGCGAGCTCGTCCCCGAGCGCGAGCGCGAGGCGCATGTCCTTCTGCTGGTGCTTCAGGGGGAACGCGGGCGGGTACGCGCCTTTGATCATGTTCGGGCCCTTGAGCGCGAACATCGGCGCGTTGATGGCGCCGAGCGCGACGATCTGCAGCAGCGTCTCTTGGTCGAGCGCCGCCGCCTCCGTCAGCGACAGGCCCTCCGCGAAGGACGCCATCATGCTCCCCATCACGGAGTTCACGATCAGCTTCATCTTCGCGCCCGCGCCCACCTCGCCCAGGAAGAAGTGCGCCTTGCCCATCACCTCCAGCGGCCCCTTCGCGCGCGCGTACAGCGCTTCGTCCCCGGCGGCCATGAAGATGAGCGCGCCCTGCTCGGCGGGCGCCTTCGACCCGGAGACGGGCGCCTCCAGGAACGACGCGCCCGTGCCCTTGATGTGCCTCGAGATCTGCGAGGAGGTCCCCGCGTCCACGGTGGAGACGTCCACGTAGCCCTTCCCGGGACCGAGCCCGGGCGCGGCCGCCTCCGCGCACGCGAGTGCGGCCTCGGGGGTGCTGACCATCACGAAGGTCACCTCCGACGCCGCGCACGCCTCGGCGGCGGTCGCGGCGAGCGTCGCGCCGGCGTCCACCAGAGGCTGGCACGCCGCCGCCGTGCGGTTCCACACCGTCAGCTCGTGGCCAGCCTTCATCAGGTTCAAGGCCATGGGAACACCTTTCGTTTTCGTTTTCGTGGAGTCGTGGAGTCGTGGAGTCGCGGGGAGGCAAGGAGACGAAGCGGTGAGCGTCGAGAACGTCGAGACGCTCGGAAGCGAGCTCGGAAGTGAGACGCGCCGAGAAAAAGGTTTCGGGGTTTCGAGGTTCGCCCGGATCCGCGACGCACCCATGATGCCGGCGCCGATGAAGCCGAGCTTGGTGGGGGTGGGCGAGTCGGCCGCCATGGTTACGACGGAGCGCGTGGAGCGGACGGGGGGGCGGGAGGTGGGGGTGGATCGCCTGCTGGGGGTGGGGGTGTCAGCGGGGTGCCGTGATGCCGAGCGCCTTTGTTGGATAAAAAGGATCGAGGACACGACGAGGGACTGCGCCTCGCTCCGGTCGACGCGAGACGCGGCGCACCTTTGGAGCGACTTCGAGGGCGCGCGTGTGGGAACGGCGGTGGGCAGACGGCACGTCTGCGCGAACATCGAGGAGTGGCACCCCGAGCGCGCGGGGTCCGCCTCTTCTTTAAAGACGTGATGATGAGAAGAGGGAAAAGTCGGCTCGGACACCGATCATGCCGCAGTGCCGGTCCGCCACTCGGTGGCAAGCCGTTTGGAAAGACGTTTTCGTATAGGATACCGTCGGGTCAGATGTCACTCCTCGTGGCACCCGCAGGTGACGCATGGACGAGATTCTGAACCACGGGTACGTGTCGCCGTCGCGCGCGCGCAGCGCGACGGTGTCTCGGCGCGCTTTCCTCGCGGGCGGAGGCCTGGGCTCCCACGCGCCCTTCGCGCTGGACGCGCCCGAGCCGGCGGATTCGGGAGACGATGCGGAGCGAGACGCGGGCGGGTGGGAGTGGGACGCGCCTGAACGACACGAGGAGGACTTCGACCCCCGGTTCGACGACTTCCCCGACCTGCCCCGGCGCCGCACGTTCCACGGCCACCCCGCAACCAGGAGCGAGCTCGCGGGCGGGCTTTGTCCCCCCATGGACGACATAGGCGGCCACGAGATCGTGGGCCACCACATCGAGCGCCGCGCCGAGGAAGCCGCGCAGGGCGTGCCCAACTACCAAGCCCTCGACGCGGGCGCCCCCGCGGCGTACGAGCCGGACGTCATGAACGCTGCGGCTGGCGCGCGTGAAATGCTGATTGGTCCCTGGCAGACCACCGCGCAGGCGATGCACGGAGGCGCGCAACCCGCGAAGCGGCGCACCGGGAAGCGCATGGCGGCGCCGGCTTGGGAATCTTCGTTTTCGTTGCACGACGCGGACGCGCACGCGCTGGGGCGGCTGAGGGGTTTCGGGCCCAAGCCCGCGCCCCTGGCGCCTCGCGCGGACAGCATGCACAGGAACGTGGACGTGCGGAGTGGGTGCGGCACGGAGACGCTTCCGTTCGTGCCCGGGTACGGGGGCTACGTGCCCGAGACGCGAGGGAACTTCGCGGAGGCGGCGCGCCGCAACCTCGCCAAGAGACAACCCAAGGAGCTGCTCGTGGAGAACCACAACCCGCACGTGAGCGGGTGCACGAAAGCCACCATGAGGAGGCCGTTCTGATGGTGTACGTAGAGAGCGTAGGGGCTTTGTGATGGTGATGCGTCGTGATGTGCGTGATTCGTCTCCACGAAAGGCTCTGTCCCGCGAAGACGCGAAGACCGCCGCGCGCCGCGACCGTCTGAACATTGAACATCTCGGCTGTCACACGCGCCGTTTGAAAAAGAGAAACTCGCGTCGTCACCGCACGCGGCGTCGCTACGGTTTTGCCAACGTTGGCTCGCGTTCGGCGCCACACGCGAGGTCGCGGGCAACCCCGGGCCCGGGAACGCGCGCGCGTTCTTCATCGGACGACATGCATCGCGCTCACCGTGACGCGAAGTAAGGCTTCGGTCGAGACCAGACGGTCGAACCCCGTGCGCGCCCATCCCTGATTCCTAGAGGGAAAGAGCCGAGCCGACCGATGTCACCGCGGTCCCCGGTGACCCGGGTGCCCTCCCGCGGGGGCGGCGGCGTCGCGACGTGGCTCGTCACCGCGCTGCTGGTGCTCACCCTGGTCCGACCCGCGAGCACCAGCACCGGCGAGGACCGGCTGACCGCCGCGGTGCTCCCCTCGGTGGTCCCCGCCGGCGTGGCGGGGATCGCCATCACCGTCGCTGGCACCAACTTCCATCCCGGCGGCGGCGACGACGGCGCGGACGAACCGGCCATCGTGTGCGTCTTCGCGGGCGTGGAGGGCCCGAGCGCGATCGTTCCCGCGCGCCTCGTCGCCGGCGGGGGCGCCTCGTGCGACGTCCCGTTCAACCCCTCGCCCTCGGGGTTCGTCAGCGTCGGCCTGAGCGGGAACGGGGGCGTGGATGCCAAGTTTTTCCGCGGCGGCGCCGGCGGCGAGGTTCTGGCCTTCACCGCGCCCGGCGCGCTGCGTTCGGTGGTGGGCTCCCGGACGTGGGCGAGGGGTGACGCCGCGCACTTCGCGGGCGCGGACATGGCCCCCCGCGACGCGCTCGGCCGCGCCGCGGCGGGGGACGCGTTCCCGTGCGGCTGGCGCGCGCTCGACGGCGAGTACGGCGAGAGCCCGGGCGCCTTTGTCTCCTCGGCGGTGCGGGTGTGCGAGACGAGTCCGCGTTTCCCCAGCGACGCGGGCGCGACGCGGTTCGTGAGAGCCCCCGCGCGGGTCGTCGCCACGCTGGACGCCGCGCACCCGCTGCCGGGCGCCGTTCGCGGCGGGGCGTCCGCGAAAAACGAAGGCGAGTCTGGTCCGAGCGCCGGCGCCGGCGACGCCGAGGCGGAGGCGCGCCCGGCGGCGGCGCTCGGCGCCGCGTCCCTGTCGCTGGCGCTCGCCGAGCCGCCCGCGGTCACGCGCGTCTGGCCGTCCTCCGTCGCGGCCGAGGGCGGGGCGACCGTGGAGGTCTCCGCGCGCGGCGCGTTCGGGGACGAGCCCCTGGCGGGCGGAGGCGCCTGGGCGAGGATAGGCACGGCGCGCGTCGCCGCCGACCCGGGGACGCGCGAAGACGGGACATCGAACGTCGTCGCGTGGCGGTGCGTGGCGCCCGCGCGCGCGCCGTCCCCAGGGACTCCCGGCTCACGCGCGCGCGAGTATCTCGGCGTGACCGTGGCGATCGCGGCGAGCGCGCTCGGCGCCGAGCGCGTGGGCGTCGAGAAGCACCGCCTGCGGAGCGTCTCGGCGCTCGCCGTCGCCGCCGAGGCGTCGTCGGCGTTGGCGTTTGCGGCGGAGACGGCCGGCGCGCGCGGCGGAACGCCCGCCTTCTCCGCGCCGGGGACGCGAACCGTCTTGGCCGCCGCGGGGCACCACGCGACGTGCATCCTGGGCGCGCTGGGCGTCGGGCTCCTGGACCACTCGCCGGAAACCGTCGCGGCGTTCGCGTTCGGGCGCGCGTCCCCGCGCGAGCGCGCGCGGCTGGAGGGGGGCGGGCCCGGCGGCGCGGGCGCGGCGACGCGCGCCGCGTACCCCGCGGCGGGCCCCTCGGGTGGCGGCGGCGTGGTGTGGGTTTCGGGCTCCGGGCTCACGCGCGGCGCGTGCGACTTCGGGATCGGGTTCGGGGACGTTCTAGACACGCGCGTTCTAGACACTGCGAGCGTGCTGGTGAGCTCGGCGCTGGTCGCCTGCGAGGCGCCCGCGCTGGCGTCGCCCGGCTTGGCGGCGTCGACGCGCGTCGGCGTCCTCGGCGCGGCGGGCGCGGCGGCGTACCGGTTCCTGCCCGACGTCTCGCCTGGGTACGCGAGCAACTGGACGGTCGAGGCGGCGCCCTCGACCGGCCCTTCGCGGGGGGGCACGACGGTCACCCTGTCGCGTCTGTCGCGTCTGAGGCATCGGAATTCGCGGTCGGCGAGCGCCGGGTTCGACGCGCTCGCCGGCGCGGCGGGCGCGGGGGGCTGTCGTTTCGGCGCCGTCGCCGTCGCCGCGCGCGACGCCGAGGCGGACGGCGACGGCGTCGCGGGAGGCGCCGTCGGCGCGGTGTCCTGCGTGGCGCCGGCGGGGCGGCCCGGCCGAGTCGCGGTGGCGGTGGTGGACGCCGCGCCGGGCGCGGCGTGCGACTCGGGCGGCTATGCCGCGGCGAGCGGCGCGTGGCGAAGGCACCGGCTGGACGACTGGGACTAGCGTTTTTTTTTTTTTAAGGACGGGAGCGGAGGCGAGGCGCGACGCCGCGGCGCGTTTCCGTCGCGAAAGAGGAATAATACGCACTTTACGCGTAGCGTCGAGTGTCACCGCGAGTGTGACGCGTGATGTGACCGCGCCCGTTTCTCTCTCGTGTCTCTCTGTTCGAAACGCGTTCGGCGTCGCGCCGAAACCTACGCTCTTCTTCGGAAACGTCTCGTCACCTCCCGCACTCCACCGACGGCATCCCGTCCTCGCCCTCGCCGACGGAACACTCGCCGGGCTCGAGGCCCATCTTCTTCTCCTCCTCCGCGAAGTCGAACACCACCTCGCGGTACGAAGGGCCCAGCTCGGGGTCCTCCTCGGGGCCGGGCGGGCACCGAAACGCGAGCGCGTTGTCGTCGTCGCGCACGACGTCGCAGTGCGGGTCAGACAAAAACGCCGCGCTCGCGTGTAGAGGAGGCGCCTTTGTGAAATCGCCGCTTCGCTCGCCTCGGCTCTCCGAAGGCATCCCGCCGCGCTTCGGACCGCCCTCCGCGAGTGTCACCACCGACGCGCGTCTCCGCGCGTTCGTGCGGCCACACGAAACGAGACGGCTCGCTCGGGACGCGCGGAAAGAGACACCGCGTGCGCACCGCGTGGAAGCCGCCGTCGAGGCGCTCGCCGTCGCTGCCATCGCTGAAAAGCGCCGGGAGATATTTTCTCAGATCGAACTCCGAGCCCGCTGCGACGGAGGGGCGACTGCGAGGACGTGAACAAAGATCCGGGGCGACGATCGCGAAGCCTTCACGACACGTAGTGGACGCCTCGTTACCGCCCTGACAGTGCGCTTCAGGCTGTGCCGCGCTCGACGGAAGCGCCGAGGCTGACGAAGACAGTACGTCCATAAAGTGCAAAACCAAACTTTCAGACTTTCGGAGTTTCGGTTGATGAACGTTCTGGGATATCGGAGACGCGCGTACGTATCTCGGAGGGGGTGCCGATAGCTGACGCGATCGCCCACGGTCGGCTTCGCTCTGGTCAGTGCGGAGTCGCGCGACGATGGCGACGGCGCGGACGACGATGGCGACGGCGCGGCTCTCCAGCGGCGCGTTCGCGTCCGGGTCGCGCGGAAGCCGCGGGGGCAAGCCCAGAGGCGGCGGGACCGCGGACCACCTCGAGATGGCAAAAAACGCGAAGAACACCACGAGAGCGAACGCGAAGAGCAAACGCGGCGCGTCGAAGAGCTTCATCATCTTACCCGCGGACGGGGGCTTCGCCGCGACCGAGGCCGGCGGCGGCGGCTGGACGCTGTGGCAGGAGTCTGAGGCTGGCTCCGTGCTGGTGGGCACGCGCCGCGCGCGGCGTCGGCGGCAGCAGATGAGCGACCACTGGCGCAAGATCATGAGCCTCGGCGGGGTGGAGGGCGCCGCTCCGGAAGATGTGTCCCGCCGCCTGGACGCGGCGCTCGCCGCGCTCGAGCGCGAGCGCGAGGCCATCGCCAAGGTCCTGCACGAGCTCGAGCGCTCCAACAAGGGCGCGGACGTGATGGCGGCGGAGGTGAAGCGCCTGAAGGTGCAGAAGCTCAGGCTCAAGGACGACGCCGCGCGCGTGCGCAAAGCGACGCGGTTCGCGGCGGAGGCGCGCGCGCTCGGCGAGGGCTCCTTCGGGCGCGTCTTCCTGGGCCGCGACGCCGACGGGGGCGGCGACGTCGCAGTCAAGGTGGAGGACGCGCGCGCCGCGGAAGACGCTTCCTTGGAGGGATTTCCATCCATCGACGCGTGCCAGATGGCGGGCGTGGAACGTCTCATGAATGGTCGCAATCCGAACGAAAAACGTTCGTTCGAGGAAGACCCGGCGGGGGGGGACCCGAGGGACGGCGACGTCGTCACGCCGCTTTCTTTGGAGCGCGCGATGCTCGCGCGCGTGGCGAAGCACGCCGGTCCCGCGGGGTTCCCGCGCGTGCACCACTTCGGCAGGCAGCGCGTGTTCGGGCGCGAGAGCCGCGTGCTGGTGATGGACCTGCTCGGCCCGTCGCTCGAAGAGATGTCCTGGGCGGTGAGCGCGGGCGGGCCGCTCAGTCGTTTGACGACGCTCATGATCGCCGACCAGGCGCTGGCGCGGCTGGCGGCGGTGCACCGCGCCGGCGTCGTGCACCGCGACGTGAAGCCCGACAACCTGCTGCTCGGGCACCCCGCGCGGGGCGTCGGCGCGAACCGCGCGCTGCACCTCGTGGACTTCGGCCTCGCCGCGCTCGGGCCGAGTCTCCATGGAGTCGACGATGCGTCCGTCGATGAGCGAGGTTCTGAGGGCTCTTCGCGTCGTACGAGCGGGGACGAAAACTCGGCGACCGCCCCGACGAACCTCGACGAACCTCGCGGCGCGACGACGAACGAAGAAACGGAGAAAGACGTCTCGAAAATAAAAGAAACCCCGGTCGTCCTCGGGACCCCGGCGTTCTCCGCCGCCGCCGCCGACGCGGGTCGCCCGCCAACGTACGCGGATGACCTGGAGGCGCTCGTGTTCACTGTGGCGTACCTGCGCGCGGGGACGTTCCCGTGGTGCCCTCCGTCTCTGCGCGGGGACGTCGCGGCGGTCGCCGCGCGCAAAGCCGACGCCGCCGCGGCGGACCTGGCGACGCGAGACGCCGACCGCGAGTGGATGGGCGCGTTGCTGGCGCACGCGCGCGCGACGGAGTTCGGCGCGCCGTTCGACCTGGCGCTGTGTCGCGGGATCGTGCGCCGCGCATTCGCGAAAGCCTCGGGAGGGAAGCGCATGCGGGACACCCCGTTCGACTGGGAACAGGCGGGGGTCACGGCCGCGCCCGCGGAGAGGAAGGCATATTAGACGCGGCGAGCGATTTCTAAAACTTCTTTTCATGTGGTTGCCGCCAGACGCCAGATTTTGCGTTTTTTCGTTTTTCGTGGCGGGAGCCGAAAGCGGAACGCACTCGTGGTGCGCGCCTGAGAGGCGCGTCGTGCGTGCGCGTCCCGCGTCCATCTCGGTGTCGCCCTTCTTTCGCGCTCTCGCCCGGGCGTGAGCCATGGGGAGGCGGCACCTCGCGGACCCGGCGCTGGCGACGCACGACCCTCTGACGCACGAGCCCGCGGCGCGCGCGCCGGACCGAAATCGGTACGCGACGTCCCCGGCGGTCCCCCCGGGCTACGCGGACTTCGCCCCGGGGGGCGCGAAGCACGTCCCCCCCCCCCCGCTGGGGCACCACGCGTTGACCTCCCGGTTCCAGAACGCCGAGCGCCTGGCCGGCGGTCGCCCCGCGGGCGCGTCCCGGGAGGAGATCGCGCCCAAGCTCGCGCACTGGGCCAAGGAGACGGCGTACGAGATCTACGCCGACTCGGAGACGCTGGATGGGTCTCTGAGCGCGGCGGCGGAGGCGCGGCGGCGGTCGCGCGAGACCACCGAGTCGTCGCGGCGGTTCGCGGCGCCTCCGCGCGACCACGAGCCGCGCGTCGCGCTGCCGCGCCGCCACCCCTCGGACGCCTCCGTGGTCATCAAGCACCGCGACGGGGCCTTTCCGGGCGCGTACGCGCCGGCGTCGGCGGAGGTCGGGTGGAACCCGGAAACGCGCGCGGCGCCGGACGTCGCGCGCCCGTTCCCGCCGCCGCGAAGCGTCGTGCGCATCGGCGCGGACGGCCCGTCCGTGGCGACGCTCGTCTCCGCGAACACCGAGCACTACGCTCGAGACACCGCGCACGACGCTGAGGATGCCACGTCCTCAGTCTCCGCCGCGGGCGTATTCGCCACGCGCGTTTCCGGGTTCCACCCGATCACGGGCGCGGCGGCGCCGGCGTCGTCGCCGGCGGCGGGGTACGAGCGCTTTGAGAGCGCTTTGTCGTCTGTTCCTTCGAGCGACTCTCGGTGCGCGGTCCGCGCGGAGAACGGTGACCCGCTTCTGCGCATGCGTCCCGCGAGACCGCCGGGCTCGGACCCGGCGGCGTACGATATTGTGACGGGCGCGGCGCGCGCGGCGGCGCCGTCGGCGTTTGAGCGCCCGGGCGCGGCGCGGAAAAACCCGGGGCTGACGGCGATGGGCTTAGGGTCGAGGCGGGGGTTCGTCCAGCTCGAAAACGGCCATCCCGCGGCCCGGGCCGGGACACTCGGCGCGCGGAGAGTGGACACGACGCCCTGGTGAGGCCCGCGAGAGGCACGTAGGGGAACACGTAGGAAAACACGTAAGTAAAACACGATAGACTAGACTACGAAGGCTACGAAGGCTACGAAGGCTACGAGCTACGTAGAGCGTATGAGACGTGTAGCTATCAGATTCCGTACGGCTCGGCTAAACGGCTAAAAGTCATCTGCGTCCTCGATGTCCTCCTGCTCCTCCTCGTCTTCGTCCCCGGCGCGCGCGCGGTCCAGCCCCGAGTTTAGGGATAGGGTCCGCTCCCCGGGCCTCGGCGCGCAGGCGCCGGCGCGGAGACCCCCGACGCCGCCCGCCGCCGCCGGGTCCTCGCCCGCGCGCACCCATCGCGTGGGCAGGTACGGCACGCGCTCGGCGCCCTCCGCGCCGGCGCCTGCGATGACGCGCAGCATGGGCAGCGTCTCGGCGGCGGCGGCGACGCGGTCCGAGCCGACGGAGAAGTCCCCGCCGGCGGCGGCGGCGACCACCGCGCGCACTTCCCGCAGGTTGGCGACGGCGGCGCGGTGCGCCTTGGCGCTCTGCGGCCCCTTGAAGGCTCGGAATCCGCGAAGGGGCGGGCGCGACGGGTGCGGGGCGAAGAGCAGTCCGCGCGTCGCCACCGAGCCCGCCACGAGCTCGCCCACCGCGCCCGGGTCCGCGGGCGCGCCGTTCCCGTCCGTGAGCGTTCCAGTCGCGTTCAAGTCTCCCGCGAAACCGCCTCGCGCGCGTCCCGCCGAGGCGAACCACGCGGCGTCCGACAGGTACGCCGCGCCCGCCGCGGCGTCCTCGGCGGCGTCGTCGCGCAAGCCCTCCGGGAAGTTCTCGAACAGGAACGTCGTCGCGCGGTCGGCGCCGAACCGCGCGCGCGCGAGGATCGTCTCGGGGGAGGCGTATTTCGTGCGCGCGCGGCGGAACGTCGCGTGGAGCGAAAACGCGGGAACCGCGTTTCCGAACCAAAGCGCGCCGTCGGCGCCGCGCGCGGGTACGCCGGAGGAAAACGGAGCCGTCGACGTTTCCGGATCCTTCGCGTTTCGCGTTTCGCGTTTCGCGTCCGTCGCGTCTGAGCGCACGTTAACATCACTGACCTCCTCACTGTCATCTTCGTCCCTCTTGTTGTACAGG
>Ga0181563_10006586_pt1 | contig 10394 bp, 4 predicted proteins | sample 011ome_25_FD_133759 | JGI IMG/M metagenome (GOLD analysis project Ga0181563, IMG submission 133759) | Coastal salt marsh microbial communities from the Groves Creek Marsh, Skidaway Island, Georgia - 011512CT metaG (megahit assembly) | ecosystem: Environmental > Aquatic > Marine > Intertidal zone... | reverse complement strand
TGTCCCCTTCCTTCATCAGCTGCATCGCCTCCGTCCAGCCCTTGATCACCTGCCGCGGCGCGAACGTCGACGGTTTCCCGCGACGGTACGAAGAGTCAAACTCGGCGCCGTCGACGAGCGCGCCGGAGTAGTGACACGCGCACGGCGTGTCCGTCTTGGGCGAGCGCGTCCCCGTGCCCCGCCGCAGCACCTTGTATTGTAAGCCGCTCGGCAACACCGTGACGCCCTCCTTCTTCGCGTTCGCCTCCAGCCAGACGTACCCCTCGGGCTTGGTTTTGTCGGGGCCCTCCTGCGCGTCGAAGCGCCGCGCGCGCAGGTTCATCGCGCTCGCGTCGGGGTGCGCGCCGAGCGCGTCCATGATGTCGTCGAACTTCGAGCCCGGGACGTCGAAGTCGCAGTCCCGCAGTCCCGCAGTCCCGCAGGACAGAAGCACGTCGCCGACGCGCAGCGTGCCTTCGGCCTCGGCGTTCCCGCCCGCGACAACCTCCGCGACGTAGGCGCCCGTCTCGTCGAAGCCGCTGTTCAGCACCAACCCCATCGGACGGGTCAGCGCAACCTCGAACGTTTCCGCGAACGCGCGGGGGGGGGCGGGGGCCCGCGCGGCGCGGGAAGACGCGCGAACGCGCGCGCGACGGAGCGCGCGTGCGGGCGCGCGGTCTCGCGTGCCATGGACGAGGCTCGCGGGGGAAGACGTGAGGCCGAGCATGGGACCGCGCGGGTGAGAGTGAAGAAGGCGGTCGTAGTCTATCTCGACTCGGTCGTTTCTTTTTCGCGTACGTAGCGCGATCCGGCGTGCGTTTGTTGTTTTTCGCGGGTTGGTTCATCATGTCAATCCTAGGGATCTGGCGCTTGGTTGTTGGGCAGACGCGCCCGCGCGGGTGGGCCCCATCGGTCGGGCGCCTTCCTCGGGGTTCGGGAGTCGGGCGAGGCGCGATGTTCGCCGAGTTCGAGGATGACGAGGACGACTACGACGCCGTCGAGGAGACCCCGAAGCCGCGGGGTCCCACGCTGGGCGTCACCGGCGCGTCCGCGGCGCCCCAAGCGCCGGGCGTGGTCGTGCCCACGGTGGACGCGACGAAGGCGACCGCGGCGGCGGTCGCGATGCCCCCCGCTCCGCCGCCCGCGGTGATGGTCTCCGTGCCCGCGGTGTCGGTGCCGTCCATGTCCACCGCGGCCGTGCCCGCGGTGGCGACGCTCGCCGCCGCGGTGGCCACCGCGAAGCACGTCGCGAAGCCGCGCACCAGGGAGGAGCGCGGGCGGATCCTGCGATTCACCGATCTGTCCCACGGCGCCAAGGCGAAGCGCGCGGCGGCGCCCGCGAAGACGCACAAGAAGCGCAAGACCGCCTTCTCCACGCACGACGACGTCTTCGAGGAGGACGACGAGGTGGAGGACGACGAGAGCGACGAGGACGACGCGCGCGGCGAGGGCGAAGATGCGCCGTTTCGTCCTTCGCGAAACGCATTCGCGACGGACGTCTCGGGCTCGGAGGACTCCGACGAGGCGTCTTCCGCGGACGAGGCTTCTTCCGCGGACTCCGACGGACGCGACGAGATCGACGACGCGATCGCGATCGACGACGACGTGAACGGGACGGAGGCGGCGGGCGACGGGCACTTCGTGCCGCCGCGCTCGCACGTCCCGGCGGAGCACGTGGACTGGGAAGACGGCATCGCCTGGGGGTCGGCGTCGGACTCGGAGGAGGACGCACCGTTTTTCGAAAAACGAAAAACGAAGCCGCCGGCGCAACCCGCGGCGCCCGCGGCCGCGCCAGCGGCAGCGGCGCCCGCCGAGCCGGCGGAGAAGCCGAAGCCGCGGAAGATGGTCGTGCGGTTCGGGTGCAAGCCCGTCGCCGCGGCGGCCGGCGAGCCCGGAGGCGACGCCGGCGGCGGCGACGGGAACGCCGCGAGGCCCGGCGGCGCCGCGCCGAACGCGAACGCCGCGAGCCTCACGCGAACGACGAAACCATCGAAACCCAGCACGAGCGCTGGAGCCGTCGACAGTCGCGCCGCGGGCGACGCGACTCGGGCGCGAGAGACGAAAAATCGTCTCACCGCGCAGACGCGCGGCTGGTGGGGTGACCTCCCGGAGACGCCCCTGGACCAGTCGTCCGTGCCGTTCACCCGGCACGCGCAGTTCACGCGGCTCTGGGGCGAACACACGAGCGCGGAGATGTCGCGCGACACCTCCGCGCGCGAAAACGAAAACGAAAACGACGCGAACGCGGCGAACGAGACGGGCGACGAGACGGACGCCGTCGGGGACGCCGTCGCGTTCGTCGCCAGCCAGCCGGGCGCCGGTAAGACGCTCCTGCGGCGCCGCAACCAAAAGATATGCACCGGCGAGTGGCTGAACGACGTCTCGTGGACACACGATTCTTCTTCGGTCGCGTCGTACGTGCCCCTCCCCGTGCGCATCGACCCGAACGACCCCAGGATGGTTCTGCGGTGGCACGCGCCGGCGCCGGGCGCGGAGGCGGCTCCCGACGGCGAGGCGCGCGCCGTCGACCCCGACGGGCCGGCCCAAGCCACCCCACCCGCTGATGCTCAAGTCGCGGCGCCGGGCGCCGCTCTCGCGCCCGCGCCGGGTGTCTCACTCTGGGCGGGCGCGCTGGCGACGGTGGCGCCCGGGCGCGCGCTTCCCGGCGTGGAGGACCTGGAGGCGTTCCTGCACATCTCGCTGGACGGCGACGACGCAGAGGCGGGCCCCGGGTCCCGGGGCGGCGCGGGGGAGCGCGACGCCAAGAAGGACAAGGGCCTGGTCGGCCGCCCCGGGCGCATGGACGGCATCTACAACACCGGCGTCGTCGCCGGCGCCCCGTCGTTCGCGCCCGCGTCGCACGTCAAGCACCACCCCAAGCCCGCGCCTCTTTTCGCGCCGGCGGCGTACGCGCGCGAAAACAAAGTCGGCCTGGCGCTGAATCTCGGGAGCAAGAAGAGCGCGGGCGACGACAAGTTCTTCGTCGCCGTCAAGTCGCTCACCGTCGAGTCGAGCGCGCTTAAGATCGGCGTCCGGCCGTTCGACACCGTCGACGGTCTGCTCCGGCGCGTGCGCAAGAAGTGGCCGGACCTGCAGGGCGCGCTGGAGGCGCACTTCCCCGAGGGGGACGCGCACAAGAAGCACGTCGCGGCGCGCGAGGCGGCGCGGAGGGAGGGCGCCAAAGCGCCCCGCGCGCCCGGCCTGGACCCGCGCGCCACGCTGGAGCAGTGCGGGATCCGGCGGCGCGTCCCCGAGCCGCTGGTGTACGTCGTGGCGCCCGAGTGCCACATGCTGAGCGAGTCGCGCGTCTCCGAGCAGAGGCCCGCGGCGGTGGCTGCCGCGCAGGCGGCGCTGGCGCGCGCGATGGGCGAGGAGACGGCGGCGGAGGCGGAGACGCGAACGGCGGAGGCGATGGCGGCGGCGGCGGCGGCGGTGGCGGCGGCGGACCCGGCGGAGGCGACGGCGAACGCGATGACCAAGCCGTCGGACCTCTCGGCGACGAACGGGCGGATTCTGCTGGTGCAGTACGCCGAGGCGAACCCGCCGCTCGTCGCTAAGCCGGGCATGGGCGCGAAGCGCGTCACCTATTACCGCCGGCGGACGCAGGGCGATACCAGCGGCCGGAGCCTGACGCAGGGCGGCAAGCGCGTCGTCGTGGACCTGCGCCCGGAGGCTTCGTCTCCGTTCCTCGGCGAGCTCGCGCCGGGGCAGCCGCAAGAGTCGCTCGAGACGACCACGTTCCGCGCGCCCATGTTCCAGCGGAGGATCAGCTCAGACGAGGGTCTGTATCTGCTGATCCGCTCCCCGCACGGGGGCTTCTCGATGCGCGAGGTGACGGAGTACTTCGTGCTCGGGCAGCAGGAGCCGCACGTCGAGGTGTTCCAGCCCAACACCGACCGGTGTCGGGACTTCGAGGAGCGCGCCATAAACGCGGCGGTGATTTTTTCGCTCGTCAACCAGCGCGCGGAGAAGGTCCCGGAGGAGGACATGCGCGTCAAGGTGTCGGACATCGAGCGGCAGTTCAACCGAGCCATCCTGGACAAGGACATTCGGCGACGGATTCGCCGGAAGATTCTTCTTCCCGTGCGCGCGCCGGGCCAGCGGAGACGCGCGAACGACGACTACTACGACGACGACGCGGACGAGTTCGAGCTCAACCCGAGTTACCGGTTCGAGGATGACCTGATGCTCCACCGCATGTGTCCGCCCGAGGATGTCGTGGCGTACGAGTCCATGCGCGCGGCGCTGGCGCGGCTTCAGGCGGGAAGAGACGAGAGAGGCGCGGCGCGGATCCGGCGACTCGCCGGAACCTCGCAGACGCAGGCGCTGCAGGCGTTCCAAGCCACACTCAGAGGCGCTACTCCAGCGCAGAGAGAGGGTCTCACGGACCTCGAGCTCATGCTCGCGCTGCAGCCGTGGGCGCAGACCACGGAGTTCCTGGCTGCCGTCGGCGGGCGCGCCGTGCTCCACCTGGACGCGTCGCGACGCCTGCGCGAGAAGACGGGCAAGTTTTACCACTACGTGCGCCGGCAGCCCCCTAAGGACCCGGAGGGCGCGTCCGCGCAGCCCAAGATCAAGCCCGGGACGGTGACGGGCACGGACGCGGACTTGCGCAAGCTGACGATGCCGCAGACGGAGCGCATCCTGACCGGGTTCGGCGTGGCGATGAGCCAGATCAAGTCCCTGCACCGCTGGAAACGCATCGGTTTGATCCGCGAGCTCTCCGGCGCGGCGACGGCGGACCGCAACGCCGAGCACGTCGGTTTGTCGCGCTTCGCGCGCTCGTTGAGAGTGGGCATCCAGCAGCAGATGACGGAGCAGAGAGAAACCGCGAACAAGATCTTCGACCGCACGCGGCGGCTGCTGCAGGACAAGCGCCAGCGCGGCCTGCGCGCGTTCCAGCGGTCCGCGGACGCGGGGTCCTCCGAGGATGACGACTCGGACGACGACGACTCGAACGACGACGACGACTCGGACGAGTCCGAGTCCGAGCCGGACTCGCTGGCGGATGAGCTGGAGGGCGCCATGGACGAGGACACCGAGGGCAAGGAGCCGGACGAGGACGAGGAGCGCCGCGAGCTGGACGAGATGCGCGCTATGATGGACGCCGGCGCGGGCGCGGCGGGCGCTGAACCTACCCCTCGAGTCGAGAAGATGGGCCCCTCGACCGTGCCGCCCGGCAAGAAGCTGGTTTTGAAGCGCGTGGTGACCAAGACGTACCCCGACGGCCGCGTCGAGAAGATCGAGGACGACGTCGCGGCGGATGTCGGCGACGCCTGGATGAAGCACCGCAAGTTCAAGCCGGACGGGTCCGTCGACGTCGACGCGAGCCGCGACGCGGTGATGAAGATCCTGTACCCGCACGGCGTGGATCCGCCTGCCTACGTCGCCGGCGGGACCGTCGGCGGCGGCGGCGGCGGCGGCGGCGGCGGCGGCGTCGGCGCGGCGGACGCCGCGCTCAACCGCACGATCAAGGCGCCCAACTTCGTGGGCACGGCGGACCAGAAGGCGGACCTTCTGCGGCTCCGCAAGCGCAAGATGGAGCTCCTCCGGCGGCGCAAGAAGAAGGCGGAGCAGCTCCGCGCCGAGGCGGGCGTGTCGCAGCAGGACCTCGCGGCGATGGCGGAGAAGGCGGAGCAGCAGCAGGAGGACGGCGCGCCGAAGAAGCTGAAAGTCGCGCTCTCGTTCAAACTAGGCGCCGGCGCCGCGTCCGGCGGCGCCGGTCCGTCCCGGTTCGCGCCCGGTGAACCGGCGCGCGCCACGAAGCCGACTACCTCGCGTTTCCGCGCGACGAGCTCGCGGGACGACGTGCTGTGCCAGATCGCGGAGGGTCTGGCGAGCGCCCCCGCGTACGCGGCGTTCGCGGCGCCGGTGACGAAGAAGGCGCTCCCGGACTACCACAAATTCGTGTCGCGCAAGATGGACCTCGGTCACATCGCGCGCGCCGCCAAGCGCGCGGGGGGATACGAGAGCGTGGACGCGTGGATGCGCGACGTCCGGCAGATTCTGGAAAACGCGCGGCTGTACCACGAGGCGGACGAGGACGTGCTGATACGCGTGCCCGCGATCGTGCACGCCGCGGAGCAGCTCGTGCGGGACGCGGAGACGGCGCTGGAGGCGAGGGCGAACGACATCAAGCAGTTCGACCCGGCGTTTGACTTGGAGAAGGTGCTCGGGAGGACGAACGACGCGACGGATGCGTGAATCCAGCGAGTTATAGGACGTCGAAGTTCGTGTAACACGGATCGAAACGCACGCTTCGGGGGTTCGCGTCACACGTTTCACACTCAACATGCTCTCTTCGCCTCAGCATCCCGGCGGCCAGCTCAGCTGCTGCCCTCCCACGACGTGCAGGTGCAGGTGGTACACGCTCTGGCACCCCTCGACGCCGTCGTTCACCACGACGCGGAAACCCCTTTCCAGCTTTTCCTGTTTCGCGACAAGCTGCGCGGTGTACAGGAGGTGCCCCAGCAGCTGCTTGTGGTCCTCGTTCGCCTTGCTGAGCTGGGTCAGGCCGGCGCGGATCTTCGGGATCACCAGGAAGTGCGTCTTCGCCTGCGGCGCGATGTCGCGGAACGCCATGCACAGCGCGTCCTCGTGAATCACGTCCGCGGGGATGTCCCCGGAGACGATCTTGTCGAACAGCGTGGGCTCGCCCGAGTCGGCCATGCCTCGCAGGTGCGCCTCCAGAGCGGCGGTCTGCTCGTCCCCGGGGGCGGCCATGGCGACGGTCCTGGAACGGACGCGAGGAACGGGCGCGGAGATGCGCGGGCGAAGCGCGCGGGCACCGGAGCGGCTGACGGCGAGGACGGACAGCACCTGGCGTGCCGCGTGCATGTCGGAGTGAAGTGGGGTATTTTTCAAGAGTCCCGTCGTTTATACGGCGAGTCCTTCGAAACAGTGATTCGTACGAAGGTACCTTCCTTGAAGGCATAATACCTTAAAACGTAGCTCCCCTTCGTAGCTCGCTCGCTAGGAGTCTACGCGCTTACTACGCCGGTCTGAGCAGAAGCGTCGCGTTTGGCACCAGCCCCGCGTCTCGCAGAGTCAACGCGTCGTCTGCGAACGTCCTCGGCGGGTACGCGTTGCGAATCTCAAAATTTTGAGATTCGCACCCTTTGTCGTCGGCGCCGACGCCGGCGCTCCGCAAGTACCGCCGCAGCTTCCCGACGGTGTCGTCGCCGGCGAGCTTCACGATGTACATCTTCTGCCCGTCCATGCCTTTCACGCGGAGCGTCGACACGCACGTCTCGGCGTCGCGAGATCGAACGGCGTCGTCGTCGCGCGCGGCGTCGACGCCGTTCGAACAGCCCTCCGCCTCGAGGAGCGCGCGGAAACACCCGCGCGCCACGGTGGTCTCGAGGACGGTCTGCGTCCGCGCCGGCGCGCCTCCCGCGCCGCGCATCGCCGCCCCGACGCCCTCGCGCACGCGCACCACCGCGCCGTCGCGCACGACAACGCGCGGGAGCTTCTCCAGGAACGCGGTATCCTTTTTCTTTTGTGCCCCTTCCGTTTCCGTTACGTCCGTTACGGAGGAAGCCGTTCGATCCGACGCGTGTGTCTTGTCTTCGCCGCGCTTCCCGTCCAGGCGCGCGCGGTTCCCGGTGAAGGCGACGAAGGCGTGTCCCGGCGGCGCGCCCGACTCGTGGCTCCTGTCCAGCAGCTTGAACGGCACGCCCTCGGGGTACGCCTCCTTGTACTCGTACGGGAAGAACCCGTCCGCGAGGTCGCGGACGTACGCCCGGTTCCGCGTCGAGGTGGCGAATGCGCGAAACGTTTTCGGCGCGTCGTCGACGACAAAGCCGTCCCGGAACAAAGTCAGCGTCTTGGCGCGGCGCGGCTCGAGACGCCGCTCGCCGCCCGCGCCCACCACCACCGAGCTCTTCCCGTCGCCCGCCACAGCGTTGAGCTCCGCGATGGACGCCAGGAGCTTCTCCACGTCCACGGCGAAGTGATCGTGCGCTGCGGAGACCGCGGGAGGATCATCCGAACGGTTCTTCGACTCGTCGTCGTGTTTTTTCAAAGGCTCCGCGAGCGAAGACTTCGCGTCGCGAGGAACCGCGCTCGGAACCGCGCTCGCGAGCGCGGCGGCGTCCGCGCCGCTCGCGCCGCTCGGTTCACCGGAACGAACGGCGTTCGCGGTTGGCTTATTCAAACGCGCAGCCTCCGCGCGTGCCTTCAGTCGGTTCGACACCACTTTCTTGCCTCGCTTAGGGTTAAGGACTTCCGGCTTCGCGTCTTCGCCGTCGCCCATCTTCTCCTTCGCTTCTCCTTCGCGCGCGTCGCCGTCGCCCACCCAGGTCATGCCGTAATCCCGGAGGAACTTTTTGAGCGACGCGTTTTCCGCAAGCGCCGCGCGCAGAGACCGCGCCTGCTCGTCGTCGGACCCGCCGCGCGTCTCGGACTCGCGCGTCTCGGACCCGCGGGTCTCGGACCCGGAGGAGGAAGGGGAATCGCCGCGCTCCGCGCCACCGCCCGAAACGGGGCTTTCGTCCCGGGATCGGCGCGCCAGCTCCTCGGCGAGCGCGCGATTCTCGTCGCGGCTCGCTTCGAGCTGCGAATCCTTTTTCCGCAACTCGCTCTTCACGCCGATGAGCTCGCGCTCCAGGCTCGCCTGCGGCGCAGCGACGCCGAGGCGCGTGAGGCGCGCGGGAAGGGCGCGGCGCGGTCGGGGGGTGGGCGGGTCAGCGCCGCGGGGACGCGGGCGGGGGTGGCGGGTGCGTTTTTCCGTTGGTCGGGGGGACGACGGAACGAAGCGGATGACATCGCGGGACGAAACGTACCAGCCTGCGTGCCATGGACGAGAGCACGTCTTCGCCTCCGCCGCGGGCGTTCTTCTTGGCTTCGCCCAAGGGGACGGCGTCGGGACCGGACCTGTGGGGTGCGTGAGTGGGCGTCAGGCTCGACGGTCGGAGCGGATCTCGGTGGGCGTTTTTCCCGGGGGACGCGGACGAACGGATGCCGAAACGTTGACCGGGGACGTACCCGCGCATATCCGCGAGAAGCTTGCGCTCCATCAGCCCGTCCAGCTTGTTCGCGCGCCTGTGCATGACGGACGCGAGTCGTCGCGTCGCGCGCGGAGAGAGATGCAGCCCCGCCGCGCGGTGCGCACTGGGTGCGCTCGGTCATCGACGACGCGTCACCGGACGGATGAAACTTTTCTCGCCGGTCTTGTCATGACGTGTTCTTGTCAACCGGAGTACGTAGAGGACAAGAGCCTTCGGGCTTTCGGTTCGAAACTGGTTCGGCGGTTTGGCCTCGCGACTTTTCCGCGTCGACGCGCGTCTTCGCTTTCCCGGCGAGCCTCGCCGGTTCTCTGGGCTTCGATATCAACGCGCATCCCCGGCTAGATCCCGACGCGTCCCCAGCCCTTCGCCGGCGCGGGATTGCGCCACTCCGCGTCCTCCAGGGTCGCGTCCGCCTCCGCCGCCACCAGCGCGCGATACACGGACAACTTGTCCGCGGCGTCCTGGCAGTTCCCCGCCAGACCGGGCGCGGTGACCCCGGCGGTGGCCAGGCCCTCGTCGAGAAGTTTCAGGGCGTACAGCACGTCGATGGACGGCGGCGCGCGCGGGTCGTTGACGCACGAGTAGATGAGGCACAAGGGGTCATCCGGGTTATCGAAGTCCGGACGCAAGAGCCGGCCGAGCGGACCGCTCTTCTCGGGTAACAGTTTCCACAAATCCTCGCGGTCCCGCGCGAAGGATGACCTCGCGCCGGCGAGGTACCGGTCGGCGCCTCGCGAGGAAGCCCAGAACCGGCCGAGCTCGCCGGAGTGCAGCCTGACCTTCAGCGCGTCTCGCGCCTTCGCGCTCAGAGGCGCGGCGACGGAGAGCTCGGGGTCGTCGAAATAGTTCGGGTCATCCTCCGTCTCCGGGGCGGGGCGCGCATCCGCCGACGCGCCGGACGCCTCCGCCAGCGCCTTCGCGATCTCCGCGAGCTCGGAAGCGGCGCGCTCGAGCGCGGCGGTGTACTCGGCCAGGGGCTTCAGCGGCTCGTTGACCGCGGCGGAAGACAGGGACACCGAGCCGATGTCCGCGGCTTGGCTCGCGCGAGGCGTGAGCGCCGCCGCGGCACCAGCGGCGAAGAGGAGCGCGCGTCGCCCCGAAACGGGCGCGATTTCAACATCGCCATCCTCCTCGCCGCTCCTCGCCCGCGCGCGCGCGCAGACACGGTGTCCCGACGATCCGCGTCGCGATACGCGCCTCGCCGTCGACACGTGCGTCGCCATAGTCGCCATCGTCGCCATCGTCGCCATCGCACCGCGTCTGAATGACGCGAGCCGACCCTTTCAACTCTTATCCTTCTCGGGTGTCGTGATGAGCGGGCACTTTTTTTTTTTTTTCGGTGAAGCGGCGAAACCGCGAAAAGCGTGATCTGATTCAGTTGTCATTTTTTTTTCGAGCGACACGTCT
>Ga0181563_10006582_pt1 | contig 10400 bp, 6 predicted proteins | sample 011ome_25_FD_133759 | JGI IMG/M metagenome (GOLD analysis project Ga0181563, IMG submission 133759) | Coastal salt marsh microbial communities from the Groves Creek Marsh, Skidaway Island, Georgia - 011512CT metaG (megahit assembly) | ecosystem: Environmental > Aquatic > Marine > Intertidal zone... | reverse complement strand
ATCCCAGATGCCGTGGTATACCACAAGCGCCGAACCGATTTCAAGCAGTTTCGCAAGCAAGTCGAGTTCTTTGGGAGGGCGAGAGTCAACATCCGCCGCTTCTTCCCCGGGTCGTTGAAGCCGATTCATTGGATGCCCACCTTGTTCCTGGGTTACGTCCTTTCCTTGGTCCCGATTTTGTGCATTGCCCTGTTTTGGAAGCGGGGATGGGGGGCCATACCGGCTGGGGTGTCATTGATTCCTTACGCAGTATGGCACCTTTCTCTGGGGCTGGAGGCATGGATCAAAACGGGCGATTGGCGTGTGGCTCTCCTCGCACCGCGTGCGGCCCGGATTCAATTGACCTCTTACGGTTGGGGTTTGCTCTCGGAGTATGTCGAGGTAGTGCTGCTTCGCCGAAGGGATGCGCTTATGGGCGAAATTCGCCCCGTCCCTGATGTTCCTCCTCATTCAGGTGCAAAATGAGGGGAGTGACAGGATTGGCATGGATGGGCGCCATCGGACTCTTGTCCTATGTCGCACTCTGTCTGTCCCTCCCAGAAGTTTTGGAACAGGAAGTTCGAACCGAAATTTCCTTGACTCCGATGGAAGCAAGCGCAGCGCTTGTGCCTTTGACTGAAGGACATCCCATTTTGGAACACTGCCAGGCTACTTCTTGGCGCTACAAGGGCTCTGGATCCATAGAGGCAGTGGAGGTTTCCTTTGAGGGGGAGAACGGGATTCAAGGTGTTTTACACTTGCATCTAGAGGCCCAATCGGGGAGGTCCTACCTCGTGGAGTCCGTGAGCTGGAGCTTGCCTTTTTTCCAACGGGGATGGAGGGTGCTAAACGGTCCCGTGGATTGGCCTTTGCTGGATGCAGAGACGTTTGCGATTGAGACTACGGGGAACTTCAATTCTTCGGAATAACCAATCGAATCAGGGGGGAAGTGCTTTATCGAAATTCCTCCGTCCGATTCATCAATCAACCAGGATCCGCACAGCATTGGCCTTTTGGACCGAATTCAAATCGGACAATTGAAGGACGTACATCCCAGGTTGGGCGGGAGCTTGGGTTTGAATTTCCCAGGTGGCTGCTGACAAGGCAGCCCTCACCGTTGTGGACATGGTCAGGCGCCCCGTCACATCGCGCCATTCCATTTTCCAAGGGCCTTCACCTCCCAGTCCCGAAATGCGACATGGCGTTCCGCCCGAAGTGGGATTGGGGTAAGCAGTCAATCCCGAGGCCCCCGAGGCCCCTTGAATGGCCCATATCCCGCTGACCAGTGGATTTCCTTCGCAGTCATAGCCTTCCTCGGCGTATTCGCACCCACCGTCATCATCGGTAGCATCAACATTGAAGTTGCAGGCTTCCTGGTCGGTGCATCCTGCGATTTCTGCATCGTCACAAATGCCATCGCTGTCCAGATCGGCTGCACAATCACCGCCACATTCTCCGAGGGCATCCAAGTATTCACAGCTTCCATCATCAGTATTGGCTTCGGCATCATAGGTGCAACTCTCGGGGTCCGTACATCCGTTGATGATGAGCAGAGGGTTGCCCTCACAATCGTAGCCTTCTGAGGCGTATTCACATCCCCCTCCATCATCCGTGGCTTCAGCATCAAAATTGCAAGCCTCTTCATCCACACATCCTGGGATTTCGGCATTGTCGCACACCCCGTCAGCATCGGCATCGCCTGGACAATCGCCACCGCATATTCCCAAGGCATCGAGATATTGGCAGCTGCCATCATCGGTGTTGGCTTCTGCGTTATATGTGCAACTCAGCGGGTCCACACAGCCCGGAATCACAACCGTGATGTTTCCGTCGCAATCGTAATTGACCGGTGGGTATGAGCAGTTCCCGGCATCATCGGTCGCCAACGGATCGTAGTTGCATGCCACACTGTCCATGCATCCCGGAATTTCTGCACTGTCACAGACGCCGTCCGCATCCAGATCCTCAGGACAATCGCCGCCGCAGTCACCGAGTGCATCGAGGTATTCGCAACTGCCATCATTGGTGTTGGCCTCGGCATTATAAGTGCAACTGGCGGGGTCCATACAGCCCTCCACGACGACGAGGAAGTCACCGTTGCAATCCAATCCCGGTTCAGGATAGGTGCAATTTCCAGCATCATCCGTAGCGGAGAGGTCGAAATTGCAGGCCGAAAAATCCGTGCAGCCCGCAATTTCGGCAGTGTCGCAGATGCCGTCAGCATCAACATCTCCTGGGCAATTGCCGCCACACTCGCCCAGCGCATCGAGATACTGACAGCTGCCGTCGTCGGTATTGGCTTCAGAATCGAAGTTGCAGCTTGCCGGGTCCAAACATCCGGGGACGACCACGGTCACATTGCCATCACAATCGAAGTTGGCCGGTGGATAGGTGCAATTGCCAGCATCGTCGGTAGCCGAAGAATCGAAGTTGCAGGCCGCCATATCCGTGCACCCGGCAACCTCGGCATTGTCACAGATGCCATCGCCATCGTCGTCTCCGGGACAATTACCTCCACAGTCGCCCAGGGCATCGAGGTACAGACAGCTTCCGTCGTCCAGGTTGGCTTCGGCGTTGTAGTTGCAGCTGTTGCCATCCGTGCAGCCTGGAACATCAACAGTGAGGTCTTCTTCATCTGCGTCGCACACACCATTGCCGTTGGCATCGGGGCAAGGAGGCACCGTGTTGCCATCGATGCAGAAGGGATGAACCTGTTCCGCCCCGAAGTTTCCAGATCCATAGGCCAATTCCGTCCCGTCGGCATCGGTGAGTGAGTACCAACCATTGGGCTGATAGTGCATTCCATTGCCGAAAGCATCGCTCACAATGAGCTCATAGCAGCCAGTCACGGCGCAGTCCGACTCGGAGATGCTGGCCATGGAATAGGTCGGGTTGTCGTAATCCTCTCCGGACATGACGACATTGCCATTGTCTATGTTCACGATGGCCCAGCTGATTCCATAGGGGAGAGGGTCGAACTGAACTTCCATCTCCAGGATCATTCCCCCGGTCACCTCAAAGGCTATGGTCAAGCTGTCGTTGGCTGTATAGCCATCACCTGGGGTGCTGGACCATACTGTCAAGGTGTGCTCTCCAGTACCCGCTGAAAGTCCTGGCAGCGCAATGGCGGTGAATTCGCCGCTCGAGAGGTTGCCCGACCAAGCGAGCTGATTGTCGACTCCCCCATCCAATGCGAAGTGAACCGTGGCCGATGTCATGGGGTCGGTACCAAAGTTTTGAAGCAGGACCTCGGGCTGCACCGTTGCATTGCAACCGCTGTTGGCCACGCCTTCAATGGCCGTGAGTCCTGCGTCGGTTGCCATGACCGGAAGCGTGCCATCCGAGGTGATGAGCGAAGCCCTGTAATTCTCAAGGGCATCGCGCATGCGGGTGCGTTGACCTTCGGTGAAGGAGTCCATGCAATCATCGTTGGAGTAGTCCATGAAATTCTCCACGAGCGTATTGGGGCAGTCCAGAGGAGAGCAACCGATTGAGCCGGTCGTGGGGTCGGTGTCACAGACCTTGTCGCCTTGGGATTGACAATTGGATTCGATGCCGCAGGAGGAGGTGTTATGAAAAGTGTGCAGGAGTCCGAGGTAGTGACCCATTTCGTGGGTGAGGGTGCGGTTGAGGTCGAAATTGTAGAACAGATCAAATTCCTCACCGACGCCAAAGACTTCCCTGTGTACAACGATTCCATCGAGGGTTCCGCTGAATGGGGGCAGATAGGCAAATCCCAGGGGGGAGGCGCCGCTGTTCAATTTGTGCAGTACCCAAACATTAATGTAATCGCCACTGGGCCAATGGCTCATCGACTTGATGGAGAGCTCGGAAGCAGGTCCGGAAGAGGAAGAAGTGACCATTCCAGTGGTCGAGAAAGTAGGGACCTCGGCACTGACGTTGATGCGGTTAATCCCGGATGTGGGATTGCCGTCTGGATCGCGTGAGGCCAACTCAAATTCGATGTCGATTTGGGCACCTCCAAAATCCCCGCGGAAATCCGCATTCAATGCATCGATGGCACTCAGGACTTGAGCGTCGGAAATGTTGGAGCCGGTGCCGATGTCACTTCCGTCATGCATGATGTGCACCACCACAGGAAGCACGTAGTCCACACTGGAACGAAGAGCAGCTGAACCCGCCATTTCTTCCAAGGCCGCTTCGAATGCGAAATAGCTGCGAGCAAACACGGAGTCTTCGAGCAAGGCCGCATGCATGGCATCGGTTTCACACCGATCGGATTGCGACATGAGCGCAAAGGGGCAAGCAAACAAAAAGGAGAGGAAGAAAAATCGACGCATTTCTCAGCAGGTTGTTTGGACACCTACTGCCGATTCAAAGTTCAGGTTACAGAAGTCCTGTGAAAAGTGTCCAATTGCTGTTTATCAACGACATAGGAGGTCGATATAATCATTGTATAATCAAGAGTCGAGGGGTAAATAAAAAAGGGCGAACCCCGAACTGAATCGGAATTCGCCCTTCTCAAAAAAGCGAGAAAAATTATTCGACAGGTTCGACCTCCAGCAGTTCCACCTTGAAGACCAGGGTGGAATTGGCGCCGATCACGTCACCTGTAGCACGGGGGCCGTAGGCCAGGTTCGAGGGGATGTAGAAGGTGGTTTGACCTCCCTTCTTCATGGTCTGCAGGCCTTCCGTCCAGCCGGAAATGACTTGGTTCAATCCGAAGGTGGCAGGTTGGCCGCGGTCGTAGCTGCTGTCGAAAACAGTGCCGTCGATGAGGGTGCCGTGGTAATGGACGGTCACGCGGTCATTGGCGTCGGGGCTGCTTCCGTCACCTTCCCTGTCCACGCGGTATTGGAGACCAGAATCGGTTTCTACCACGCCGTCCTTGCCTTTGTTTTCGGCGAGGAATGCGAGGCCTGCTTCCAAGTTGGCTTCACCCGCCTTGGCCTCCTGCGCCTGCATGGTGGTGCGCACCAACTCATTGGCTTGTTCGGGGGTCATGATCGCATTGCCACTTTGCACATCGGCAAAAGCTTGAGCGATTTGGGCGGGGACATAGTCCTTGATGCCCTGTCCTTGGACATTGGTGGCGAAGAGCACGCCGAGGGCGTAGCTCAGGGAGTCATTGCTGTTCTCCATGTTGACTTGTGGGGTGTTTTGACCGTTCACCGCACATCCCGTCCAAGCCAAGGGGGCGAGGAGGAGGCTGGCAAGAAGGGCCAAGGTGTATGAGGATTGGAATTTCATGAATCAGTAGAGTTTTCTCGTGTAAAGGTCAGGGCGTCATCCGCACTGAGTTCAGGGTTGAATTGATAGCCGTCTTCAGCAAATGAGCGAATGTCAGCAGGGGATTCTATCCGCTCTTGAACAAGGAATCGCGCCATTCGGCCCCGGGCCGTCTTGGCATAGGTACCGATCATCTTGTATTGCTGTCCGCGGCGCTCCCTGAAATGGATGTGGATGACTTCAAGTCCCGCCTCCTTGTGGTCAAGGACTTTAAAATACTCTTGGCTGGCCAAGTTGATGACAGGCCCATCGGCCTCCGAGCCCAAAGCTTGAGCCAGACGGGAGCCCCAAAAGGAGTAAAGCGAATCGGTCGATGCAGGCGACCAGCGCGTGCCCATTTCGAGGCGGTACTGCTGTATGAGATCCAAGGGGCGAAGTAGTCCATAGAGACCGCTCAAGATGCGCAGTTTCTCCTGAGCATAGTCCAAGTCACTGGCATTCCAGCGGTCTGCACCCAAAGCCCGATAAACCTCGCCGTGAAAGGCATGAACGGCAGTCCTCGCATTGCCAGGGTGAAAGGGACCACCCCAGTCCAAGTGCCGCTTTGCGGTTTCTTCGGCCAAGGAAGTGCTGATGTCCATCAAGTCCATCAACTGCTGCGGTCCCAAACCTGACAGTTTTTGCATGATGACTTCAGCCTGTTCCAAGAAAAGGGGCTGACTAGCACCGGCATCCACAGGGAGCTGTTCCTTCCTGAAAGTTTTCGCAGGGGAGAGCAAAATGCGCATGGGGCGGCAAAGCTACGCCAACGCGTGCGCGCCGTGACCTAATTTTCCGCCATGATTTCCAAAGCTGCCCACTTCGCTTTCTCATTGTCGCTGATTGCGTTTACTACCATCGCACAGGGCCAAGATTGTCCGGACGGGCAGGACCCGTTTGAAATGCGGATTCATACCGATGCATGGGGGTATGAATTGTACTGGGAGCTCTCAGATCTCGGTGAGTCGTGTGGAGCCAATGCGCTTTATTGGGGAGGAAATGCTGCGGGAGTGGGGTGCGACGGTGAGGGTATTTTCGGAGCGCCGGAAGGGAGTTATGCGTCCAACGCGACCTTCATTCTCGACACCTTGTGCGCGACGCCCGGCGAGATGCTGACCCTGCATCATATAGACAGCTACGGGGACGGAGGGACCTTTTTCGAGGTGTACGCCAATGGGGTTTTGACCCACAGTTTTTATGGAACCGGTGGAGGCAACACCTGGGATTTGAATCCCTTCGAGCTTTTTGGGCCGGCATATGACTCCCCCTGCGGGGCAGTGGAAATCGAAGTGGACGGTCCCATGGTTGTCGTTTCCAATGACAGTTGCGGTGCCGCTTATGGCGAACCGGGAGGACCGGATTTTCCCGGGGTCTATTCCTGCCAGATCAACGGAGCGTGGTGTGAAGGTGCCGTGACGGGGTCGGCTTGGCTGACCTTTGAGGCCACTTCTGGAAATTGCCGCATCTCGGCCTGTGCGGACACGACCGATTTCGACACCCAGATGGCATTGTGGAAGGCCGTTGATTGTGGCGATTTTTCCACTTACACCTTGGTAGGGGCCAATGACGATCTCCCCGGAGGTTGTGGTTCGGGTGCCTATTACTCTAGCGCACTCTGGACGGGATGCCTTGACAGTGGAGCGACGTACCTGATTCAAATCGATGGGTGGGCGGATGCCAGGGGCACGGCTGGGGTGACCATTGAATCCAGCGATGATCTCGAGGAAATCACCGGTATAACGGCAGGTCTGGCGTGCGCATTGGGCAAGGAGGACGATCCCAATGGCACCATCGTCTTGAATCCCATCGGTATGGGGTCAGACTTCACGGCAGCCTGGATCGGTCCCAACGGTTTCACTGGAGAAGGCCAGCAAATCAGCGGGTTGTACGGCGGAACCTATTCCGCGGTCATCGTATCCAATTGTGGAACCTCCTTCACTTACAGCGTGACATTGGTCGAGCCCGCTCCGCTGGTTTTGGATGTGGAGCTGGTTCATCCGGGCTGTCCGGACCAACCCAATGGCAGCGCGGCGGTCGGTGTGGAAGGAGGTTCAGAGCCTTATGAGATCACTTGGTCGGGTGCGACCGGTGAACTCGGAACGGGAACCACCTTGGCAGAACTTGCCGAAGGCGCGTACACGGTGTTTGTGGAGGACGATAACGGTTGCGCTGAGCAGATCGAATTCAATCTGGAAGCTGAGGACGACGCTTTTGCCTTCAGCTTGGGGCCGGATACGGTCATATGTGAGGATGAGCAGCTGGTTTTGTCCGCCCCGGCGGGTTTGGAATACCTCTGGAGCAATGGCAGCGTCGACCAGTTCATCGTGGTCTCCGGGGCGGACCTCGGTACAGGTACCTATCCATTCACGGTGGAGGCCTCCAATGCGTTTGGCTGCAGCCATGCCGATGCCATTTTCGTCACGGTTTTTGATTGCACCACAGGGTTGGAAGAAGCAGAATCCCAGAAGTTGAGTGCTTATCCCAATCCAGTGACCCATGACGGTGGTTGGACCATTCAAGGTGCGACACCTCATACAGAGTGGTCCGGAGGTTGGGTTTTGATGGACGACGTCGGACGTGTGGTTCAGACGGGACGCGCTTCCACTTTCGGCCAAGAGATGAAGCTGGAGGTTTCTGCGCAGGGGCTGGCCAAGGGCAGTTATCTCTGGGTGGCCCGGGGAACGGACACTGCAGTGAGGCTGCAATGCAACTGATTTTGCACCGAAACAGCAAGGGACACGATTGATTCAGGGACATGATTGATTTGAGGAGCGATACGGTCACCCGGCCGACGGAGGCGATGCTTAAGGCCATGGTGGCCGCACCCACGGGGGACGATGTTTACGCAGAAGACCCTACGGTCAACAGGTTACAGGACGTCTTGGCCGAGCGGTTTGGTCATGAAGCGGGTTTGTTCTGCCCTTCGGGTACCATGGCCAACCAAATCGCCATCAACGTCCACGTTTCACCGGGAGATGAGGTGGTCTGTCACCGGCTCAGTCACGTGTACAATTACGAGGGCGGGGGCATTGCCAGAAACAGTGGGGCCAGTGTGCGTTTGGTTGACGTTCCGCGAGGCCGAATGCCCGCTGACGTAATCCGAGCAGAAGTCAATCCGGCGGACAGCCATTTTGCCCGGACCGGATTGGTTTGCGTCGAAGACACTGTCAACAAGGGGGGAGGTGCTGTCCAGCCATTGGATGGCCTTGCCGAAGGCAGCGCAGCGTGTCGGGAGATGGGATTGCCCTATCATCTCGATGGGGCGCGAGCGTGGAATGCATTGCGCACCACGGGAGTGGATTGGACGACGTATGGACGCATGTTTGACAGCGTTTCGCTTTGTCTTTCCAAGGGGATGGGCACTCCTGTGGGGTCGGTTCTGCTGGGATCACGAGATTTCATTGAAGAAGCCCACCGAAGCCGAAAGGTCATGGGAGGCGGCATGCGACAGGTGGGGATCCTGGCTGCGGCAGGTCTTCACGCATTGGACCATCATTTTGATCGGCTGCAGGATGATCATGATCGTGCTGCGCGGATTGGGACCGTGCTGGAAGGCCACCCGGCCATCCAATCGTTGGAACCAGTGGAAACCAACATTGTCATCGCCCAACTCAAGGAGGGTCGGCCGGCGTTGGATCTCGTGGAAGCACAACGGAAGGAAGGCATCCTGTGCTCGGCGTTCGGTCCCGACAAGGTGCGTTGGGTGACCCACCTCGATTTCGGAGACGCCGATTTGGAGAGGGTGGTGACGGCTTTGGAATCCTGGAACTGACTTCAGCCCATCCCTTTGGCAGAAGGTCCGGGCCGGACCTTAATTTGCCGGCATGAACACGATGCAACACGCGTTTCGCCGCTCCCTCAAGGCAGCGGTGGTGGCCCTTTCTTCTTTCATTGGGATTTCCTCGCTCCATGCCACAGAGGGCATGTGGATTCCCGCATTGCTCAAGGCAGTAGAGGGCGACATGCAGGACATGGGACTCAAGCTCACGGCGGAGGACATCTATTCGATCAACCGGAGTTCCCTCAAGGATGCGATTGTCCAATTCGGCGGAGGCTGCACCGCCAGCGTCATTTCCGACCAGGGCCTTCTGCTCACCAACCACCACTGTGGTTACGGCCAGATTCAATCTCACAGCAGCTTGGAACGGGACATCCTCAAGAACGGATTCTGGGCCATGTCCATGGCAGAAGAACTGACCAACCCAGGTCTCACGGCCATGTTCATCGTACGCATTGAGGACGTGACCGAATCCGTTCAATCGGCCCGCATGGAAGGAGGCGATGCGGAAAAAGCCATGCGCGATAGCCTCGCGACAGCGGCCACAGAAGGCACCGACTACGAAGCGGTGGTGCGGGATTTTCTATACGGCAACCAGCAGTTCCTCATTGTAACCCGAACTTTTAAGGACGTGCGACTGGTGGGAGCACCGCCCAGTTCCATCGGCAAATTCGGCGGAGACACCGACAACTGGGTATGGCCTAGGCATACCGGTGATTTTTCTCTGTTCCGCATCTACAGTGCGCCGGACGGCTCGCCCGCAGAACCCTCTGATGAGAATGTGCCACTGGATCCGGCCCATCACTTGCCCGTATCCGTTCACGGTGTGGATGAAGGGGACTTTACCATGGTCTTCGGGTTTCCGGGGCGCACAGAGCGCTACATCCCGTCCGCGCAGGTCGAGCACCTGATTGATGAGCTGAATCCGACGCGCATCGGCATGCGCACAGCCAGCCTTGAGGTCATCAATGCGGCCATGCTGGAAGACGACGGAACGCGGATCGCTTATGCAGCGAAACAGAGCCGAATCGCCAACGCTTGGAAGAAGTGGATCGGTCAGAATGAGGGCTTGATCGATTTCGGCACGGTCAGGGAGAAGCGCCAGGCACAGGTCGAGTTGGCCAAGGCCATCCGCAGCCAGGGGCTCGACGAATACAGCACGGTCGTGGGGGACCTCACAAAGGACTTCGAAGCGCTGAGGCCCTATCTCGAGGCTCGGTCCCTCTTCATCGAATGGTTCTATTACGGGCCAGAAATCCTGCGTTGGGCTGCCGAAGCAGGCGACATCCTCGAAATGGCCGGAGACAAGTCTGTGGCAGACAGCACATTTGATGCGCGGGCGGCAGAAGTACTCGCCGCGGCCGAAGGCTTCTACCCAGACTACCGAAACACGGTCGACGAAGGCGTGTTTGCT
>Ga0181563_10006581_pt1 | contig 10402 bp, 6 predicted proteins | sample 011ome_25_FD_133759 | JGI IMG/M metagenome (GOLD analysis project Ga0181563, IMG submission 133759) | Coastal salt marsh microbial communities from the Groves Creek Marsh, Skidaway Island, Georgia - 011512CT metaG (megahit assembly) | ecosystem: Environmental > Aquatic > Marine > Intertidal zone... | reverse complement strand
CCATAAATTTAGCGAGTTTAGCTTGGGCACCTCCTGCTCCAACCGAAGTTAGCATTGGTGGAATTGTAGAACCATCGGCTAAGCTCAAATGGAATGCTGTTTCCGGCGCAGCCTACTATAAGGTCTATTGGCGGGATACAACGTCACCAACTTGGGATTACAGTAAAATTGTTTCAAAAAATTCTTTAACATTAGATGGATTAGTTGTAGATAATTACTTTTTTGGAGTCGCCGCTGTAGGGGAAAATGGTTTTGAAAGTCAAGTGGTATTTCCAAATAAAATTTTTAGATAAAAAAATGTACTTAAAACTTCTTCAATTAGAACTACAAAAGTTATTACTCAATCGAACAAGTAAAATATTGATATTCATTTCATTTATTTTACCACTTTGTGTCATCGTTTTATCTTCAATAAAAATCAATTTTTTTGGGTTTTTTACACTCGAACTTGGCGAACTTGGAATTTTTAACTTCCCTCTAGTTTGGCATGTCACTACCTATTTTTCAGCCCTATTCAAATTCTTTTTTGCAATTGTTGTAGTGTCAATGATTGGAAATGAGTACAGTAATAAAACTTTAAAACAAAACTTAATTGATGGATTAAGTAAAAAAGAATTTATCCTATCAAAATTTTATGCAATCCTGTTTTTTTCTCTAGTATCTACAGTCATTATATTTGGAATTTCTCTAATTCTTGGACTTATTTATTCAAGCTACAATGAATTTGGCATCATCATAAGAGAAATAGAATATTTACCTGCTTACTTCTTTAAGCTTGTTGGTTTCTTTTCCTTTTGTTTATTTCTTGGTGTACTCGCAAAACGATCGGCTTTTGCTTTGGCATTTCTTTTTGTTGAATTTATTTTTGAATGGATTATTTTTGGGCTAATTGCTTGGAAATCTAATGTGGAACTCGCCTCAAAAATTCAGAGTTTCTTCCCTTTAACTTCAATGTCTAATCTCATAAAACAACCCTTTCAACGAATAGCAATAACGAAATTTCCAGACAAAAGTAGTTTAGACTACGACTATGCTGTACATTTCGAAACAATGTTAATTGTTGGAATTTGGACTTTAATATTTATATATTTATCCTATTTTCTTTTAAAGAAAAGAGATTTATAACTTCAACTTTTACTGCACATTATTTTCTTTAAATTTTTGTTAACTAGAGATTTAAATCTTGAGTTTTTTCTATCTTTGAAACTATACTATAGATTAATGAAACTTAATATACTTATCTGCCTCATGTTTATAAGTATTTTGGGATACTCACAGGCCGAAGCTTCCCATTGGTACTTCGGTAATGGTGCTGGACTTATTTTTGATGTGAGCACCGGAACTGTCACTTCTACTGCTGCCGCTTCTAGCACAATTAATACTAATGAAGGCTGTTCTTCAATTTCTGATTTTAACGGGAATTTATTGTTTTATACAGATGGTAGAAATGTATGGGATAAAAACCACAACATCATGTCCAATGCAGATTATAACTCAGGTACAGGTTTGATGGGCGATCCCTCGAGTACATCATCGGGGCTTATTGTTCCAAAACCAGGTGACCCAAATCAATATTACATTTTTACTGTAGATGAACCTCACCATCAAAATGCATTTGCATTTCCAAATCAAGGACCAGCAGAGGCTGATGGTAGTTCCACAAATGAATATGATAGCGGTGGAGGCGTTCCAGATGCGGATGATGGATTTAATAACGGTTTTGCCTATTCATTAGTTGATTTAACATTAAATAATGGTAATGGCAACGTTGTTAGTGCGGAAAAAAATATACAACTTGTTACTTATAACCCCAACGAACAAGATGAAGAAAGCTATAAATGTTCTGAAAAAATAACAGCTGTAGAACATAGCGATAAACAGTCCTATTGGGTGCTCACACAGTTTATAGATAACTTTTATGCTTTCAGAGTTGATGCAACTGGAGTAAATACAACGCCTGTAGTTACAAATATTATCCCTCTAATTAATTATGAAGGCTACAGAAGAAACGCAATCGGATATATGAAAGCCTCCCCAGATGGCTCAAGAATTGCAGTTTGTCACCGTCAAAATGGTGATCAGCCAGGTGGATTCTCGAATAACACAGGAAGTGTTTGGATTTATGATTTTGATAATACCACAGGAATTTTATCAAATCCCATAAATTTATTACCAAATTTTGGACCCTACAGTGTTGAATTTTCGCCAGACTCATCAAAATTATATGTCTCTGGAAGTAACTCCGTTACACAATTTGATTTAAATACTAGTGATCCAGTAACAACAGATTTTATGGTCTATAGTGGTTTAAATTTTATTGGAGCATTACAGCTTGGACCTGATGGAAAAATATATGTTGCAAACTCAGAAGATCCACAATCATTAGATGTAATAAATGATCCAAATACTTACGGTATTGGTGCTGACTATGTGCCCTACCAAGTTCAGCTATCACCAGGAACTTTTTCTAATATTGGTCTTCCGCCTTTTATACAATCTTTTTTCTTAGCTTCTATACAGCTCGAAAATTCATGTGTTGGTCAAGATGTAAATTTTAGTGTAAATAGCACCCAAGTTTTTGATAGCATTGTATGGGATTTTGGTGATGGAATAGGAACTTCAAATGAAAACAACCCAAGTTATATTTTTTCAACTCCTGGTACATACACAGTTTCTGCAGAAATTACCGCAGGAACAGAAGTCATTACTTTTACTGAAGATATAATTATTAGTCAAAATCCAACAGCATTCCCAACTGATGATCTCTTTGTTTGTGATGATAATAATGATGGTGTTTCTTCTTTTACATTTCAAGAATCTGGAGATGATATCATAAATGGACAGGATACTGCTGTTTATTCGATTTCCTATCACCTTAGCTTAGCCGATGCAGAAAACAATGCAAATGCTATCAATTTACCCTATCAGAATACAAACTCTACAGAAGAAATTTTTGTCCGAATTGAAAACAATAACAATTCCAATTGTTTCGATACAACGTCTTTTAACCTCACTGTTTTTGATACTCCAACTGCTAATGCTGTTCAAACTTTAGAAGAATGCGACAATTTAGATGATGGAAACAATGCCAATGGCCAAAGAGAAATTGACTTCAATAATTTTGACGACGCTATTTTAGGTGCTCAAGACAACACTCTTTTTAGTGTTTCGTACCACTTAACACTAGACGATGCCAATAACAATGATAATCCCATTTCTTCGCCCTACTACAATACAACACCATTTTCATATCAAATTTTTGCTCGAATTGAAAATAACCTGAAAACAGAATGTTATGATACGACTGTGTTTACAGTAAACATTAATCCAATCCCAGTTGCTTTTGATACTACTCTCATTCAATGTGATGAGGATGGTGTAAATGATGGTTTTACAATTTTTAATCTTGACGAAGCAAACTCAGCATTAACCAACGATGTTTCAGGTTTGAGTACAAAATTTTTCTTATTGGAAAGTGACGCTCAAAATTCAACAGGAGAAATTAATGCAGCACCTTTTACAAATACTGCAAATCCACAAATAATATATGTTCAAGTCATAAATGACAATACTGGTTGCTTTGATATTTCTCAAATATCATTAGAAGTGAGTTTAACCTCAGGAAATAATTCGGAATTGAAGTCTTGTGATGATGATGGAATTGAAGACGGTTTTAAATCTTTTACACTAAGTGATGCTACACCAAGTATCCTTGCTGGATTGCCATCAGATTATAATCTGGCTTATTATGAAACCTACGAAAATGCGTTATTAGAACAAAATCCGCTTTCTAATACATTTACAAACACTATTGCATACAATCAAATAATTTATGCACGAATAGAAAACAACAATCAGTGTTATGGAATCAATGAATTAGAATTGACTGTATTCAAATTACCACAACTTGAAGAAGATGATCAAACGTTCTTTTGTATTGACTCAAACTCAGATCCTGTAATTCTGAATAGTGGAGTTATTGGTAATCCATCGGATTATAGTTATGTATGGTCAAGTGGAGAAACCACTGAAGACATTGAAATTAGTCAAGGTGGAACATATACAGTAACAGTAACAAATACCAATAGTTGCTCACAAAGTAAAAGCATAACTGTGGTTAACTCTAATATTGCAACCATTGAAACTATAGATATTAACGATGTCAGCTCAAATAATACTATTTCTATTGTTGCTACTGGTGAAGGTGATTATGAATATGCTTTGGACAACAGCAATGGTCCTTATCAAGATGACACCACTTTTTATGATGTATCCCCTGGTTTTCATACCGTTTATGTTAGAGACAAAAACGGTTGTGGTATTGCCAATGAAACAGTATCTGTAATTGGATTTCCAAATTTCTTCACTCCAAATGGTGATGGTTATAATGATACATGGCATATTTATGGTATCAATACCCCAAGTCAATCTGAAAGTAAAATTTATATTTTTGACCGCTATGGTAAACTTTTAAAACAATTGCTATATGACAGCTTGGGTTGGGATGGCACCTACAATGGTAACCCAATGCCAACATCAGACTATTGGTTTTACATTAAATTAGGAGATAATCGTATCTTTAGGGGGCATTTTACACTAAAACGTTAAATATGAAACCTTTAAAACGACTAATGTTTTGTTGCTTTATTTTTTTAGCATCAAAAAGCTTTAGTCAATCTATAGCACTGTACGACCAACATAATGGGCGCTATGATTATAAGGCCATTGGAAATACACTAAACACTTCAGAAAATGGTGCATATGCAAATTGTAACATCTTAACAGGGTCTTCAGCAGACTTAAATATTGATTCAAACCAAACTGTAATTGCAGCATATCTGTATTGGGCAGGTTCAGGTGATGGCGATTTTGATATCAATTTGAATAACACTCCAATAACTCCAGATCGAACATTCTATTACGAATTGGATGAAAATCGTAAATTTTTTGCTGCATTTACAGACATCTCACAACTTGTTCAAGATCATGGGAGCGGAACATATACACTATCAGATTTAGAAAATATTAATATCTCTCAAAACTACTGTTCAACAGGTACCAATTTTGCTGGATGGTCAATCGTTGTTATTTATGAAGATCAAAACTTACCACTAAACCAAATCAATATTTATGATGGATTAGAAGCTGTTCCTGATGCCATTACCATTCAACTCGACAACTTAAATGTTTTGGATGTGGAAGGTGCAAAAATTGGGTTTATAGCTTGGGAAGGCGATTCAAGTCTGGCGGTCAATGAATCCCTAAAAATGAATGGATATGTATTAAGCAATCCCCCTTTGAATCCTGAAACAAATGCTTTTAATGGCACCAATAGCTTTACAGGTCAATCTAATCTTTATAACATGGATATTGATTTTTATAACATCCAAAATACTATAAATGTTGGTGACACTTCGGCCACAATTGAGTTGACCTCTGGTCAAGATTTGGTGATGGTTAACAATATTATAACAGTTCTCAATAGTCAGCTCCCAGATGCTACAATTGAACTCAACGAAGACCTCGAAAGTACTTGTTTTTCAAGAATTTTAACTTTAAACTATTCCGTATCAAATTTAAATTCTACTGCTGAGATACCAGAAGGAACGCCCATTGCTTTTTATATTAATGATGTTTTGGTTGGGCAAGCTGAAACTGAAGAAATCATTGGTATTGGCGAAACAATTGAAGCTTCAATTAATATTGAAATAGATTCTAATATTCCTGAAGAATTTGAAATTATTGCAGTCGTAGATGACGATGGCACAGGAAATGGCAACCTTGATGAAATAAATGAAGAAAATAATAGTAATGTCATCACACTTGAACTTTCAAATGATGAATGTCCTATTGTTATTCCTCAAGGCTTTTCGCCAAATGGAGACAGCCTAAATGATTGGTTTAATATTCAAGGGGTATATGATGTATTTCTAAATCACAATTTACTGATTTATAACCGTTATGGGACTTTAGTTTTTGAAGGTAATAATGACTTAAAATGGGACGGAACATCCAATCGTGGCCCTAATCCAAGTTCAAAAAAACTTCCTATTGGCACCTATTTTTATGTCTTACATTTAAACCAAGAAGGCTATAAACCTCTAACAGGTTGGGTGTACTTAAATTATTGATTTATTGAGATTTAGGCAAAAGAAATCTAATGGTTTTTGCACCACATTTTTGATTACCTTAATTTTGTATTATGCGATTTAAACTGTCATCAGAATTTAAACCCACGGGGGATCAACCACAAGCCATCACAGAATTGGTTCAAGGCATTGAGAACTCTGAAAAACACCAAACCTTATTGGGGGTAACAGGTTCTGGAAAAACCTTTACAGTCGCTAATGTTATTCAAGAAGTACAGCGCCCTACCCTAGTCTTGGCACACAACAAAACACTGGCAGCTCAGTTATATTCTGAATTTAAACAATTTTTCCCTGAAAATGCAGTCGAATATTTTGTATCCTATTATGATTATTATCAACCAGAGGCCTATATTCCTGTGACTGGAACATATATTGAAAAAGATTTATCCATCAATGAGGAAATTGAAAAACTACGCTTAAGCACCACTTCTTCCCTGCTTTCTGGACGACGCGATGTGATTGTGGTGGCTTCTGTATCGTGTTTATATGGTATTGGAAACCCTGTGGAATTTCAAAAAAATGTAATTGTTCTTAAAACCAATCAAATTATTTCCAGAACAGCACTGCTACACCAGTTAGTTCAAAGTTTATATGCACGAACTGAAAGTGAATTTAATCATGGAAATTTTAGAATAAAGGGAGATACTGTTGATGTTTTTCCAAGTTATGCAGATTATGGCTTTCGTATTCACTTTTTTGGCGATGAAATTGAAGCTATTGAAGCATTTAACGTCAATGATAACACAGTTATAGAAATCTATGAAACCGTAAATATTTACCCTGCAAACATGTTTGTAACCTCTCCTGATATTTTACAAAATGCGATCAAAGATATTCAAGATGATTTGGTTAAACAGTATGATTATTTTAAAGATATTGGCAAACATTTAGAAGCTAAGCGATTAAAAGAACGCACTGAGTTTGATTTGGAAATGATTCGCGAATTAGGGTATTGTTCTGGAATTGAAAACTATTCACGCTACCTCGATGGTCGAGCACCAGGAACACGTCCATTTTGTTTGTTGGATTATTTTCCTGAAGATTATTTGATGGTGGTCGATGAAAGTCATGTAACCATTTCACAAGTCCATGCCATGTATGGTGGCGACCGTAGTCGAAAGGAAAATTTGGTCGAATATGGTTTTCGCTTACCAGCAGCAATGGACAATCGTCCTTTAAAATTTGAAGAATTTGAAAGTTTACAAAATCAAGTGCTTTATGTAAGTGCTACCCCAGCAGATTATGAATTGGCCAAAACTGATGGTGTTTTTGTGGAACAAATCATTCGTCCAACAGGGTTATTAGATCCAATTATTGAAGTGCGGCATAGTTTAAATCAAATTGATGATTTAATTGAAGAAATTCAACAACGTGTGGATAAAGATGAACGTACTTTGGTGACGACCCTCACCAAACGTATGGCAGAGGAACTGACCAAATATCTTACCCGAATTCAAGTACGATGTCGCTATATTCATAGTGATGTAGATACTTTGGAACGCGTAGAGATCATGCAAGATTTACGTAAAGGATTATTTGATGTTTTGGTGGGTGTTAACCTGTTACGCGAAGGTTTAGATTTACCTGAAGTATCTTTGGTGGCAATTTTGGACGCCGATAAAGAAGGGTTTTTACGCTCCAACCGTTCATTAACACAAACGGTTGGCCGTGCCGCAAGAAACCTTAATGGAAAAGCCATTATGTATGCTGATAAAATCACAAAAAGTATGCAACAAACTATTGACCAAACCACCTACCGCCGAGAAAAACAAATTGCCTATAATACAGAACATAACATTACGCCAAAAGCCCTCAACAAAAGTTTGGACAACGCTCTCACCAAAAATTCTGTAAGCAGTTATTACTATGAACAAGAGGCTCTTAAAGCGGCAGAGCCAGAAAGTGAATATTTATCAAGACCTGAATTGGAACAAAAAGTACGCGATACCCGAAAACTAATGGAAGCCGCCGCCAAAGAATTGGACTTTATGATGGCTGCCAAGTTTAGAGACCAAATTAAAGCATATCAAAAAAAGTTGGAGGGATTGAAGTCTTAAAACTTTAAGTAAAGGATTCTATTTTTGTAACTTAATGATTATCAAGAAAGTACGGCTTGTACTTTATCGGCAGCTTCTTGAAATTCTACCGCACTTTGCACATTCAATCCAGAATTATCGATCAATGCTTTGGCAATATCAGCATTTGTGCCTTGTAAACGTACAATAATTGGAACGTTAATGGCATCGCCCATGTTTTTATAGGCATCTACCACTCCTTGTGCTACACGGTCGCAACGGACAATTCCACCAAAAATATTAATCAAAATGGCTTTGACGCTTGGGTCTTTTAGGATAATTCTAAACGCTGCTTCTACACGAGCGGCATCGGCAGTTCCTCCTACGTCTAAGAAATTGGCAGGGTCGCCACCAGCTTGTTTAATGAGATCCATGGTCGCCATGGCCAAACCAGCACCATTAACCATACAGCCCACATTTCCGTCCAAATCGACATAATTAAGCCCAAGGGCTCCTGCTTCAACCTCAATTGGGTTTTCTTCTCTAGTGTCACGTAATTCTAAATAATCTTTATGTCTAAATAAAGCATTATCGTCGATGGTCACTTTGGCATCAACAGCCATGATTTTATCATCAGAAGTTTTTAACACAGGGTTGATTTCAAACAAAGAAGCATCCGATTTGATATAAGCGGTGTACAATGCAGAAACAAATTTTGTCATATCCTTAAATGCTGCCCCAGATAGTCCTAAATTAAAGGCTACACGACGCGCCTGAAAAGGTAGAAGTCCAGTAGCAGGATCAATTTCTTCTGTGAAAATTAAATGTGGTGTTTCTTCAGCAACTGTTTCGATATCCATTCCACCCTCAGTAGAATACATAATCATGTTGCGTCCTGTGGCTCTGTTGAGCAAAACAGACATGTAAAACTCACTAGTTTCTGATGGTCCTGGATAATAAACATCCTCTGCAATCAAAACTTGGTGTACTGTTTTTCCTTCCGCAGACGTTTGTGGCGTAATCAATTGCATTCCAAGAATTTGATTTGAAATTTCACGAACATCATTAATTGATTTGGCTAATTTTACACCACCACCTTTTCCACGCCCTCCGGCATGAACTTGTGCTTTTATTACATACCAAGCTGTTCCAGTTTCTTCAGTGAGTTGTTTGGCAGCGGCAACTGCTTCATCGGGATTAGTAGCCACAAGGCCTCGTTGAATTTTAACTCCAAATGAGTTCAATATATTTTTGCCTTGATATTCGTGTAAATTCATTTTTAATTAATTGATTTTGTTTTCCCTCGTTGAGAAAATCAGTAAAAAAATTGAGCCACAAAAGTAAATAACCAAATGCGTTTTACCAATATTTTTTAATGCTGATTTTCAACACTGTGTTAATATCAAAAAAATTAGGACTTTAAAGCCTTTATTACAGAAAATGCTTTGTCTACCAAATGATCTTCAACCAAAATTGTAAATTCGTTGGTTGTAGAAACAACCTCATATAGAGTTACATTTTCCCAAGCCAATCGCTTAAAAATTTGATAATATAAGCCTACAATTTTAGAATTTCCTTTAGGTAAATTTATGCTAATAGCTGAAAGATGGTCTTGTGCTGCTATTTGAATTTCGTTCTTAAAAATATTCTGAATAGCTGATTTTTTTGAACTTGAAACGATAATATTACTCTCGAAAATACCTCGAGTAAAGGCATAAAACACTTGACGATCTGTGTCAATTTCTGCTAAAATTTTTGAATGATTGTGAATCAATGTTTTTGAATTCTGAAAAGTAAAATCGGTCAAATTTGAACGCACAGTAATATCACCCATATTTTTAAAAACTTGGTTCAATTGGATTCTATTTTTTCCGCCAACAGGTGGGGTATACCGTCGGAGTGCCATCATAATAGCACCATCCTTAACAGGTTTGCGTAGCATTTCTGAAATGGTAGAGTTCAAATCCTTGGCCAAGGCAGAAAAATTTATAATTTCTCTAGAAAGAGCTTCTTCCAAAAAAGGTCGAGCTACTAAAATTTCCTGAACGCATGTAGCAATAGTTTTCAATTTGTTTATTATTTAACAATTTGTGCGAAATTAATATTAATATTAATATTTTTATGGAACAATTTTGATTAAATTATACATTTGCGACCTAATTTTTATAAAAAATAATGAAAGAAAGCACCCTTTTACAAATCGCAGAAGACTATGGAAGTCCAATATATGTATATGAT
>Ga0181563_10006579_pt1 | contig 10403 bp, 11 predicted proteins | sample 011ome_25_FD_133759 | JGI IMG/M metagenome (GOLD analysis project Ga0181563, IMG submission 133759) | Coastal salt marsh microbial communities from the Groves Creek Marsh, Skidaway Island, Georgia - 011512CT metaG (megahit assembly) | ecosystem: Environmental > Aquatic > Marine > Intertidal... | reverse complement strand
ACAACGAAGTTAAACCATTTGTATTTCCTAATATCATACATCAAGTTTGTACAGGTTATAATAAAGCACATGTATTAGTAGAGGTAAACGATTTAGGACAACAGATATCAGATACATTACAATACGAAACTGAATATGAAAATTTATTAATGACAACTCAACGAGGTCGTGCTGGTCAAATACTAGGTGCTGGTTTTTCAGGTAGAGGGTCATCACTTGGTGTTAGAATGACAAAATCAATCAAAAAATTAGGTTGTTCAAATATAAAGACATTGATAGAATCAGACAAAGTATTAATAAACGATTTTAATATCATAGAAGAAATGTCTACATTTTCAAAAAGAGGAACATCATGGCAGGCAGAAGAAGGCAGTAATGATGACTTGATGATGTGTTTAGTCATATTTGGTTGGTTATCTAATCAAGACTATTTTAAAGAATTAAAAGATTCAAATATAAGAAATCAACTTTATGTTGAACAACAAAATCTCATAGAACAAGACATGGCACCCTTTGGTTTCGTAGATGATGGTATAGAAAGACCAGGCGAAGAAACAGAAGTAGACATGTATGGTACAGTATGGCACCCTGTGGTCCGTAAAGGTGAATAATTAGACTTTAGTAATATTATAAATAGAAGCAGTGAAATTTTTTATATATGGAGTATGAATAATACAACTATGGTCACTAATTTAATATTAAATTAACGGAGAATAACCTTATGGCATTTCAAGTATCACCTGGTGTTCTCGTACAAGAGAGAGATTTAACTAGGATTATACCTGCTGTTTCTACCTCTATTGGTGCTGTTGCTGGCGAATTTCGTCAAGGACCATTAGATGAAGTAGTAAGTATTTCTAGTGAAAATGAATTAGTAGAAACATTTGGAAAACCAGATTCAAATAACTTTGAAGACTTTTTTTCAGCTGCAAACTACTTACAATATTCTAATTCTCTAAGAGTAGTACGAGCTTCACAGACTAATCTGGTGAACGCAACTACAACTGGTTGTGGATTACAGATTAAAAATACTACCCATTATCAGGATAACTATGCTGATGGTTCTGGCGTTGTCGGAACTTTTGCAGCTAGAACTGCTGGTTCTTGGGGAAATACTTTATTGGTGTCTACATGTCCAAGTGCAACTGCTTATGAAGAAGAAGGTGCAACCACAGTCAATGACGCTGCTACAGCTGTCGGCGATACAACTATTGTAGTAACAGACGGAACAGCATTAAATGTTGGAGATATTGTTTCTTTTTCAACAACAGCTGCAACTAATGACTATGATGACGGACATCAATATAGAATAACAGGCATTTCTACTCATACTTTGACAATTGTTCAAAAAGAAAGTGGAAGTGGAGGTCTCTTAACAACAATAACTGACGGTGCAAATGTAAGAAGAAGATGGAGATATTACGATTCAGTAGGAACTGGTCCTGGTACTTCAGCTTATGTTTCTGACCGTTCAGGTTCTGGCGATGAAATTCATGTTGTCGTAGTAGATGAAGATGGAGAAGTTACCGGAGTACCTGGTTCAGTTTTAGAGACTTACGAAAAATTATCAAAAGCGGCTGACGCTAAAACTCCTCAAGGAGATACAAATTATTACCCAGATGTAATTTATGCAAAATCACAATATGTTTATTGGATGGACCATAATACATCAGGTACTAATTGGGGTTCAAACGCTTCTGGTACAACATTTACAGCAGTAAATACACCAACATTAGAATCACTATCTGGTGGTGCTAATGGTTCAAGTGTAACAACTGGACAAAAGAAAACTGCATATGAAAAATTCCAAGACGCTGATACAGTAGATGTTGGATTAATTATCGCTGGTTCTGGAGACGGAACACATGTTGATAACTTAATTACAATTGCTGAAAACAGAAAAGACGCTGTTGTATTTGCAAGTCCTGAAAGAGCAGATGTAGTAAATGTATCAAACTCAGAAACACAAAAAACTAATGTACTAGGATTTTTTGATTCTAGAAGTTCATCATCTTATGCTGTATTTGATAGTGGATACAAATATATGTATGATAGATATAATGATGTATATAGATTCGTTCCTTTGAACGGAGATATGGCTGGTCTAGCTGCAAGAACAGACTTAGTAGCAGATTCTTGGTTCTCACCTGCTGGTTTCAACAGAGGGAATGTAAGAGGTGTAGTTAAACTTGCTTTTAATCCATCTAAATCTCAAAGAGATGAATTGTACATGAAACGAGTAAATCCTGTTTGTACTTTCCCAGGACAAGGAACTGTTCTGTTTGGAGATAAAACAGCATTATCATCACCAAGTGCTTTTGATAGAATCAATGTAAGAAGACTATTCATTACATTAGAAAAGGCGATATCAACTGCTTCTAAATTTCAACTCTTTGAGTTCAATGATGAATTTACAAGAGCAAACTTTAGAGCAATTGTTGAACCATTCCTAAGAGAAGTACAAGGGCGTAGGGGTATTACAGACTTTTTAGTAGTTTGTGATAATACAAATAACACAGGCGATGTAGTAGATAGAAACGAATTTGTGGCAGAAATATTTGTCAAACCTAATCGTTCAATCAACTTCATTAAACTTCAATTTGTTGCAACTAGAACAGGTGTAGCATTTGAAGAGGTCGCTGGATAATAGGAGATTTAAAAAATGGCAAGTATAACCGATTTTAAAGCTAAACTATCTGGCGGTGGCGCTCGTGCCAATCAGTTTAAGGTAGTAATGCCTTTTCCTGGTTACGCTCAAGTAGGTGGCGAAATTGAAGAACTAGCTTTTCTATGCACAGCAACTAGTCTACCTGAAATGGAAATAGGTACATTAGAAATACCTTTTAGAGGTAGAAATATAAAAATTGCTGGTGATAGAACAATAGCTAATTGGTCAATTACTGTATTAAATGATACAGACTTTAAATTGAGAAATGCATTTGAAAGATGGCAAAATGGTATCAACAATATGACTGATAACGAAGGATTAACAAATCCTGCTGATTATCAAGTAGACGCTTTTGTTGACCAACTTGACAGAAACGGTGCAACAATTAAAAGTTACACATTAAGAGGTGCTCATCCTGTATCTATAAGTTCTATTGCACTATCATATGGAACTAATAATGAGATTGAGACTTTTGATGTATCATTTGCTTATCAGTACTTTGAATCAAATACAACTACTTAATATTGGTATAAATAATATTAGTATTAAAGAGGAAATAAATTATGGCTGAACTATTTGGTTTTCAGATAACGAGAGTTAAAAAAACTGAAGACCCTAAACAATCGTTCACAACAACCCAGGCGGATGACGGTACACAAACCGTCGCCGCCGGCGGCTATTTTGGTCAGTACCTTGACATGGAAGGTACTGCCAAATCTGAAGCAGACCTGATTCGTAGATATAGAGAAATTTCTTTACATCCCGAATGTGATATGGCTGTTGAGGATATAGTAAACGAAGCTGTTGTTGCAAATGAACTAAAAGAAGCAGTAAGAGTAAACACAGATAATTTACCTTACGGCAAAGATATTAGAAGAAGAATCGAAGGTGAATTTTCTGATATCTTGAAACTCATGAATTTCAATACAAAAGGACATGACATCTTTAGAAGATGGTATGTTGATGGTCGTATATACTATCAAAAGATTATTGATAGAACTTCACCTACATTAGGTATTACAGAACTAAAATATATCGACCCTAGAAAAATTAAAAAGATTAGAGAAGTAAGAAAAACAAGACCTGAAGGTGCTAAGAACTTAGAGATAGTAGATGAGTTTGTAGAGTATTACTTATTTAACGAAAAGGGCGTATCGGGTACAACATCTGGCGGTGGAGTTAAAATCGCACCTGATACAATCGCATTTTGCCCTAGTGGTCTAGTAGACCAACAAAAAAATATTGTTATGTCTTATTTACATAAGGCAATCAAACCTGTCAATCAGCTCAGAATGATAGAGGACGCTGTTGTAATATACAGAATTGCAAGGGCGCCAGAAAGAAGAATATTTAAAATAGATGTAGGTAACTTACCTAAAGTTAAAGCAGAACAATATCTAAGAGATGTTATGGCAAGATATCGTAACAAATTAGTATATGACGCTTCAACAGGAGAAATTAGAGATGATAGAAACTATATGTCTATGCTCGAAGATTTCTGGTTACCGTCAAGAGAAGGTGGTAGAGGAACAGATATCTCAACATTACCTGGTGGTCAAAACTTAGGTGAAATTGCTGATATCGAATACTTTCAAAAGAAACTGTATCGTTCATTAAATGTTCCTGTAAGTAGACTAGAATCAACACAAGGTTTTAATTTGGGCCGTGCAAGTGAGATTACTAGAGATGAACTTAAATTTACTAAATTCGTACAAAGACTAAGAAAGAAATTTACAGAGTTATTTAATGACTTGTTAAAGACACAGTTAATTCTAAAGAAAGTCATTTCAGAAGAAGACTGGCATACAATTTCTCATAACTTACAATATGACTTCTTACAAGATGGTCATTTTGCTGAACTAAAACAAAGTGAAATGATGAGAGAAAGAATACAACTAGTTAATGAAATGAGAGATATGGTAGGTAAATACTTCTCAGTAGAATACATGAGAAAGAATGTGCTTAAACAATCTGAATCAGAAATCGCTGAAATGGATAAACAAATTAAACAAGAGATTGATGATGGTATTATATCATCACCATTCGCACAAACAGATGAAGACCCAATGGGTGAATAAAGGAGGATATTATGACAGAAGAAGTAAAAACTTTTATTGATAATCTTGCAACTGGTGATAATGCAAATGCTGGTGAGGCATTTAAAACAGCATTAAGAGCTAAGGTTGCTGATGGACTAGACGCTAAAAGAAAAGAGATGGCAGGACAAATGTTTAATACGGCGCCATCTATACCTGATGAGGCAGAAGCTTTTAGTGACCCTAAACCAGAAATTGCTGAACCAGGTACTTTTGATAGAGACGGTAATGTTGTAGGTCAAAATGATGGTTCTGTAGATATAGATTTGACAAAAGATGAAACTAAGTAGTATATTTGAAGATTACAATTTAGTAGATTCATCTGCTTATAAATCATTGTCTCCTAAATTAAAAGAGGCAGTCAATGAATTTTATAAGATGTTAGACATTAGACATGATAATGGTAACTATCAAGATGATAATTTTATTGATAGTATTGAGGAATGTGTGAAGGCAATTGTTTCTTCACATGATATAACAAAAGACCAATTGTTAGATTACATAGAATTAGAAGTAAGAGAACAATTAAAACAGACAGAGGTGTAAACAAATGGCAACATTTATACTAAAAGGCGCTCTAGTTTCAGGCACATTATCTGATAATAATATTAGTCGTGCTCAATTTGTAAGAATTGTTGCACAAGCTCAAGCAGTTATTACAGTTAAAAATAGTGATGGTGATACTTTAGGCACTGCTCAACTATATGCAGCTGGAGATGAAATTACAATAGAAAAAGCACCAGGAGATACAATATCTTCGGATGCAAATGTTAGTGCTACTGCTGTGGCACCTAGAAATTAATAGTAGGAGATAAATTATGGCAGATATAGTATCAGTACAAACAATTGCTGATGTGGCAGGTGTGAAACATGTTAGTAAAATGACTAACATATCCGATGGTACTGGTGAAACACTAGTTACAAAGATTGACGCTTCAAATACTAATGCAATGACTGAAGACGCTACTAAAGTATTAACAAGAATATGGTATTCTATTAATACAACTAATAGTAACGCAGCTGTTGAATTATTGTGGGGTGGAACAACAAATGCTACTATGACATTGTTGAATGGTCAAGGACATTGGGATTTAAGAACATTCGGTGATGGTATCACTAACAATGCAACAACTCCTACAGGAGATGTGTTGTTATCAACTAGAAATTTTGTATCTGGTGATAATTATACGATTTTAGTAGAATTTAGATAAAAATGTACATTTAAAGTACAATTTTGTATAAATAGTATATAACAAAAGAGAGAGAGTACACTTATGAAATTAATTTCAGAAGAAGTATCAAGTGCCGAGTATCTTGTAGAAGAAGACAAGAACGGCAAGAAAGAATACAAGATTAAAGGTGTTTTTTTACAGTCTAACATCAAGAATCGTAATGGGCGAGTATACCCTAAAGAAATCTTGATGAAAGAAGTAACAAGATACAACAAAGAATTTATCAATAAAAATCGTGCATTTGGCGAGTTAGGACATCCTGACGGACCTACTGTTAATCTAGAAAGAGTTTCTCATATGATTAAGAAACTTTATCCAGATGGTGATAACTTTATTGGTGAAGCTAAAATCATGGACACGCCCTATGGTAAGATTGTAAAAGGTCTTATTGATGAGGGTGCTCAATTAGGAGTATCATCAAGGGGAATGGGTTCTATCCAACAACGCAACGGTGCAAACTATGTGAAAGATGATTTCATGTTAGCGACCGCCGCTGATATCGTTGCTGACCCATCGGCACCGGCCGCTTTCGTAGAAGGCATTATGGAAGGTAAAGAATGGGTATGGGACAACGGTCTCCTTGTCGAGAAAGACATTGAGGCGTGGAAGATGGAAGTGATTAACACGAAGAAAAGACAACTAGAAGAAAAAAAACTAGAAATCTTTGATTCGTTTATTAGAAAACTATAATATTATAAATATTATCTGAACTCGAAAAAAGTTTGGAGTTTATAGTACTATAAAATAAATAAAGAGGAGATTTTCAATGGCAGAATCAGAAAACAAGACTGAATCTATCGTAGAAGCTTCAGCAAATCCAGACGCTGACGCTCCTAAAAAGAATGCTGTTGCAGCTGAACCTAGTCATCTTTCAAATGACGCTGAAGATTTAGGCGCACCTGTAGTTAAACCTACAGACAGTAATCCAGACGGTACGAAGAAAGTCAATAAAGTTTCAGACGCTGTATCTAAAAGCGCTCAAGTAGCTGGGGAACCATCACACTTGAAAGCAGGATATCACGAAGAAACTGATTCTGAAGATGAGGTTGTTGAATCTAAAGAAAAAGATGTCAAAAAAGATGTTGAAGAAGAAGAAGTGGAAAAAGAAGGATATAAAAAGAAATCTTTGAAAGCTTCTAATTGTGAAGACATTAATGTTAAAGAAGACATTGACGCTTTAGTAGGAGACGCTGACCTATCTGAAGAATTTAAACAAAAAGCTGCTACAATCTTTGAAGCTGCAATTAACTCTAAAGTTAAGGCAGAACAAGAAAGATTACAAGCAGAATATGATACTAAATTTGAAGAAGAAATCTCAAAATCAAAATCTGAACTAACTGAAAAAGTTGATTCATACTTAAACTATGTTGTTGAAGAATGGATGAAAGAAAATAAGTTAGCACTAGAAAGAGGTATCAAGGGCGAAATCGCTGAGGACTTCATTGGTGGTCTTAAAAAATTATTTGAAGACCATTACATTGATGTGCCAGATGAGAAATATGATGTTCTTGAAGACCAAGCTTCTAAGATTGAAGACTTAGAGAAAAAACTTAACGAAGAAATTGAGAAGAATGTTGAAATGAATAAAGTTAATGGTTCTTACAAAAGACAAGAAATCATTGATGAAAATTCTAAAGACTTGGCAGATACTGCTAAGGAAAAATTCGACAGTCTCGTAGAAGGCGTTGAGTATTCTTCTGAAGAAGATTTTGCACAAAAAGTAAAGACTATTAAAGAGTCCTACTTTGAGCAAAAAGCTGAGAAGTCTGCTTCGGCAGATATAGATGATGTTGCGGAGGGCGATGAATCTAATGTTGATTTATCGGATGCTATGGCTGCATACACCAACGCAATTAGTAAAACAAAAGATATTAAAATATCTAAGTAACTAAAGAGAGGAGAGAAGAAGATATGTACTTATCGGAAACTTATGAAAAGAAATGGCAGCCAGTCTTAGACCATCCAGAACTTCCTGAAGTAAAGGATAGTTATAAGCGTGCCGTTACATCGGTCATCTTAGAGAACCAAGAAAGGGCTCTTAAAGAAGACCAAGCTTTCCTTGCTGAAACACCTACCAACAATACAGGTAGTGATGTTGCGAATTGGGATCCAATCCTAATTTCTCTAGTAAGAAGAGCTATGCCAAATCTTATTGCTTATGATATCTGTGGCGTACAACCAATGACAGGTCCTACAGGACTTATCTTTGCAATGCGTTCTAGATATACAACAATGAGTGGCACAGAGGCTTTATTTGATGAAGCTGATACAGACTTTTCTGGTCGTAATGCGACTGGTTCTGCTGTTGATGGTTTCTCAGAAACAGCTCATAGTGGAACAAACCCTGCATTGTTAAACGATTCACCTGCTGGTACCTTTACAACTGGTACTGCAATGAGTACAGCTGCTGCTGAATCATTAGGTGAAGATTCAGGTAATGCGTTTGCTGAAATGGCGTTCTCAATTGAGAAATCAACTGTAACTGCTAAATCAAGAGCGTTAAAAGCTGAGTACACAATGGAACTTGCACAAGACTTAAAAGCGATTCATGGTCTTGACGCTGAAACTGAACTTGCTAATATCTTATCAAGTGAAATTTTAGCTGAGATTAACCGTGAAGTAGTTAGAACTATCTATACTAACGCTGAAAAAGGTGCTTCTGCAAACACAGGTACAGTTAATACAACTACTGAAGGCATATTTGACCTTGATACAGATTCTAACGGTCGTTGGAGTGTTGAAAGATTCAAAGGTCTTATGTTCCAAGTAGAAAGAGAGGCAAATGCTATTGCACAAAGAACGCGTAGAGGGAAAGGTAATATGATTATCTGTTCATCTGATGTTGCTTCTGCACTTCAAATGGCTGGTGTTCTTGATTACGCTCCTGCGTTAAACAACAATCTTTCTGTTGATGACACAGGTAACACTTTTGCTGGTGTTCTAAATGGTAAATATAAAGTTTATATTGACCCATATTCTGCAAATAACACTGCTAAACAATACTTTGTAGTAGGTTACAAAGGTACTTCACCATATGATAGTGGCATGTTCTACTGTCCGTATGTACCATTACAAATGGTCCGTGCTGTTGGTCAAGATACTTTCCAACCAAAAATTGGGTTTAAAACCAGATATGGTTTACAAGCTAACCCATTTGCTGAAGCTGGTACAGGCGACGCTGCTGTTATTAACGGCGCTGGTTCTGCAAACAGCAACAGATACTACCGTAGAGTACAGGTTGCAAACTTAATGTAATCCTTACTTGAAAGAGTAAACGAATTGGGGCGACTAGTTTTACTACATCGCCCCTTTTCTTTTTGTATAAATAACTATATAATATTTTAAATTATGACAGGTGAGTATGAGTGATATTAAACAACATGAAATAAACAAAGAAGAAAATATCTTTATCAAAGGATATTATGCACCCGATAATATTGTAGACCCTCTAATAGAGTGGTGTAAAACATTATCTTTAATAGGTGGTTCTAGTATGAACGCCTCTACAGGTGAGATTAATTTTTGGGATGGCAAGATGAGTACACACAAAGAGTGTTATGAACATGGTATATTTTGGCCAACTATTCAAGAACCCTCTGTTTTAAATTTTCTAGATTGGTGTCAATTTGCAATGGAACATTATATGGATGAATATCCTATGTTAAGAGAAGGTGGTGCATTTAAAATGGACCCAGATTTTAATTATCAAAAATATCCTAAAGGTCATGCATATAATGGTTGGCATTGTGAAAGAGGTGGCATAGATTGTGTAAACAGAATGTTGGTGTGGATGATGTATTTAAATGATTGTGAAGATGGTGGCGAAACTTCATTTTTATATCAGAAATATAACATGAAACCTGAAAAAGGATTACTACTATTTTGGCCTTCAGATTTTACACATACACACAGAGGACTGCCTAGTCATAAAACAGAAAAAGAAATAGTTACCGGTTGGTACTCATATGTTAAATTAGGAGATAATTTGCGATGGAATTAAAACAAGAAGAATTTAAAAAACTTTTAGAAGAATACACTTTTAATATTACAGAACAAGATGTGTTCAACTGGTTTAAAATAAGAAGAAGATTTCCTCATGAGTTTCACACACAGACACCTAGTGTAGAGGTTATAAACTCATATGAGGGTAATTCTCAACATAGAGGTATTTTTGATAGTGAAGGTTATGTTGATGAATATAAGGTTATGAATTATTATGAAAAAGGTCATACATTTATAATATTTAATGTATTTGATTTAACTGAAGAATTAAGAATGTTTGAAAGTGCAATATCAGATAGTTTTGCGTTTTATCCTGTATATGGTAATTTATATTGGAGTAAATCAGGTGATGGTGGATTTCCTAGTCATGACCACCCACAGTATGATGTTTTTGTAAAACAAATT
>Ga0181563_10006578_pt1 | contig 10404 bp, 5 predicted proteins | sample 011ome_25_FD_133759 | JGI IMG/M metagenome (GOLD analysis project Ga0181563, IMG submission 133759) | Coastal salt marsh microbial communities from the Groves Creek Marsh, Skidaway Island, Georgia - 011512CT metaG (megahit assembly) | ecosystem: Environmental > Aquatic > Marine > Intertidal zone... | reverse complement strand
TCCGGGCCGGCGCGTGATAGCCGTCCAGTGCCCCCCAATCAGTCGTGACCCGGTAACGCGGATCGTCTGTGTTCCCTTCCCAAAACAACTTCACTTCCGGGGGACCCACCCGGTAGTCCGGCGCACTGATCCGCCCGGCCCAGGATATCGAAATGGTGGCATAACCCCGCTTGGCATTCGTCAGCACCGCCCTGTGATCGGCATACTGTCCCCCGCCATGGATCTGAACCAACCCTGGCAAATTTTGAGCCCCTTTGGGATAACCAAAGATCCCCGCCATCATCGCCTTCCGTCCTTTGAAGACTCCAATCCGATAGCGCAGGACCTGAAGGACCACTCCGTCCTCCTCCCAACCTTTCAGAACTTCAACCTCAAGCGGCTCATTCCGCGGATCAAACCCCCGCCATAATTCATCCACCGTGGAGGGAACCTGCCCACCTTGCAGAGGAGGCAGGGTCTCTTTCAGCTCCACACCAAACGCAAACGGGCAAAAAATCCACAAGGTAAGGAATAGTCGAATCACAAAAATTCCTACACTCATTTGTTAGCGAACCTTTCGCACGGCAACGAAACCAATGCCCCTTGTCCCGATCACCTATGGCAATCGCCGGAAACGGTAGAATCGCCGGTCTGCCAGAACGGTGTCAGAGAAGATCAGGGTGCCACCCCCGGCGAGAATTTCGTCACTCAGCGGCTCCCAGTTTTCCAGATCATTGCTGAACTCAGCCTGATACCAAAAACCGGGCTCGGTCATCAGAGTAAAAGTCAGGATGTCGCCATCGATCACATAAGTTGCACTTGGGCTGACGGCCGGGATCGAGTTCAACGATCGCGGTGTCGGTTGTGCCAGGGCCGCAATGATCTCTCCGGCACGGCCCATCGTCTTGTCGGGTGACTGACGGCCGAAATCAACGCGATCAATCAAAGTCCCATCAGGTGCCGAGAGACGAATGCTCTCCCCTCCTGCTGACAACCTGAAAGGAAGGTGCAAGTCGGAACTCAAATCCGGAGTGTTCTGTAAAATTTCGTCATCGGCCCACGCCAGGAAATATCCTCCTCCAGGCACGCCGTAGCCTGGTGGAATCTGGAATTTAAATGGATCGTTGGGATCATCGCTGAGGAACCAACCAGTCAGGTCAGCCGTCACCAATCCCGGATTGGCCAATTCGATCCAGTCTTCGAAATCGCCATCCGCCGGATCTGGGAAAGCGCTCTCATTGTCAGCCATCCACTCATTAATCACGAGCGGTGGCCACGCTTCCACACCGGTAAAGGTGACCGTTCTCACTTCACTGGCAATCTCGGCTCCTTCCGCGTCGAGAGCCCGGGCCAAAAGAACATTTTCACCAGCTTGCAGGGCAAAGGGGGCAGTCCAATCTCCGGGGGTATTCCAACCAAGCTGCAAAGGAATCCCATTCACCTCGATGGTCACCGCATCGACGGGAGCCGTTCCCATGAGGGTAATGAAAGGGTTGTTTAACGAGCTTCCCTCCGTGGGTTCGGTGAGCTCAAACGGTTCGTTGACCGCTTCAAGTTGCGGCCGGATGAAAGCGGCCCGTTGCTCAATGAACTGTGGAATGGATCGGCCCGCACCGCTCGGCACAAAGGGCGAGGTGAAATTCAAACCGGCGGCTGCATAGGCAGCCCGCTTGCGCTCAAGCAATGGCGAGACACCAGCCGTCGAGTAGAATGATCCCAACGATTCCTCCATGGCACGCCAGTAAGCCCGCGTAAAAGCAGGAGTCTGATACATCCGGTTGATATTGCGATCGCCGGTCGATGGAAAAAGCGGTTGCGTCGGCTGATCCCGGCTGTCCGTTCCCAAACCAACATCCATATCCCAGACAAACTGGACCCATCCGGAATCACTCGGCTTGTAGAGATAAGTATTCTTGAAATTGGTGTTCCCAAAGGCATCCCAAAACGACCCTAAATCGATCATTGCCCAGGTCCGCATCCAATTCTCCATGTCAATGATCTCGAGCAATCTCTCTTCGTAATCCGGCCCGGAATTATCGGCTCGTCTCATCAACTCAACAATTGTCGTATCGTCCAAACGGGTCCGACTTCCCCGTGCCCTCGCTCCGGTTGTCCACCGATAACGCGCTTCACGGATCATCCCGTCAGCCTCGAAAACATCGATGATGTTCCGCACAAAAGGTCGCGTTCTCGACCCAGAATTACTAGTCTCGTTATCGTTGCTCGTTTTGAAAAGCTCACCGTCGTCGCCCGGAAAATGCGAATTCGCCAGGACTCCGTCCGGCTGCTCGGCATCGTGATAAATCGTTCGACGCCGGATCCCGTTCATGTAGAGATAGATATCGCGCCGATGTAGCGTCGGCAACTTTAGCTGGTCCGCGAACCAATACATTGTCTGCTCCCTTTGGTTAGTGGCATCGCGCACCGGATAATCGAGTGTCAGCTTGTCCGCGCCCAAAAACTCTTCATTCTCCGGCAACGTCACGTCGTAGGAAACCGATCCACTCGTCGGAAAACTATGGGAATCCTTGTTCCCCCCGTAAAATGCTCCAGCGTTGTAAATCGCCCGCGCGCCATTCGAAACAAAAGTAATCGGAAAAGGATCATTGCTCCGAAATGGCTGGGCGTCCCACTCGTTCAATGAAGCCTGGGTGATCCACATCCGATAGGTTCCGAAGGCATCACCATTGTCAGGCTCGCCGGTCCGGATCAAAGCCTCGCCGACCGGAGGAAACACTGATTCGCTCGCTTCGGAATCAAAGGCCACAACCTCGAAAGCAATCAAGCTCCCGTTCGACTGAGCTGGAATCCTGGCGGAAAAAATTCCATCCCCTGCCGTCAAATCCGCGCCCGTTCCATCATCATTCATAGACAGATCAGTTGTCGTCGAAGAAGGATCAATCCGATAGCGCAAGATCACCGAGCCCAAGCCGTCACGGTCGGCAACCCCAGCATAAACACTGATATCATCACCGGCTTCCGGCAATACCGGGCGATGCATCACTTCATCAATTTGCGGCCCCGCATTGGCTAATGACTGACTATTGGCCGCCCCCGGTGTCCCTAGGTTTGTGGGCACATCAAGCCGCCCTTTCGCCTCCAGCCAGTTGCCGCGGAAGCGAAGAAGATACTCGGGATGGCCCGCCAGCCAACGGACCTTGGCTCGCAGTGTGGCACGCGAGCCGGCCGCTAGAGTTTGCGTCAACGGTGCGCGGGCGCGATTCGGCCCCGGATCGCCACGGCGAGTGGCAATCAGTCGCAGGGAATTCCCACCCGCAAAGGCCTCGCTCGTTTCCAGACGCGAACGCCGCTGGTTCCCTTGAAAAAACCATCCCGAAGTTCCACTCTCAAAGCCTCCATTGGAGAGCACATTGGAACCATCCTCCGGAATCACCTCCACCTGATCCACCAAGGCCTCACCCGCTCCAAGCAAAAACATCTGCACTTGGTTTGCGGGAGCTGAACTATTGCCGTGCGCGAGCGTCCCTGTAAATTCCACATTGGTCCATTCAGACTTTGCGGACTCATCGCTGTCCACCCAATTTGAAGGCCCAGAAGAATCCCCATCCGGGTCGCGTCTCTCGAGGGATGCTCCCCGACCATCCGCAAATCGATGCCAGCGATCAGAATCACGATAAGTCACCTCATCCTCAACCACAAAAAATCCACTATCAATCTTTGACAAGGCAAGTCGCTCCCCGGAATCAGAAAGGCTTCCGCCATAGTTACCCAGAACCACGCTACCATCCAGATCCGGATGATTCGCAAGGGTCCGCTCGCGATCTTTCGCGACCACCAGGAATCCTCCGCCCGTGATCCAGCTCCCGTTTGGAAAAACAAAATCAACACCGTCTGTGAAAGCCCAGCCGCTCAAATCGATGGCAGTGGCTCCCAGGTTATGAAGCTCGATCCACTCATCGGCATTATCATCCGTGGGGGGATGAAACATGATCTCATTAATCACCACCGACGGCTCGGATTGAGGCCGCAAAGGACCATCACTTCTAAAGCGAACCAGAGGCACGCCGGTCTGTGACGCCGGAAGAATCACCGCATCAAGCACCCGCTGTCCTGACGAATCCGTCAGATAAACGGCATCGCCATCCGCTCCCAGCGCAAAGCCCAACTGAGGCTCTTCAAAGCGAATCATTCCTCCCGCCGGAATCGAGGTTCCAACTGGAATTTGAAAAAGATCCAGCGTGTCACGGGCGTCACTAAGAAAGCATCCAGAAATATCAACCACGGTCGGAGCAGCATTTCGCAACTCTACAAAGTCCACCACCGGAGCTTCTGAATTACTTAAAACAGCGGTGACAAAAACCTGATCCAGATCGTCGGAAGGAACCACATCGAGAGCGCCCGGAGACCCCCCAATCGAGTGACTCGCTTCCCAGGCCCGCTCATCGCCTTCCCCGAATGTCGCTCGCGCCAAAACCAGCGAATGCCCTGCACCATCAGCGGCCGCAGGCCACGGAAAATCATCGTTATAGTTCACCTCCTGAACAATCGCACCCGAAGGTTTCCTCAATCGGATCCGTCCGCCGTCGTTCGAAAGATTCCCCGACCATGGTCCCAAAACTCCCATGACGCCAAGTTCGCTTTCCACGTCACCCGGCACCCGCGCCACGACCACAAACCCCAAGCCCGGCACCAGGGTCCCATCCGGAAAGACATAGTCCGCCTCACCGCTCAGCCTCCATCCCGAGATGTCCTCCGCCCAAGGCTGGGAGTTGTACAATTCAATAAACTCAAGCTCACGTCCATCGGTGCGTTGAGCAGGATGATAAAGAATTTCGGAAATGGTAATACCACTGCGGCGCGATGAGGGACCCAGCGGCTCGTAAGTGAGCTCCTCGCGGGTCGGAAACTCCGGAATATCAATCGTGATCACGGCAGCACTCGAATCCACAAAGCCATTCACATTGGCCACTCTCACCGTGTATTCGCCATTCCGATCCCACTCGGCGGCATTCAGGGTCAGGGTTTGCGAAGTTGCTTCCGCAATCGGAGCTCCATCCAGGAACCACTGGAAGGAAAGGGGTTCTCGGCCGCTCACCCCGACTTCAATCACCAGCTCTTCCCCACCATCCCAGATGGCTTGAGGTTGCGAAGTGATCTCCGGAGGCGTATTGGGATCAACTTCTCTCGCCTTCAGGATGAAGCCATTAATCGCCGATTGGGAGAGTCCGGCGGTGTTCCTAAGCTGGAAAGTCCCCGTGGCCGTGGTCTCGATTTCAAAGACCATTGCAAACGATTCATTGTCGACCAAGGGATCTTGAAAATTCACTGATGCTGCCGCTGGAGTCCCCCTCCCCGACATCACCGTCCAGACCTTGTCAGACCCGTCGCCGGCGCCCGGATCCCAGGCGTAAAGAGTGAGTTCGTAGGTTTGACCGGGAATCAAGCCGCTGAAGTTCAAGGTCAGGAATCCTGTCGGCGAAATCGCGATTAACAAATCCTCATATAATCTTTGAAAACTATAGCCAGGCGGGTTGCCATTCGAGCTCCCGCGATTCCCCGGTACGCCAAAAGTCGTACTTGTCGAAACCTGCACCGTCGTTGTTCCAGAGGTCAGTCCCGCGTCGGTCGTAAAATCCGCGGTAGAACTCGATCCGGAGAAAGGCGAAGGCCAAAGATCAAAACCAACCTGATCATCCTGATTGAATTCAATCGCAAGAATTTGGGTCTGTGCGAAAGCGGTTAGACTGAAACATAGCGAGCACAGGAGGGCCGCTTTAAACATCTTTTGTGTCATAAATTTTTGGTTGGCATGAATGCAATAATACCCGTTTCCACCAGGAGAAACGGATATTCTTGGCTCGAGGCCTCAACGAGACCGGAAAGATCTGGGACAGAAAATTACTTCTGACGCCGCACAAGGAGGCCAAAAGAGGCAAGAATCGTGAAAAAGGTCGATGAAGGCTCGGGCATCAAGGCGAGATCTAGATGATTCCAGTAGAGAGCTTTTCCCTGAGTTCCTTCGAAAAGATTGGCGTTGATGTTAGTCCCATGGAAAAGATCAGCCAGACTTGGGTGTTACTAATTACGGTGCCCCCAAAATTACCCATATTCCCTCCGCGGAATGCCGTGGCAGAATTATCACCATGCCAGTTAGTCTTAATACCAACTCCGGACAGTGAATAATTTTCCAGAGCAATGATTCCATTTGCAGGCAGGACCCCGATCTCCAAACTAGGAGAAACATCAACGGGATCAAAAATCACCCCAACGGTGTATTCGGTCCCAGCACTTAGGGCTCCGAAACTACTTTTGATTCCAATCAAATTATTCCCCGACGCAAAATTAAGATCATTGAATGTGCCCACGGCATTCGATCCCGTTCCGTTCATCTTGCTGAGGAAGTGAAGCTCTCCTCCCAGAAGATAGAGTCCGGAGCCATTCGCGACCCCGCCAATCTCCATGATATTCAAAGTTTGATTATTAGAATGGAGATCAGCGGCCGCCGGAGTAACGGTCACATTAAAGGAGAGGCCATTTGCAGCGGTAGGTGCACCTGCCCCAAATCCACCCACCCCACCATCGGCATCCGTGAGCGAATCAAATCGCCTCAGAGCTGGATCGAGATTCACAATCAACGCCCCATGGGCCAGTGATACAACCAAGAAAGGAAAAAATACGAGAGACGCTCCGGCCATCATCTAGCTGACGGTAGAGGATTGTTGGATTGAACACAATCCCGAATTATTTCACAGGTCCAATGGCCTTCCGGCAAAATGAGGGAGAGGGCCTCAACCCGCAAAAAAACACCGGGGCCACGAATGGTCCCCGGTGTTGAAAATAGTTTGCCGCCTACTTGATTTCCTTGATCCAGATGTTGCGGAAGCGAACATCCTGGCCGTGTTCCTGCAGCTTGAGAGGCTCGTCGGTCGGCCCGTTCTTCACACCACCGTTGGCATGTTTCACGGGAACATTGTCATGAACCTTGATCCCGTTCCACCAGAGGGTGAGGCGGGCCGGCTCCTTCATCTTGTCGCCTTCCCACGCTCCGGCCTTGAAGATGAAGTGAAAGGAATGCCACTCACCATTGGGACGCCAGGCATTCCCCTTGGGAACGTGCTCCATGCAAACCGCGCCAATCCCATGAGGCCCGATTTTCCAACCATATGGATCCGCAATATTCTTCCCTTTTGGTGATTCGATCTGAAGCTCGTGGCGATTCTGCATATAGACACCGCTGTTGGCATAACCCCCGGCTTTATCATCGCCACGGGCCCCCATCATAACAAACTCCACGTGCCCCTCGAAATCGTGATACTTTTTCTTGGTGACCAGATCATGGGTTCCCCATTTTTTTCCGCCATCGGTCATGAGCACCTTGCTGTCACCCGTAGGGCTTTTCACCACTTTCCAGGTGATTTTCATGTCCTTCTTGGGCCACATCTCCCAGTTCTTTTTCACCGACTCCATCGTGCCGTCAAAGGGAACATCGGCGCCTTCCGGAGCCTTCACCCCAAGGTCCTTGGACTTGTCGTAACCCGCCTGCTCCTCGGGCTTCTTGGCATTTGCGACCGCCCCAATCAGGGAGAAAGCCGCACAGAATGAAATGAGTTGTTTTGTCTTCGTCAGTTTCATGATGGGAGATTCTACGCACTCCCGACGCCACACCTATCGAAAAGGACCCCGTCTTCAGCCCGATTCTTAAATAGAACTCGTGATTACTCTGCAAAGCTTCATGGTTGCTTGACTGAAGATTGTCGTATGCCGCTGGATTGCCTCGTTGATGATGCTCACCTTGATCTTGAATTCCATTTCATGCCAATCCATCGATGACGTGAACCTCGATGTCAGAGACGAGGTCGAAACCCACGAAACTCCAAAGGAAGAGCAGAACACCGTCGCCCAACGAAGTCGCGATGGTTACGCCCTTTTTTTGAACCTAATCAGGCTCCCGATCTTCGCTCTGGTCGGACTCGGAACATTGATCGGAGGAGGCAACGCGGCTAATAACTAGCTTGGGAAGACCCCAAAAATCTTTCTCCATTGTCACGACCTCGCTAATTGACAGGAACCTCTCCATCCTTCCGATACATAAAGGAATCCGAGGTGAGAAGAGACAGGACCACCATCTTGAAACTACCACCGCTCTTCACGTAGGCGTTCTCGGCATCGATCAAGGTTTGCGAATCAGAGAGCATTTCATTCCGCCCCATAAAGTAGCGGAAGGCATGACGGATGATCGATTGCTGAACCCGGCGCGATTTGGCCAGCCGGTCGATTAAATCAAAGGCATCACGTACTTCGCCATCCAGCGAAGGATCACCAGTCCCTTTAAGGTATCCCGTCGCGTCCACCGGCAAGCTCCTGTATTCGTGCTCCGCAAATTTTCCGCGTCCTTGGCTCACGATGTTGTCCGGATGCTCGAGCTCCTCCAATTTCCGGTAGCGCCCAAAGTCATCAAAGATCTCAAAAGTGAGCCCAAGCGGATTCATGTGAACGTGACACTTCCAGCACTCCTGCTTTGAAGTCACCCCATCGAGTCGGTCCCGCAAGGTCCGATGATGATCCTCGGGAATCTGCGCATCAACCGTGATCGGCACATCGGGCACATAGCCCGCGAGCAACTTCTCGCGAATCCACTTCCCGCGCCGCACCGGATCAGTCTCGGTGTTCTGGGAATGGGCCACCAACCATGCGGGATGGGTCAGGATTCCTTTGCGGTTCGGAACCTGAAAGGGCTGGGTCGTCGGAAAGTCCCAATACTCCTCCTGCTCGCCATAGTTTCCATTGGCACCCGTGGGACCACTTCCCGGGACTTTGGGCAGACTGTAAACTTCAGCATAACTAAACTTCTGACCGCCATGATAGAACCACGGCGAAGTCGCCGGAGTGATTCCCCGACCGAAGCTATTCGCAAAGTACTCCATCCACCTTTTGAGGTTTCGTGCGTTCCGCTTGTCATCAATCTTGGTGATCTTGATCGCCTTGAACTCATCGAAATATTTCTCGAAATTCTTTTCCACGAAAACCTTCGGATCCTTCGCCCAATCACTGTCTTTCAAGGCAAGCCACACTTCTTTCCACTCCGCAACAATCCTGGCCCCTTCTTCATTCCCGTGACGATGAAGGACGAAAAACTCGTCCGTTGTTAGAAGTCGCTCAAAGACCTCCTGATCCTCTCTCAAGATAACATCGACCACCCTGTCAGCCTCATTGGTGATCCAACCCGCTGTCCCGGAGTAACCACGGGAGGTGTTCATGAAAGCCCCGCCACTTCTCGCAGTATCCTTAAAAACCTTCATGCTGTTTGCGTAGCCAAAGAACTCCCTAAAGAAGCGGTTGAGTTTCGGATGCGTCACCTGATGTGACCGCATGTGGATCCCGTTTAAGCCCGGATCTCCCTCGGCCAAAAAAGACTTCTCATCTTTCAAAAGTCGCAGGACTTCACGTCGATAATCCTCCTTGGTGTTCAATCGACCTTCCTTGGCCACCTTCACCAAGGTGGCATCAGGATTGATCATCGATGGCGTAGGCGATGGCGTAACTCGCCTCACGCGGCGATAACTTCCGCCGCCCGTTCTCGTCCACCTCACCCGCCCCAAACTCATGGCGATACATGAACTCTGACTTCAAAATCACACTGACCAACATCTGCCGCAGTCCCTCGGCATTTCCCGCAATCGCGATACTGTCCTTCAAAAGCCTGAGATGTTTCTCCAACTCCAGGGAGGTCGCCTCGCGCTGCAGCACACATTGATACTGAGCCTGAATCGCAGCCTCCATCTCCGCCCTGGTGGGAGCTGATTCCTTCAGAATAATCAGTTCCAAGGCCTCCGGCGTGAATTTGGGAGACCACCGATCCTTAGGGTTCTCAAACTCCTTCGACTGAATCTCCCCGCTCCTGACCCTAGCCGGGCGCAGTTGCTTCCTGGAAATCCAATCCGCGTTGGTCAGCATCGTAAGCAAATGACCTCCATCCAGAGTGGTGGTGTCATAGTAACGAACTCCCGAGTGATCCGGTAAAATCACCGGTACGGTCACTCCATAAAAACTCCGCTGCCGGTCCCGGCCCTCCAAATCAAAAATCCCATTGACCCGCTCGATGAAAATCTGCGGGCTCACCAACCACCGGCGAGAGCGAGTAAAAGGCTTTTCCGTGATCTCACCACTGAAGAGTTTCTCGTGGTCGACGTAATTCGCGTAGCCGGGATAGCGGAGCTTGTCCTGCAAGGTGGAAGCATTGTGCCTTCCAAGTTCATTTTTCAGCCAAGCCAGCAACTCCACACGCTCGGCCTCGCCAGGTTGCTTCTTCTTTTTCTTCGGGGGCATCTGCCCGAAATAAACCTGCTCCTGAACTTTGTTGAGCAACTCAAGGCGCTCCTCAAGCGGCAGCTTGTCCAGGTCATCAAGCCGGATGTTGCCCTTCGATTCCCACTCATCGTGACAAGAAAAGCAATAGTTCTCCAG
>Ga0181563_10006569_pt1 | contig 10412 bp, 6 predicted proteins | sample 011ome_25_FD_133759 | JGI IMG/M metagenome (GOLD analysis project Ga0181563, IMG submission 133759) | Coastal salt marsh microbial communities from the Groves Creek Marsh, Skidaway Island, Georgia - 011512CT metaG (megahit assembly) | ecosystem: Environmental > Aquatic > Marine > Intertidal zone... | reverse complement strand
GCGACGGTGGCGTGCGGCGCGTGGACGCGGTGCGGGTCGCGGTGCGCGAGCGGCGGACCCGCGGTGGTGGCGCGCGACGGGCGCGCACCGCGATGGACGACGAGGACGAGGACGACGACGAGGATGACGAGAATGACGCGGTCTTCGAAGGGGTTCATCGTCGTCTCGGCGGTGCCGACGACGACGACGACGACGAGGATGAGGACGTGCGGTGCGGTCGGTGGGGGTGTGGTTTCGTCGGTGCGATGTCGGCGCGGCGCACGCGTGTGCGTCAGGGCGGAAGGGGGAGATGCCGTCGTCGGTGTTCGCGACGGCGACGGCGCCGACGGCGGCGCGGATGAGGACGAGGCGAAGACGCGTCGCGACGACGACGGCGTTGATGGCGGTGAAGAAGAAGGTTCTACGATAAAAGCGACAAAGACGACGACGTTCTTCGGGGCGATTAAAGAGAAAGCGTCGGATGTGGTGTCGACGTTGACGTTTGTAAAGAGTAATAAAAAGTGGGAAAAGTTGTACGCCGAAGCGGACGCCGAGGGGTTGGATGCGAGCAAGCAAGACGCGTTGATGCGAGAGTTGTTATCTTTTGACAAAAATGAAGACCTCATTAAAAGATTTGAGACGAGAAAATATGCGAGTGGACCAGTTTCGGTGTTGGCGTACATCACGGCGTTGGTGAGGACGAATCGATTGGAACATTTTGTCGTCGGCGGAGACGCGGGCATCGGCAAGCCGCTTCCGAAAGACGACGGCGTGAACAAGTTACCCAAGTTGCTTGAAGACTTGAGCGAGCGTTCAAAGGGTGCGAACGAACTCGTGCCGTTGGAAATTGGTACGAGCGCGCAAGCGCCTTTACACATTAATGTCGTAGGTGGTGTGGGCGCGCCGCGCGTGAGCGGCGTACGACGCCTGTTCAACGCGTTGCTGTACTTTTTTCTCTTTATCAGCGGGTTGATGTATCTTAGCTCTTTCGTCGTGCGGCACGTTGCCGTTCGCGTCATTCAAGACGGTTCACCTTCGTCGTCAAATCAAGCTTTACCAGGGTCGGGCATCGATTCGATGTCGCCTACTGGCGGTTTAGCGCCGTCAAACGGCGGCCCATCGTTTGACCCAAAGCAATACAACAAGGAAAATATGCCCGAGAAGAGCACGAAGTCGTTCGACGATGTCAAAGGGTGCGACGAAGCCAAGGAGGAATTGCAAGAGATTGTCGAATACTTGCGTAACCCCGATCGATTTACGCGTCTTGGTGGGAAATTGCCAAAGGGTGTGTTGCTCACCGGACCTCCGGGGACGGGCAAAACGTTGCTCGCTCGCGCCATCGCTGGCGAGGCGGATGTACCATTTTTCTACCGAAGCGGGAGCGAGTTCGAGGAAATGTTTGTCGGTGTAGGTTCGAAGCGCGTGCGACAACTGTTCGCAGCGGCCAAAAAGCAAACGCCGTGCATCATCTTTATCGACGAAATCGACTCCATCGGTACGTCACGCAAGTCCATCGAGAACAACCATCGTAAAACGCTCAATCAATTGCTCACTGAAATGGATGGGTTTGAGCAAAACGATGGTATCATTGTCATCGCTGCGACAAACATTGCTGAATCGCTTGATCCGGCGCTGACGCGCCCTGGACGTTTTGATCGTATGGTGCACGTACCCAACCCCGACATCGGCGGTCGACGGGAAATCTTAGACTTTTACTTGAGCGACAAACCTACGACGGATGACGTGGATGTCGATAGAATTGCGCGAGGTACCGCAGGGTTTAGCGGCGCAGAGTTGTACAATTTGGTGAACATGGCGGCGGTGCAAGCGGCTATGGCGGACGCGCCTTCAATAACCGCCGCTGATCTCGATTGGGCGCGCGATCGCGTGTTGATGGGCGCCGAGCGTAAATCTGCAGTATTGAGCGAGGAAAATCGCAAGTTGACCGCCTATCACGAAGCTGGTCACGCGCTCGTCGCTTTGAAATCTGACGCCGCGCTACCGATTCACAAGGCGACAATCATGCCTCGCGGCTCGTCGCTCGGCATGGTGACGCAACTTCCCGACAAGGACGAGACGAGCGTGAATAAAAAGCAACTCATGGCGCGTTTAGACGTTTGCATGGGTGGTCGTTTAGCAGAAGAGCTTATTTTTGGCCCCGACGAAGTCACCACGGGTGCGAGTGGAGATTTACAGCAAGCCACCCGTTTGGCGTTTTACATGATTTCTGACGTCGGCATGAACACCAACCTCGGTCCGGTGCATTTGTCGAGTATTCGCGGTCCAAATCGCGGTGCTTCTGGGTCTACCGAATCCGCCGTGGATACTGAGGTGATTAAGTTGCTCAAGGACTCGCAAACTCGTGTGCAAAAGCTGTTAAAGTCAAACTTGGGCGATTTACATACCATCGCCAAGGCGTTGATTGAACGCGAGACGTTGACTGGGAATGAAATTCGCGAGCTGATTGGCATGCCTCCGGCGAAAGAGCCCACGCCGATACCATCTCGTCCCAAACCAACGGTGACGCCCAAACCAAGGCAGCAGGAAAAGGAAAAGGAAGCCGAGACTGCGGCGGAAGAAGAGGATGAACAGCCGACGATTATCGTCATTCAATTGAACGACGAAGACGACTCGCCAAAGTAGAAACAACACACACACAAACACATTGATTGATTTACATTACTACAGTACTACTACAATACCTTGCTATTATCACCCACTATGCGCGCTTTAACGCTGCGAGCGCGACGGCGATGCGCGCGCCAACGACGGCGTTGTTTTGCACCAGAGCGACGTTCGCCGCGAGCGAATGCCCACCCGTGAGCTCGGCGACGCGTTTAAGAATGAATGGCGTGACGTCTCGACCAGCGACGCCACGCGCCTCAGCTTCCTTCAGCGCCGTCGTAGTTGCGCGTTCTATTTCTTCGCCAACTGCTTCGTGTTCACTCGGAATAGGCACCGCAAACACGCACCCGCTCCCTAACCGCGCGTCCAACGTCGCCTTGACGATTTGCGCCGCCGCCTCTGGCGTATCCACCCTTTGTGGGCATTTACACCCACTCTTTCGCGTAAAGAACGCCGGGAACTCATCGCACGTATATCCACACACCGCCACGCCGTGTGTCTCCATCACCTCGAGCGTACGCGGGATATCCAAGATAGATTTCGCCCCGGCGCACACCACGGCGACATCTGTTCTGCCGAGCTCCGCGATATCCGCGCTCACGTCCATCGTGCGCTCGCCTCCGCGATGAACGCCCCCAATACCGCCCGTAACGAACACATCAATCCCTGCTAATCTCGCGAGCAACATCGTCGCGCTCACCGTCGTCGCCGCGGTCTCTCGACGCGCTATAACACCCGCGACGTCGCGTCTCGAACACTTGGCGCACGCGGCGCCCATGCGCGCAATCTTCTCCAACTCCTCACGCGAAGCGCCGATGACGCACGCGCCGTCAATGATCGCGATCGTCGCCGGCGTCGCACCGTTCGCGCGTATGACGCCTTCAACGTCGAGCGCGCATTCAATGTTAGCCGGGTACGGCATGCCGTGCGCCACGATGGTGCTTTCGAGCGCCACCACGGGTTCGCCGCGCTCGAGCGCCGCGCGCACGCGTTCGCCCAGCACGAGCACGGGCGAGAGTGCGGGCGATGATGACGCATGGGCCGCCTCGCGCGGCGGCGCCCGCACGTGGTGCGCGAGCGCGCGTATGCGTTCGAACGGCGCCAACGGCATGCGTCAGTCTCTGACGCGCGACATCCGACGACAACCTTGGACGACGACACGACGACCGACGACACGACGACACGACGACACGACACCGTGACGGTTGAGCTCGCACGCATGGCCGCCGAAGCGCCGTCCATCGTGGTGTACACGTCGCGTCACGCGCGTGTTTCGATTGAAGATGCGCACCTCGAGACGTTGGTGCTCCTGGCGCGCCGAGCGCACGTCGTCGAGCGATGTACGAGCGCGCGTTCGAGCCCGAGCGGGGCGTTGCCGTGCGTGGAGATCAATGGCGATGTCGACGGCGACGGCGCGTTCGATGGTATCGCGCCCGTGGGGGAGAAGGAGGCGTGTTACCGCGCGACGACGGGGTTCGCGGCGCGGTGCGTGGATATCGACAGAGACGCGAGCGCGGATGAAAAGTGTGCGATATCGATGTTAAATGCGATGTGCGCGGGAAATTTATCGGTTGCAAGCGAGTACTTTACGTTTGTCGATGATGAAGGCTACGGAATGGCGAAGAAGGAGGATGTAATTGGCGGCGGCGCGCCGTGGCCGATGAATCGATGGATGGCGTACGCGAAATCGAGAGACGTTTCGCGAGCGATGCGAGCGAATGGTATCGATGCCGAGCGCGCGTGTGCCAAAGCTGTAGATGCATACTCTTGTTTGAACAACAAATTGATCAATTCCATGGCGAAGCATGGCGAAGATAATTATTGGTTATGCGGAGACAAGCCGAGAAGTTGCGACGCGGCGGCGTTCGCGCAGCTCAATTACCACGCGAGATCCCCAGCGTGCGAGACGTTGCGCACGGAGATGAAACGCTTTCCGAAAGTTGTCAAGTATATTAACGATGTTAGTGAGCGATTGGTGGCGTTAGAGGAAAAGTATAGGGGTCAATCGGGCGAAGCGCCGCCGACGGTGGATGCGAGCGCGTGGGGCGACAGATACGACGCCCACCACGCTGAACGTCGACGAGGATGGAAACCGCGCGCGAAAAAGAAAGAAATGAGTGAAAAGGATAAGGATATGCGCCGCAAAGCTTGGTATTCCGTAGGTTTGGCCTTAGGGTCGGTCTTTTCGTATTTGATTTTGGGTGGCGTGGTTCAACTCGATTTCGGCGAAGACGAAGACGAAGACGAAGACGATCAAGTGGACGAATGAAAGTCGCTCGCTCGCGTACGCACGCGTGAAACTGTACCGTAGCTTGTGAAATACACACATCTTGATTGTTTTGCTTTCTTTCTCATATAATATACATTATGTCTAAAACGATTCACTACTACTTGCCTCTTCCCATGCAGCACCCAAACATCATGGCGTGCAGGGACCCGAAGAACGTGTTGGACTCCAGTGGGCGTGCGTGCGACAGCCTCGCAGCTTTTTTATTTGCATACTGCGTCTTGTAGTCCATTTGCTTACGAACCTTACGTTCAGTGCCGTTTATCGCGTGATTGAACTGCGCGGCTAAGTCGTGCACGGCGGATGCCCGAGGCGTCTCGTCGCCATCCAACGCGCGCCGCTGTGCAGCCTTCTTATCCTTTTTCGCCTTTAAAGCGGCTTCGTAATCCTTTTTAGCCTTTTCATATTTATCTATCACCTTTTGCGGAACGATTGCCGATCCAGCGTGCGCACCCGTGGCGTGAGCGCCCTTTATCGCCGGATCATCCAACTCGTCGGGCGTCCACACCGACGTCGAAGTCTCCATGCCTAAAAGTCCCCCGATCATCCCGAGACCAGCCCCGGCTTCGCTATTGCCTTCACCAAACTCGCTCGCGGAATCCGACGCATCCATCAAACTCTGCCTCGAAGAAAACCGTAAAGAATGCCGCGAAGAATTCCGCGAACCGTGCCGCGAACCGTGTCTCGACGACCCGCGTGACCCCGCCCTCGATAACGACGCACTCGAATACCCCGCTTCCGACCGCGCTTGATCAATCCTTTCTCTCAAACTCTCAAGCTCCGCGCGAGTAATCTCAATCGCCTCGTCTTCCGCCTCAAATTCCGAATGCCGCCCCACGCTCGCGTCTCGCGACCGCGACTTGGAGTACACCCGGCTCAACCGCTCACCCTCCATCCGACGCTGTGCGCGCGACGCATCTCGCGAACGCCCGCGACTCTCGCGCCTAGCATCTCGCGCATTCTCATCGTCATCATCCCATTGCGAATACTCTTGCGATACCGCGCTCGATTGCGTCGAACGCGCCTCAAACGCGCTCAAATGCATCATCCTCGCGCCACCAACACCCACACCGTCTCAATACCGCTCGCCTCGGCGACGCTCGATGACGGCGACGACGCACCGACGACCACACCCACACCCACACCGAACCGAACCGAACCGAACCGAACCAAACCGAACCGAACGCGACTGTCGGCCGCGACTGTCGTCGTCGACGCGCGCGAATGCGTGAAATGGCGCGCCGCGTGTGGGGGCCACAGTCATCGGACATACGGCGTGTTGGGCCGTGTTTGAATGGTTCACGCCCGACAAAAAACGCCCGAAAAAAACGCACATAACTACATATTCACTACACTACGTGGATATCTTTTACTGCCGTGTTTGAATGGTTCACACCCGAAAAAAACGCCCGAAAAAAACGCACGTTTTTGTGTGTGTTTTTGTGTGTGTGTGTGTGCGTGCGTGCGCTGTGTGCGCTCGTCGTCGTCGTCGGCGTCGTCGGCGACGCGATTGCGCGACGCACCGACGACGAGTGTGGTGCATTCATGGTGCAGATTCAAGACGCCGACGCCGCGGCGAATGATGGCGAGGCACGAACGCGCGCGCAAGAAGCCAAGGCGCTCGAACGCGTGGGCGAGGCGCTCGAGCGCGTTCGGGCGAGCGACGAGAGCGACGAGAGCGACGAGAGCGACGAGAGCGATGGGGAGTTTACCGCTGGTCCGACGGTGTGGGAAGCCGCCGCGGATGAAGAAATTCCCGAGAATCACTGGGAGTATCACATGCGTAAGAACATGAATGATGGTAAGGGAGATTCGGTGTATCGAAACTTGTCGTACGTGCCCGTGTGCAACTGCGCTCCGGTGTGCGACGGGGAAAAGTGTCGCAATCCGTATTGGATGTGGACGAAGAAGCGATGAGCACGCTGAAGAATGGAGAATAATGATGATGATTAAGATTATTAAAGTACGCTTACAATGCTTGTGATGTTGTAATGAAAAGAATTACTGCTGCTCCGCTTAGAAGTTTGTGGGCGTCGCTTCGACGGGGTCGCCGCGCTCGTTTCTTCGCATGATTTCTCGCGCCAGTCGAACTTGCCGCCCGAGCACGAGCACGGACACTCGACCTTGACCGAGTGCGCCGCGCGCAGTTCGCCCAACGCGGCGCACGTATTCGCTAGGGTCGCGAGGGAAATCAAACAAGATGACGTGCTTGACGCGAGACGCGTCCAAACCTCGAGACGCGCGGTCGGTGCACACCAAAATGAGCGGTGTTCCAGTCTGTGAAGACATGAATTCCTTCAAGTTACGCTGCTGTTGCTCGCGAGATAACGCCGCGTGATAGGGTAAGATGCGGTATTTTTGACCATCACGGTCGGCGCGCGTCAGCATGTTTTCAATCTTTCTGCACGTTTCAATTTTGTTGCAGAATAACAGCGCGCGGTCCGCCTTGTCCACTTCGAGCAAGTCCATCAACGCCTTGAATTTGCGATAGAACCCAGACTGCTCGTCGAACGTGTCGCCGCCACTGCAGTCGATTAAACGTTCGAGCATGCCTGCGGACGGACGATGCAAACCAGGCCCTTGTACCACGCGAACGTCGCTCTCGAAAAAGTTTTTCAATTGCTTGAGCACTTCATCCGGAATGGTGGCGGTGACGAGAATAAACTGCGCCGACGGCGGTACGGCGTTGCGAATGGGCGCTACTTGTTCGGCAAACTCAAAACTATCGCCAAGTAAAACGTCGCACTCGTCGAGAACCACGGCGTCGACGTCATCGGTATCCATCTTACCCTCTTGAATCAACCGTGCGACTCGTCCGGGCGTGCCGACGACGATGTCCACGCCCTCCGCGAGCGCTTCAATTTGCGTTCTCGATTTGCTCACGTTGTTCGCGAGAAGTGATCTCGAGCGCAAGCCACCGAAGGAGAGCTGTTTAATCACCTCGCGCACCTGCGTCGCGAGCTCGCTCGTCGGTGTTAAGATTAACACGCGTGGTTTCTTTGAACGACTGCGACCCTGTTCGATTTCAATTTGCGCCACGCGTTGCAACAACGGTAGACAATACGCCAACGTTTTACCACTCCCAGCTTGATCAGCGAGCAAAACATGTCCGGTGAAACGCTTGCTTTCTCCGGTGGATGCATCGACGGACTCACCCGTGAGCACGCGGTACGATTGCGCTTGAATGTGAGACGGCCTGTCGATGCGAAACGCCTTCTTCAACGCCTCGCGTACGTCGTCGCTCGCGCCGAGCTGGTTGAATCTTGCGCCAGAAAAGAATGAATACTCATCTAAATCATCCGGTTCGCGCGTGTACACAATGGGTTCGAAGTCATCCTCGACGTACTTGCTGAGTAATTCAGGAATGTATCCACGCTTCTCGCGCGACCATTCGCGAGCGCCGTCGCCGTCTTGCAAGAACCAGTCGTCGTCGTCGTCGTCGTTAAAGTACTCATCATCATCTCTTTCATCGTACACGTCATCCCCACCCTCGTACTCATCCCGAGCGTCATATCCAGAACTCTCGCGTTCCCGAACGAACGATGCGTTCTCATTGAACCCCCGCCCGCGCCCACGCCCGCGCCCAAATGTCGATTCCCGACCGCCGCCTCGACCGCTCGCTCGAGCCGCGTACTCGCCGACTCGACCTCGTCCACCATCACCATACCCGCCGCCATCGCGCGACGCATACGAACGCCCACGACCTCTCCCACTCTCGCGCACATTCTCCCGTCGGGTATTCTCATACATACGATCATCGTCGTACTCGTTGTCGTACTCGCGTCGACGGCTCGCCTCTCGAAACTCGTCCCGTTCGCGTCTCGCGCGAAACTCATCCCTTCCTCCGCGATCTCTTCGCTCGTACCCGTCTTGTCTCGGTCGATTGTCGTCGTTGGAAAATCTCGAGCCGAATGTATTCGAGCGCTGAAACGACGTCTCGCGTCCGCGACCACCGCGACCGCCGCGACCGCCGCGACCGCCGTCGCTAAACCTCGGTCGAGCGTCGGCTGATGAAGACGACGTTGTCGACGACGACGGTGCAGGCGCGCGACCATCGGCGCGGCGAATGATAGTAAACCCTCCGCTCTGTTCGGCATCGCGTTCATCGCGCGTGCGCGCGCGTGCGCTGCGTCGCTCGTCATCGTAATCGTCGTCGCGCGCGCTGGCGGCGGCGACGTGACGCCGGCGCAGCGTTGACGGCTGCCGCCGCGCGCGCGTTGAGGGCGACGGGGCGAACGACGCGCGAGGTGCTATGCATGACATGGCGCCGCGAGTGCGTGCGTGCGGTGTGACGGCGCGTGATGCGCGTCGGCGTGTGATGTCGTGGGGAGACGCTTTCTACCGACGACTCGGCTCGACGAAGGCGTCGGCGAACAATGTACGCGTGGAGAAAAGAAAATGGTGAATAAATGAATATAGAAACACATTGGAAAAGAATATTGACGATGGTGGGCGGGCGGGCGGGCGCCACGCGCTAATCGTCGCTCGTGGCGTCCAAACCAAAGGTGGAAATTTCGGCGTCGAATTCGTCGCGCGGAACGAGCTCGTTTTCGTCGTGTTCGCTCACGGTGAATTCGACGAAACGATAGAATCCCTCCATCGTGCCTCGAGGCGTGCGTAATGGACACGCCGAGGCGTACGTAAACGACTGACCTTTACGTAGCGTCGGTTGTTGGCCGATGACGCCGGCACCCTTGACGGTTTCGCATCGCCCCTGCCCGTCGGTAATCAACCACGAACGACTAAGCAACTGCACCGCATCCGCATCATTGTTTTCATTCGTAATCGTCACCGTGTACGTATGAAAGAATGCGTTCGACGCCGGCGCGGACCTCAACCGTTGATACTCCGCCTCAACGTCCACGCGAATCCCGCGCGTGACGCAACTCGACCTCGACGGCGCGCGCTCCAGCGCATCCTCCGCCGCCTCAATCGCTCGAATCTCATCTCTCGCTCTCGCTGCATCCGCATACCTCTCCTCCTCGATCGCCAACGCCATCGCGCGTTCGTATCGCGCCTTGGGATCCGCGTCCAGCAACTTGTCCCGAACCTCGGCGCACCGCGCGAAATCCTCCTCAGCCACGCACCGCGCGAGCTCCTCGCGCAGTTGCTTTACAATTCTCTTCGTCGACGGCGTCGGCACCGCGCGCGTGAGCGCTCCGCGCGATGCGTCGCTCGCGCCAGCCTCATCCTCGCCACCAGGTTTTCCAACCGCCATCGTGCGCGTCGTCTTCGCGAACAACATCGGACGCGCGCCGCGCCTCCACCGGCGGTGACCACCGCCGTGCGCACGACCACGAACACCGACGACGACGACGACGGCGGCGGCGCATCGCCCGTGCGCGTGCGCCATCGCGGCGGCGGCGGCGGCGGCGGCGGCGGCGGCGGCGGTGCGATGACGCGGCGCGAGGCTGGAGGCGTCCGCAGAGGTCCAGTCAGCACGTTCGGACATGTGGATCATCAGCACGACGTTCGGACATGTGGATCTATGATCCGTGTCGTGCGTGCGCGTCCACATGTG
>Ga0181563_10006558_pt1 | contig 10421 bp, 6 predicted proteins | sample 011ome_25_FD_133759 | JGI IMG/M metagenome (GOLD analysis project Ga0181563, IMG submission 133759) | Coastal salt marsh microbial communities from the Groves Creek Marsh, Skidaway Island, Georgia - 011512CT metaG (megahit assembly) | ecosystem: Environmental > Aquatic > Marine > Intertidal zone... | reverse complement strand
TAATATTTTCTTTTTTTACTCGTTTCATCGCCTTAGAATAACCATCTTTATTGTTTATATGGTTTATATCAGTATTTATTATTTCATTTTGAGATTTATCCATAGTAATGGTTTCATTATTTGTATTATTATTATTGATTAATTTCTCTCTTTCATAGTAAGATAAGAGTGGCATCTCTTTACCAATTTTTAAAGCAAACTGTAATATCCATTCGGCAGTTTCCGTAACATTTAAAGTGCGATGAAGAGAGAATCCTTTAAAATAAGTTATAGATACCATGGAAGATAATAATGCTTTTTTGTCAATTGCGTGTGCCTTAAATGGTTTATAATACCTTATATCGCCTTCAATTAAATAAAAAATATTATGATTATGTAAACTACATTCATTTAATCTAAAACTTTGTTCTTTATAGCGTCCATCTCTAATACTTGCTGCTAAATCATTTAATGTTTTTCGTTCAATAATTACTTTTTCATTTTCTAAATCATCGTAAATAATAATATCGCCTAAATGAAGATTTTCGCTGATTAATGTAATTTTATTTGTATTATTTTTTGTATTATTATTTTTTGTATTATTACTATGAAATGTATCATTTATTAATTGTTGTTTAATACATTCATCATATAATTCTTTTTCTCGATAATCGATTTTAATACGCATTTATCTATTTAATAAATTTTATATTTTATTTTTAACTATTATTATTATTATTGATTTAATTAAAAATGAATAATAATAGTTAAATGGTTTTACTTATTATCTATATTTCAGGTAATAAAATAAATAAATAAAATTATTATTTTTTGATGCTAATTATAATATTAAATTAAATGGGTTAAATATAAAATATGTATAATAAGTATATTTGGAAAAAATGCTAAATCATATGAATGATAATGAATCAGAAGTAGAATCAACCACATCAATTATTAAAAGTTTAACGCAGGATGGAGATGTTATTAAATGTGGCGAAAAACTGATATTTAATCCTTATAATTCCGATAATAAAGAGATTACATTGAACGAAGTTCAATCTATTCTAACCAGGCACGGAATTACTGCGAAAGTTCATAATTTAGAATTATATAAACGCGCGTTTGTTCATCGGTCTTATATGAAACGCCCTGAATTAGAAAATAGTATGGCGAATATTGAAATCCCTAAATGTCCTGAAAATTGCGTTGATTTGAAAACAAAATCGAATGAACGGTTAGAATTTATTGGCGATGGGGTATTAGAATTAATCACTAAATATTATCTTTATCGCCGTTTTCCTAAGGCAGATGAAGGGTTTATGACTGAAAAGAAAATCGCATTGGTAAAAAATGAACATATTGGGAAATTGGCATATGATATGCAAATAAATAAATGGTTAATTATTTCAAAACATGCGGAAGAAAAAAAGATCCGCACAAACCTAAAAAAGTTAGGATGTCTTTTTGAAGCATTTCTTGGCGCACTTTTTTTAGATTTTAATAAAATATCAGTTGAAGATGAACATGGATGGTTTAAAAACGTATTTGTTACAGGACCAGGATTTCAAATGGCACAAATTTTTGTAGAAAATGTATTAGAGAAATATGTAGATTGGACAAAACTTATTAATACAGATGATAATTATAAAAATATTTTACAAGTGAAAATTCAGAAAGAATTTAAAACTACACCGGATTATTTAGAGATTTCGCATGATATGGATAATGGGTATGAAATGGGCGTTTATCTATGTGTTGGAAAACCGCTCCATCAATTGGAATTAAGTGATGCGAAACCATTTAGTTATTATGGTTCATTTATTAAAATTCAAACAGAACTAATTGAGCATGATAGTGTGTTTGTTTTTATGGGCAGTGGAACACATAAAATTAAGAAAAAGGCAGAACAGACTGCGTGTGAGATTGCGATTAAACAAATAGAACCACAACTGATGGTTTAATATAATTATAATTTAAGATTAAGATTTTAAGATTTTAAGATTTTAAGATTTTAAGATTTTAAGATTTTAAGATTATAATTATATTAGAAATATTTTATGTATCCATTTTATAGAACATGTCTTCTGCTCTTTTAGCAAAACTTAAAATAAAACCAAGTCCTCAAAGAAAAATACCAATTGAAATTAATATCCCTATTCCAGAAGAAAAAAAAGATGTTCAAGTAAAAACGACTATTATTGATAAGAGTAAAGATAAAGATAATATTTTTGATCGTGATTTATTTATTAAAAGCACTTTTGAAAAAGAAAGCATTCCGGAAGATAAAGATAAAGAAGAAGTTGAAGAAGTAGAAATACAACAAAGTGAACCAGAAAAAGTAGAAATAGAACAAAGTATACCAAAAAAGGTAGTTAAAAAGAAACCTGCTAAATTAAAATTAAAGATTGTTGAAAAGACAGAAAAAACAGAAGACGGAGAACAAGATGATAGTGTACCAGAAATAAAAGAAAAAAAACCAGCACAAAAACGATTAACTAAACCACCTATTGGCGTTATTCAAGAAGGACCTGCTTCATTATTAAAAATAGGAACTGATAGCATTGGTAGTCGTATGGATTATAAAGATAAACAAATTATTGTTAGTGCGTCTTCATATTATATGAATAATAGACAAATATTCATTAATTTTATGTCATCTTTATTCGGGAAATATAAAGAAGAACTTGCGATCGAAGCACAAACCGAGACATCATGTAGTAAACGAAGCGAAGGGTTTTCATTAATGACTCACCAAAAAATCGTGCGTGATTATTTAAGTTTATATACACCTTATAGAGGTCTTTTATTATACCATGGGTTAGGTTCAGGAAAAACGTGTTCATCTATTGCGATTGCGGAAGGACTTAAAACCAATAAACAGATTATTGTGATGACCCCTGCTTCATTAAGAATGAATTATATTGAAGAATTGAAAAAATGTGGAGATAGTTTATATAAGAAAACACAATTTTGGGAATTTATCAGTATCAAAGAACGCCCAGAATTAATAGAAACACTTTCAAAAACTCTATCATTATCGGTCGAATATATTAAAAAGAATGAAGGTGCTTGGTTAGTAAATGTAAAAAAACCTTCAAATTTTGATACCTTAACTTCAACTGAAAAAGTCAGTTTAAATAATCAATTAAATGAGATGATTCGATATAAATATAAATTTATTTCTTATAATGGTCTCCGTAAATCGCATTTAGAGACATTAACAAATAATTTCAAAGAAAATCCATTTGATAATAAAGTGGTTATTATCGATGAAGCACATAATTTTGTAAGTCGTATTGTAAATAAGGTAGGTAAGAAAAAAACGGATTCATTATCTATGCAATTATATGAATATTTAATGACAGCAGAAAATGCGCGTGTGGTTTTATTAACTGGAACACCTATTATTAATTACCCAAATGAACTTGGAATACTTTTTAATATTTTACGCGGAAAAATAAAAACATGGCATTTTAAATTAGACATAACTGGCGAAAAAAAAGTAACCGAAGAGTATTTGAAAAAACTTTTAACTTTAAATGGGAATTCAATGGATTATTTAGAATATAAACCAACCTCGACTACTTTAACAATTACACGTAATCCATTTGGATTTATAAATAAAATAAATAATAAAGAATATGAAGGTGTAGCGTTTGATGAACGCGGGAATATACCTGATGCGCCATTTATAAAATTTGTTACAAATACTTTAAAAACCGAAGGCATTACAATTAAACCACGTGGCATTAAATTAGATGCGTATAAAGCATTGCCTGATACATTAGATGATTTCAAAAAATATTTTGTTGGCGATAACAATGAAGTAAAAAATATGATCATGTTTCAACGTCGTATATTAGGGTTAACCTCTTATTTTCGAAGTGCGCAGGAAGGATTAATGCCAAAATTTGAAAAAAGCACTGATTTTATTGTAGTTAAAAACGAAATGAGTCCATTTCAGTTTGGGATATATGAAGAAGCGCGTTCCGCAGAACGCAAATTAGAGATGAATAATGCTAAAAAAAAGGCAAAGAAAAAGGGAAAAGAAGATGATATTTATGATGACGTATCTTCGACCTATCGTATTTTTTCACGATTATTTTGTAATTTTGTTTTTCCTACACCGGCGATTACCCGCCCAATGCCTTCTGGTGATACACTTGAAAACGCAATTATGAATGAAAAAAATGACGAAGATGTCGTTGATATAACAAGCGATGAAGATAAAATTGCGAATATTGATGGGAAATATGAAGCGGATGAAGTATATGCGGAGGGAGAGGGGGAAGTGGTTGAGGGTGAACCAACCAGGGAAGAGGAAGGGTCAGTTTTTGTAGAACCTAAACGATCTAAAAAAGATATGAAACAGGCATATGAAAAAGCAATTACTGTTTCTTTGAAAAAACTTGATGAGAATAAACAAAAATATTTAACACCCGAAGCATTACAAATATATAGTCCAAAATTTTTGAGTATATTAGAAAATGTGAAAGATGCGTCGCATAAAGGATTACATTTAATTTACAGTCAATTTCGGACATTAGAAGGAATTGGAATTTTAAAACTTATTTTAGAAGCAAATGGATTTGTTCAATTTAAATTAGTAAAAGAAGGGGAAACCTGGAAAATAGATATTAGTGAAGAAGATAAGGGAAAACCTACTTTTGCACTATATACAGGAACTGAAACTGCGGAAGAAAAAGAAATGGTGCGTAATATTTTTAATGGAAACTGGAAAGTTCTTCCTAGCGAGATTACGGAACAATTAGAACAACAAGCGTCGAATAATATGTATGGCGAAATAATTAAAGTATTTATGATTACGGCATCAGGTGCCGAAGGTATTTCACTTGAAAATGTGCGTTATGTTCATATTACGGAACCGTACTGGCATCCAGTGCGTATACAGCAGGTAATCGGTCGTGCCCGGCGTATTTGTAGTCACCAATACTTGCCAGAAGAATTGCGGACGGTTACTGTATTTTTATATTTAATGATATTATCTGAGGACCAAAAGAAAAGTGATGAATCGATTGAACTCCGATTAAAAGATAAAAGTAAACGTGATAATAAAACACCGGTTACTACGGATGAAGCATTATATGAAATCGCGACAATAAAAGAAGAAATTTCAGAAAAATTATTACAATCAGTAAAAGAATCTGCGATTGATTGTGCTTTACATTCAAAATTTGGAGCAAAAGAGCAATTACAGTGTTTCTCGTTTGGGTCACCGAGCGCGGATAGATATGCTTATGTGCCGTCATTTGCGGATGAAGAAACTGACGCAGTTGCGGCGAAGAATCGAGCAGAACTTACATGGAAAGGTGTAGAAGTTACAATTGACGGAATTAAATATGCTCTTAATAAACAAAATAATAATGTTTATGATTTTGATAGTTATTTACGAAAGCAACCAGTCCAAATTGGTGTATTAAAAATATTTGGAACAGGCGCGAATCAAAGTTATAAACTTGAAAGAATATAATATTTTAACTTATTTTCATATCTAAAACTTTAAGAAATTAAATATCAAAATAAGTTAAATATATAATTATATATTATGAATTTCTTAACAAATATTTGTTTAATAGAAGAATATAAAAATATAATTGAAGAAAATATTCAAATATTCAATAATTTAGAAAATATTTGTAGGAATATAGGTGAAAGTGTAGAAGGAAATTGTTTTACAAAACATTTAAATATAAATGAAAAAATTCCAGTTTTATTATTTAAACAATGTAACCATTTTTCATTGGGTAAAATATCTAATAAAATTATGGAAATTGGGTTTAATGCTGGACATAGTAGTTTGTTATATTTATTATCTAACCCAAATTCTAAAATAGTTATATTTGATATTTGCGAACATAAATATACAATACCTTGTTTTGAATATTTACAATCTATGTTTCCTAATAGATTAGAAATGTATCAAGGAGATTCAACAATAACTGTTCCCGCATATAATAATAATAATAAACTGAATAAAAAATTTGATTTAATACATATAGATGGATGTCATGACACCAATATAGCTAATATTGATTTTCATAATTGTTTAAATTTAGCAAACGATATTATAATATGGGATGATACTCAGATTGAACCATTAAATAATTTATTAAATAATTTTATTAAAAATGGGATTGTCTATGAAGTTCCATTATATAAAACATATGTTTACGAACATAGAATTTGTAGAATTAATCCATTAATTAACACTAAGTATCAATGGAATGATTCTCAAATAGAATTTTTAAGTAATAATAAAATGAATGCGTTTGGGAATGGAAAATATAATTTTATAGATAAATATTTAGTTAAATGTGATTTTGGTGGGAGGGAACATTTTTTAAAATTTAATGAAGATTATTCTAAATTTACTTCTATTAGAACAAATGATTTCGGTTTAGTAAATGGTTATAAATTATAATTTCTTACACCTTTACATAATTTACCTAAATATAAAAGATTTTTATAATAATATAATATAATATAAAGATATATTTTTAAATTTATACATCGGTAACAATATACATTTATTAACTTCGTGAAAATGCAAAGATTCGTAGAATTATTTGATTGGATTATTACAGATAAATCAGTAAGAGGTTCAAAAAAAGATGATAATGGAATGTGGGTGAGTCAATCACCCAAACCTATTTATTTTACACCGAGTACACGAATTATAGAAGTAGAAGGAGGAGATTCTTATTTAATTAAAAAAGAAAATAGTTGTAAAGCGCTTGGATTGGATAAAAAATCAGAAAAATGGTTGAATGATTTGCCATTTCCAAAAAAATAAATTATTATTATTATTATAATACAAATAATACAAATAATACAAATAATACAAATAATATAAATAATAATTCTTATTTATATTATAAATGGAGATTAATGAAAATATAACTCTTAAATTTAATAACGATAATTTATTACCAAATTCAGTTAATATTGAAGATGATATATGGACTTGTTCCTCAAAAATGAGATATGATATTTATTATTTTTTTAAGGATAAACCGCATTTAAAAATAGCGGAAATTGGTTCTCATAAGGGATATTCTACAAAAATTTTATCAAAAATATTTTCAAAGGTATATGCGGTAGATAATAATAATGAATTTACTAATTTTAATAAAAATTTTAATAAAGAATCTACAAATATAGATTATATAATGTTAGATATATACAAAGATAGTTGGCAAACATTACCAGACGATATTGAGGTATCGTTTATAGACGCAGACCACACTTATAATGGGTGTAAAAGCGATATTTTTAATTCTATAAAACAATTTAAAAAATTAAAATATATTATTTTTGATGATTATGGTGTTTGGTCAGGAGTGAAACAAATTATAAATGAATTAATTGACAAAAAAATATTAATATTTGAAAAATTTATTGGAATTAATGATGTGCCTGGTCCTTCTGGTATTGTAAAAAATACCAATGAAGGAATTATTTGTAGTGTAAATCATTCAATTATTAATAATAATAATAATAATAATAATAATGATGAAAATGAAAATAACAATAATCCTCTTTTATATAATCAAACTATTTTAACAAATAAAACATATACATGGGAAAATTCCAGTATAACATTTTTACATGATTTTCAAATGAACGCGTTTGGAAAAGGATATTATCAGTTTATAAATAAACATACTATTATCGCATTATTCGGCAATAGGCAACACACAATACATTTTAATGATGATTATACTTCATTTGATTCTATTAGGAAAGATGATTCACACCATGTAAATGGGTCTCTTGTTAATAATTCCACGTATAATAATGATGATAATCGTAATATTACTACTTATAATACAAAATATGGATTAGTTACTTTATATAATAATGATTGTTATATTGCACGCGAATTTAAAAAAAATAAATATTGGGATGAAGATACTCTATTAAAACTACAAGACTATATAAATCCTAATCGAAATATTTTAGAAATAGGAGGTCATTGTGGGACATCAACTATTGTTTATTCGTCCTTTTTAAACGATAATCAAAAAATATTTGTATATGAACCACAACATAATATTTATAATTTATTGGTTAAAAATATAAATCAAAATAATTTACAACATAAAATTATACCGAATAATCTAGGGGTATTTTGTTATGAAGGAATTGCGCAAATGAATCAAATCGATATAGATGGAGGCAATGGAGTAGTGTTAAAACGATTTAATGAAGAAAAACACCTTGATTGTAATTTTGGTGGTATTGGATTAGGTGATGGTGGTGAAGAAATTAATTTAATAACAATAGACAAAATGGGATTAGAAGATATTGGATTTATTCATTGTGACGCACAAGGTGCTGAAAATTTCATATTTTCAAAAGGGTTAGAAACTATTAAGAAAAATAGACCTGTTATATATTATGAAGATAATGAAAATTATGGATTATACCTTTATAGTAATGTTTGTAAAACATATCCTAATTATGTTGAAGAAAGTAAATTTAATATTGTAAAATATTGTATTGAACAATTAAATTATTCAAAATTTATTACTAGATTTAATGGAGGCATTGATACGCTATTAATTCCATAATTTATATAATATAGTTTATTTCTTCGTCTATTTTTTGTTCAATAGTTGTTGAATTACTTTTCGGTTGCATTGCTAATAATAAATTGTTATAATTTTCGGTTATTTGAAATAGTAATTGTTTTATTTCATTCATTTCATATTTAATGAGGGAAATATCATTTATCTCATTATTATCACTCGATATTGTCTGCGTTTCTTTATTATCTGTCATTCGTTTTTTCTTTAATAATGAAAGAAAATTATTATTATTGTCGACATCTACATTACTCTTAGTATTACTGTAACTGTTATCATTTTGAGTTGAAATAGTTGAAAATGAAACTTTTTTATTATTATTATTATTTGATGATATATTAATAATTCCTTTATCTTCTAATAATGTTTCATTCTCTATTTTAAGATGTTTAATATTGTTAAATGATTCATTTGTAGATGGAATATTTTGTTTTTGATGGTTCAATGAATTTTGAGTTTTTAATGAATTATCTTTATTTATCCATTGACTTGCTTCTTTTTTATCTTGTATATTTAAAACCATATTCAGTTGATTTTCACGCCAAGCAATTGTTTCTGCCAATTTTTGTTCCATTTCATTGCCAATCGGAACGTCATCAAATTCAGTATTTGGTTTATCAGTAAAATCAATTGTTTCTGGTTTAGGTTTTAAAATTAAACTATCAAATTCTTGTTGTTTAGTAGATAAATTATTTTGAAATTTTGTTTGTTTTTCTAATTTGATTTCTTCAAGTGTAACTGGCATATCACGTCCAGTATTTGTCGATTGTGTAGATTGTGTAGATTGTGTAGATTGTATAAATTGTATAGGTTGTGTATTTTCCTTATATTTATTTATGGTTTGAACCATATTTGAAATAACCTTTTTATTTAACCCAATTAAAGTATCATTTTGGTTTATTTTAGATTCTATTACATTTATTTGATTATCCAAATCATTTTTTATAGTAGTTACATATGTATTTGATATACCATCAAATATTCCATTTTCATTCATTAAACCCCACAGGTAACCTTTATTATCAGTTGTATTAAACAATTCTATTTTTTTTGGCATTTATCTATTATATATTATCTATTATATATTATCTATTATATATTATCTATTATCTATTATTAATTAATAATATATTTTTGTTTTTATTATGATTTTTAATTAAAATACTTTTTTCTGAAACTTTCTACGGTCGCATCTTTTACCCAAGTATTCATAAAATAATCAATTGTATGATTTTCAGTTAACAATTCGATAATTAAATATAATGAATACATCCCACATTCTGTATTACTGCGTTGATGAGATTTATTGTTTTCATAAAAAACAAAATCTTTTATTCCCAATTCTTTTTTCCCTTCTTCAAGTATTCGATCACATAATTTTTTTACTTCTTTTGGTGCTTTATCGCCGTTACTATCAAAAAAGAAAATATAATTATTATTTTTTTGAATATTTATAAAAAGCGATATCCAATGTGAACCATCTTTATAATGTGGATCAGTATTAAATACGATTCCTATTTTTTGTTTGCCGCGACTTAAATGTTTTTTAAGACTAAATTTGCATAATTCTTCCCATACACATTCATTATTTAGCATATGTGTATCAAAATCAATAGGCGAAGGACCAATAAAATCAAAATTTTTATATTCTTTTTCATATTGTTTCATTACACGTTCAATATCTAAACTACTCAACCATTCATTTGGATTCTTTGACCATGATTTTGGCGATTTAGGAGCAAAAGTATAATTCATCAATTCATTATTTACATTACCTTCCATGAACTTTTGTCTTAACCAACATGATTCATTCGCGCAAACATCTTCCAT
>Ga0181563_10006550_pt1 | contig 10431 bp, 18 predicted proteins | sample 011ome_25_FD_133759 | JGI IMG/M metagenome (GOLD analysis project Ga0181563, IMG submission 133759) | Coastal salt marsh microbial communities from the Groves Creek Marsh, Skidaway Island, Georgia - 011512CT metaG (megahit assembly) | ecosystem: Environmental > Aquatic > Marine > Intertidal... | reverse complement strand
GATAACTTGTTCTATACCTAGATTACGCCTTGCATTGTTAAAAGCGCCTTTCCAATCGCTGTTAGCTTCTAGGATCCTTGCTACGTCAAACGCATCATGCGAATGGCCATCGCCTAATTGATCGCCACCGTGATGACTGTAAATAGTGCCATCGTCTAAGACAACAATGCCTGGTGTTTTGGACGTACTATGCGGCGATAAGTATCTGTTCTCACCTTTCTTTATATAGCCGTTACGCTCTAAGATCTCGCCTGCTGTGTAATTCTTATTAAATAGATCTATGATGTCTGCTGTGTCGTTTTTTGTAGGTAGTTCACGTTTTATAGGCTCAGGTTGCCATTTACCCAATACATGCAGCATTGCCTTTTCTTCTACTTCCCAATTTTGCCACAACTCAATTAAGCGCTGTGGCAATAAAGGGATGTCCTCAAAGTTTTGTGGAAGGGGATTAATCCACTCATAAAGGACACCGCTAGGATGTAGGCTAGGTGGCAATAAGTCCTGAACACCTGTGTTCCCTGTAGATCCTCGCAATTCAAAAACGGTGGTAAGGTCGTTGCCGTCTTTATATGTGAGTTTCTTGATGCCGATACGCTCTAGGTTAGGCATCCTGAACAGAAACTTAATACCTTCACGTGATCCGCGCCAACAAGGGTAATCGCTTTTCATCGCTGTAGCATCCATACCTAGATAATCTTGAAATATCTTTATAGAGTCCTCTCTATTGTCTATATCAAGACTACACGTGCTTGATAGATTGTGTATCAAGCCTATGTTTTGTTGTTCTGTAAGTTCGTCAACATTAACGCCCTTAGTGTGCCAATCGCGCGTCTGCGGTCCTTTATGGCCGCTTTTCATCGCTACTAGCTGTAAACCAAGAGCGTTATATTGTTTTGCTGCTTCCTTGATCCCCATCTTGCAGCCTTAAAATGGGATATCGTCTTGTGTAGTCTCCTCAGCTACAGGTTCAGGTTCCGCGATAGTCTCTGTGGACCAATCTTCTGGCCTGTCTACCCATTTAATGATTTCAAACTGCGGTATCTTTGTAGATCCTACAGTGAATTTTTTTGTTTCATTGCCTATGTATTTGACAACGGCAAGCTTGTCAGGATTGTTTGCAGCTTCTTTGTAGATCTCTGCATACAGATCATAGATACCTTGCACAGGACCGTAAGCGTTGGTAGTCCATGAATAAACGCCTTCCATGTGTTCTGTGTTGAAATACAGATCTACAGACATTGCTTTCTTGTAGTCTTCGCCTGGTTGTGGCTCAGGTACGTTATTATTTGCTCGCCATTTGTATTCTGGCGGTGCGCCTGCTTGTACCTTGCCCCATCCTGCTTTGATGTTTTCGTGATCAAATATAAAAGCTGACATAGCTTTTTCTGATACCTCTCCATCGTTATACACCCATTCATCGTTTTGTGGTTTATAAGCAATCCACTTTGCTTGGCTCTCGCCTAATTGCATATCTAACATATTGCACCTCTATTATTAATGAAAAGTAATCTATAAAGACTTATGAAACTCATCTTTAAGATAGTCTAAATTCGCTTCACAGTACGCGTCAAAACCTACAGGATCTTCTCCAAATGCTCTTTTCTCATCAATGTAAGCACCATGCCTTACTTTGCAGAAATTAAAGAACTTATCTGTTTTGAACTCAGCATTAAAAAGATTGCTAACAATAACTTTGATGTCTTGTTGTCGCAATCTTGCAAGGCCCTTAATGTCTTTGTGTAGCGTCTCATCAACGTAAAGTTGTGATAATTTTCGCATCTTTTTTGTGTCCATAAATATTTAAAATAATTACTTATAAGTGTTGCAACTTACATGTAATTAATCTAATATTCAAATAACAAATGACAACATTTAACAACAACAAGGAGAAAAAAATGGATACAGGTAGAATTTACAACATATTAAAAATAGATATGCACAAGGTTGAAAGAACTTTGAATCACTACAAAAACACATGGTACGGACAGGATTTTTTTAGGCACGTCAAAAAAGAATATGTTCTTGAAAGTTTAAAAAACAATCACGGTTTAAATGAGAATGAACAACATCTTGTTTACAACACTGCAATAAATTTAAAACAATGGAACAAAGAGCAGGCTTAACGCCTGCTCTTTGCGTTTAACAACAAGGGGATAATATGAGAAGAACACCTAAACAAAAACAAGATTTCCTGTTGGCTATCGTTTGCTACACCATCTTAGGCGTAGTAATGATAGCTAACGTTTTTTTATATGCGATTAATTTTTAATAAGGAGAAAACTATGAATAAGTGCATAAAACCATACGTTATCGGTACAGGCGTTAGAGAAGTACCAACAAATCAGATCTTAGAGATCCGCAAAAACAAAGACGGCTATACTGAGATCTGGACTAAACCTATCATCAGCACAACCTCAGTTAGAGAGTTGCAAGATGAGTTAGCGAGGGTGAAATATGGTAGGTAAATTAACAAAAGATAACATGATGTCTTGTTCTATCCTGGCTACGGCCGCAGGTGAGAATCCTTATAAGACTGCGAATGAATGTTTAGCAGATCTTATTAAGGCTGATGCAGGTGAGAACATACGTCAGGAACAAACGGCAATCATGTCTAGAGGTGACGCTTTAGAAAGTGTGTTGCTTGAGACTGCTTGTAGAGAGTTAGGAATAGGCACATTCGATGTAGATATTGTAGATCCTGTCAGACATGCTGATATACCCTTACAAGGATCCTTAGATGGTAATTGCCACGTCTTAAGACCAGATGGCATAACTATCAAAGAGGATGTTGATAAAGGGATCTATGTAATGACTGAAAGCAAAGAAATATGGCTGAACGGTGAAGGCGTACTAGAGTGCAAACTAACTTCTGCTTATCCTGAAGATGTACCACCGCTATGGCGTGGTCCTATGCAATTGCAGGGTTTGATGGATATCAAGCAGGCTAGTTATGGGATCCTAGTGGTATGTTATCAAAGTATTTATTGGCGTTACTTTGTCTACCCACGCGATGAAGCAATGGTAGAGCGTATACATAACCTAGTTATTGATATGGACCGCAGGATTAAAGAGAAAGATTACTTTCCCCCTGTCAGTTCTAAAGACGCAGCTATGTTACATCCTGAGCCAGAAGAAGATATTGTAGATCTACCAGAAGAATCTTTAGACTACATAGATCTTTATAAGCAAGCTGACGCTGCTATTAAACAATGGACAGAAGTTAAGAAGGATGCGGAGTTAAAACTAATGGATCAACTTAGCAACGCTAAGAAAGGATCTATAACGCGCGGAGAGCATGAAAAAACGACTTATATAGTCAATTGGGGATCTCGCACGTATAAACCTCAACCTGAACGCGTAGTGCCTGCTAAAGAGGGTTATACCGCGCGTAACAAGACTATAAGCATCAAAGAGGTACAACATGAAGATAACTAATGAACCTATCAAAAAGACTAAGTATGATGAGTACGTCAGGCTTATATCTTTAGGAAGTACGTTAACAGATGTAGATCCTAAGATCTGTGAAGGCATACGCCAACGCTGCTATCAAAAGAATGTAGACGTTGTGACTAAACGCCAGGACAATGGTTTGTATTCTTTAGGATCTAAAGCGGAGTAACCTTTTGGGGCAATGTATGATCATCAGCAGTTTCCAACAAATGCGCGTTATATATTGCCCTTCTTCCCACCTGCTGCGCATATCTGCTATCAAGTAGATTAATCGCAGCACCTTCCCAATTACCGTCTTTAAGATCTCGCAACATATTTTGAAAGTTTGATATTGCAGGTACGCCCATATTAAATGCAAGATCCATCATTACCAATTGCGCTCTAGGCGGTAAGTTTGCAACCCAATCCCATCTAGCTAACAGTTCTTCTTGCACTATTGCTATATCATTCATCAAAAGGACGTTTGCTTCTTCTTCTGTTATGCCCCTGTCATCCAGGTTGCGGCCTATACCGATAGTTAGTTTGCCAGAGGTGCAATGGTAGGGTTTGAGCCGCAACCCTTCAAACTCTATAAGATGTGCTTTTAGTTCGTTAATCATCTTTGCTTTGTGAAGCGCCAAAATAAAAAGAAATGATGGCTGACGCTAAACCGCCTAAATATCCTAATACTAGATTTATTAAAGCTTCTGAGTTTTGTTCTGGCGGCTGTAGTGTTACTAAGAATATGTAACCTAAGAAACCGCAAATAACTAAGATCCCTACAATTCTTGTGGTCCAATCTGTGCTAAATGAAGATCTAGCATTTTGTATGTCTGCTGTTTCTAGCTTGTAGAGATCTACATCAAGCTCTTTCATCTTTACTTCGAACTCATTGTCTAGTTTCTTTAATTCTGCAAGTTGCTCAGGCGTGGCGTTCTGCACAGCTTTTTCAACATCTTTTGGAGTGTTCTTGCATCCCAACGCCTGAGAAACCATATTCATTGCTTGCCCTGCAAGAGGTCCACCCAATGCAGTGCCTATAGTAGGTGCTACTGCGCCTACAACTGACTTTAGTAATTCTTTCATGCGTTAATTTGTAAGTTGCGTTTTTGAGATGTCAATTACTAAGATCCTTGCTTTATTGTTATGGTGTTAGTGCCACCACCGTTAACTCTTACGTTGTTTTGTACTTCATTTTGCAAAAGATTTAACGTATACGCGCTTGCGCCGTCTAATTCTATTTTATAACTATCTCCTACAGATCTTATAAGCGTCACCTTTTGCCCTGTGATGATTGTTGTTATCTGAGTGTCTTTATCCTGCCCTAGTTCTGTTCCTGTGACTTTGATACTTGTAGCAACCTGGTCCAACTTATCTTCTTCTTTAGCTATGTCTAATGCGTCTAGAGTTGCTAATAAATCAGACATAAATTCTTGCGCTAAGTAGTCTATATCTAATTCGCTAAATTCTAGATCTGCTTCATTGTCCAGGTAGTTTTCTGACAAATAGTCAATTTCTAGATCTGCAAAATCAAGATAATCTGCTGTGTTTTGTTCTTGCGTTTGTTCTTGCAGATCTTGTTGTTGTCTTGGAGGATTAACAATAAGCATATTATCTATAAAGTCTAAAGTTAGATCTAATATGACAGGCTTAGTTGGCTCTTTTTCATACATAGTTGCTACTGTTGCTTGGAAGGGTTTATTTAAGATAACTGTACCCATAGCTGTTGTAACGCTAATCTCACCACTGCTGCTGCCGTCTGTTTGTGGCAACAGTATGACCATCGTGCGTTGTAATTCATCAACGGTTACAGATAGCGATGTACCTCTTATGCCTATTGTGGCGCTGTTAGTTTTAAGCTTGATTCTTTTTTTAGGTATCTTGCCTAATTTACTACTAACAAATCTTGCAGTGCCTTTTGCAAAGGTTAGTGCCATTTGTGATTTTTCTGGATCTGGATCAAAGACAAACTCGTCTATGACTATCTTTGAGTTTTCTGTGAGTCTGATTTGAGTATCATCAATAAAACGTATACCCATGCGGCCTTTTGCAGTTTCTACGTTGTCATAAGATACAACGTTAAAATCTACTGTGGCTTGATAGGGTTTATCTCTTACAACTCTAGCAACGCCATTAACTTCGTTTATAGATCCTATATTAAGGACAGCTTGTACTTGTGCCTGAATCATTTTGGATGACACAGACAGAAGAAGTGCTAGTACCAGAACTGATAATTTTGAGCCAATCATTATCTAAAGTAGATTGTTGTTGTATGTTAAAGCTTCTGTTAGATCCTGTATGGTCAAGGTAAAAATAACCCCCTGCATAACCATCGCCGTCGTAAGTCACTGTATTATCTGATCCATCAATATCCATATAGTTTGTAGCGCTATCTACATCTATAGCGGCTGTAATGGTGTTGCTAGATCCATTAATAATCCAATCTAAATCTAAATTACTTGCTATAGCTGTTGTGGCCTGATTAAGCGTAAATGTATTGCTAGATCCTGTAACATCAACATTGATATTGCTAGAGTCTGCACCGTAAGTATTAGTATTATCAGTGTTCATGTTGAAGGTATTGCTATCACCGTCAAACTCAAAGAACCCTGTATAAGAATCAGCAGTAATATCACCTAAAAATTTATTGCTATCACCTATTTGATTAATATCTAACGTTAAACCTGTGCCTACTAGATCTAGATCTGTCATGCTTCCTGCTACTGCATCAGATCCACCTATGATGTTGCCAGATCCTAGTTGTTCTAGATCTATGTTGCTGTTACTAGCACCACTGCTTTGATCTATATAGATCTCATTATCTGCGGACCATAAAGGTGCAGATATCAGTAACATAAGTAGTATTTTTTTCATTCTTTTATACTCCAATAGTTTTTTTCTACACCCTCTTTTATTGTTTGTAATACTGCGGTTTCTATGGCTATTTGTAAAGCAATAGACATAGGTTCATTTGCTACAGATCCACCCTCTATCTCAACTAATTCTGTTTGATCTGTAATAAATCTAAAAACGTCATTGTCCAGGCTTGCAGACAATACGGTTTTTGTTACCAATGTTTCTATAAGTACGCGTCCTGTACTTACAGATACGGTCCTTAGACTAACTGTTATTTGATCGCGTCTAATTTGTCTGCTTGCGCCTATACCTAGATACCTAGCTGCGCTGCCGCCACTTTCTATGTTGGCTTCATAGGACAATACGCCACCTGTCATAATCATATCGCCAAACTTCAATGGTAGTAGCTTTTGTTCTTCATCAAAGGTTTCCCTGGTAGATCTTATAAGCTGTCTTTCCTTTGTAACTGCGTCTAAAGATACACGTTCAACAACTTCAAAGAAGTTTGAGTGCTTTAATGCGCGTATCAAATAAGCGTGTGGCGCTTGTGTTATAGCACTGCTGAACGTTGCATATTTAGAGTTAGATCTTCTTTGTCCTGTTTCGTCTCTAAAAGCGTCAGCATATACGGCTATGACAGGCTTTCTTGTAGGTGTCGCATAACTGGCCAGATCTGTATGCAGTGTGCGCGGCATTGCATCTTCTACATACTCAAACGGTGGTATGTTATTTTCTATAGGATCTATCATCAAGGTACAGCTAGAAAGTAAAACCGCCAATAGGCACAATGACTTCTGTAACATTGCCTTCCTCATCAGTTATTGTAACGCGCACTTCATCTTCTGTAATTTGATATTCTATGGTGTTGCCGTCTAATTCCATAGATCCGCTCTTATTTGGGTTTTCTCCGAACAAGGCATCTTCTACCTGGCGCGCTATATTGGCATAGATCCTAGAAGTTAAGTTGCGCATAAATCTAGCTTCTACAGTGTTGTTTTGTTCGCGCTCAATTTCGTCCTGTAGAGCCTGTATTTCTTCCAATAATGACTTCTTACGGCTGTATTGTTGCTGTTCTATAGTCAGATAATGGCTTGATGTGTTTTCGCCGTTAAATGACGGTGATTTGAATTCATGCACCATTTCATCTGCCTGAATCTGCTGTACTACGACCACAAACAGGACTGCTACTAAACCTAAAATAACAATAAAATGATCGTAGTTTTGCATCAATCGCGCCTTACATCGCCCCTGGTAGGATCTGATTTAGATATCTTGGTTTGATCTATAAGATTAGGTACTCCAAGGATAGTTTTAATCATAGTGTCCTGGCGTATGATTTCATTATCTAAAGATCTTACGCGGTCTATTAGTGCAACGAGGATCCCATGCTGTGCATCTAGTTTAGATCCTAAACGTTCCTCTATGTTGTCCAGGCTTTCTTGTACTTTATCATCCACAGTGTCTAGTCGTTCTGATAGGTTATCAACAATCTTAAATACTAATTTATATACAAAGAATCCTACGGCTATTAGTGCGGCCGTAGGTACGCCCAATTCTGAGACTAATAGGATTGCATCATCCATTACTTAGTTTCTTTCTTCTTTTCTTCTTTCTCTTTTTCTTCTTCTCTAAAAAAAGCTTTTCTAACTTCTGCTAGTGCTTGATAGTAAGATAGTGGCATTTTATATTTCATTGCTTTACCTAATTTTTGTTGGATCAAATAAACCTTTTTCTATAAGTATAGTTCTGTTTTTTTCATGTTCAGCAGCAACATCATCTTTTGACTGGCCGTAATACGCTACTGCTAAATGGTTGTCTATCAATGCCTGATTGACGTTTACACCGTCAATCCAGATAGTGCCTAAGACTCTGCCAAACTTACCTCTAGAATCTTTTAACTCTGTTTTTATAACAATCTTTTTGCCGTTTTCTATTGAGTCTTTTAAAAAATCCTTAGCCAATAATCCTCTAGCTTTTTCGTCAAGGTTTCTAGTGCGGCTCTCAGGGGTATCAATAGCAAATAGCCTGACAGAAGAACTAAAGTGAATATCAAAACCAAGAGATATACGACAGACCAAAGAATCTCCATCAATGATTCTTTCCACTTCGCAAGCATACTCATACATCAGATATATCTAGTTGCTATAAGTGCAGTGATTAGTACAGGGTATATACCCCATATAATCGTTTCTAAGCGCTTAAATTTGGCAGATCCTTCGTCTAGCCTATCTTCAATATATTTAAGGCGTATGCCGTTTTCTCGTTGATACGCTTCTAATTTGCTTATTGTGTCAGTTGAGTTTTCCATTAGATCTTAGTAGATCCATTAGTTGTTTTTGTTCTAAATCAAAATGTCGCACCTTAGTTTCATACTCTGCAACTTGTGGCGCTAATTGTTCAATCTGGCTTTGTAGCCTTTGCATAATAGTAGCTATTTTGTATTGCTCCTCATCTAAAGTTTCTGTATTCACTACACTGCCATCAGGTAGGTTTATGTCAAAGGCTTGCTTTTGAATAACGCTTTGATTTTGTTCCAGGCTTTTTTTATCTTCTCTTTTATTTTCTTCATTTTTATTTTCCATTTTGCACTCCTAATTAAAATTATGATCCTATAGTCTTGGTAACTGATGTAGGTGTTATCTTTTCAGCTATCTGAGCATCTAAACTTGCTTTTAAACCTGTAACTTCGTCAGCTCCTAAAGCTGCTTCAACCCAACCTTGAACGTCAGAGCTTGTTAAGTCTGCAAAGGCTATGAAGCTTGAGATATCATCAGTATCTAAACCTTCTGCCCCATAAACTGTAGCAGTCTGTGGATTACCATCCGAATCGTTGTTAGCATCATCTGTTGCTGTTAGTCTCCAATGTACGTTATACACGACATCACTATTACTGTCTTTAGTTGGGTAAGTGTCGACAGTACTCACATCCCATGCATAATTAATTGCCATTTTTTATTCTCCTTTGAGGGTTTGTATTTCAGTCTTTAACTGTTCTATTTGTTCTTGTTGTTCTTGGATTGCTTTAAGAAGATACGGAGTAAGTTTTCCATAATCTATTGACCAAGGTGTAGTATGACCTTGTACATCTTTTTCATCACTACCAACTGTTACTACATTTGGTATATGTTCGTGTAATTCTTGTGCTATCAAACCTACATCATGTCTGCTGTCAGTTTTCCAATCAAACTCTCTTACTTGAAGATTTTTTATAAGATTTAATTGACTAGAAGCATCTACAATATTTTCTTTTAATTTTCTATCAGAACTGGTGTTATACTGTACTGCTGCACCTAAAGCGGTAATAGAACCTATTGTATCGCTTTGTCTTTGGAACTCCATAAACTTAGAACCATCACCAACATCTGCATCACCACTAAACTGAAGTTGTGCTAAAGGAGCTGTAGAAGATGTAATTGTACCTCCAGAATTTTCAACATATAAAGCAGTCTCCCCCGCTACAAGTTGTAAAACATTAAAAGCTCTATTGCCTGAAGAGGTTGTGTTAATCATTACCTGACCACCAGAACCAATACGCATTCTTTCTGTATTATTGGTATAGAAGTTCATATACCCGTTTTCTCTTAACCTTATAGAAGCATTAGCACCACCATCTAAAACACCTATCGACATTCCGTCAGACGATGTTGCACCTCCGTCTTCTTGTGTTATATGAAGATATGCGTTTGAAGTTGCGTCTGGTTGGTGTAAATGTAATACTGATGCACCTGCTGCATAAGCAGAAGAAGAGCCTATCTGAACTGTACCATTTGAATCAATACGCATTCTTTCGGCTGTTGCACTACCTGATGTTCTTGTAGAAAAAGACAAACCACCGTCATCTTTATTTGTTGTGTCTGAACCTGCAAAACCTGTTATTAAAGCAATATCAGTATTATTCCATCTCCAAACTAAATGAGATACTGTGTCTCCTGCTGAAGATACATCTGCATCTAATATAATCATAGGAGCATCATTACCATCACAACCTAATCTTAAATCAGGAGCAGTTGAAGCATGATTAATATCTACTGTTCTAGTTGGACTTCCAGTTCCTATTCCAATTCTTTCAGAACTATCAATAGTTATAGCAGTTGCATTAGAATTATCAACAATCCCCGGAGTGCTTGAGAGTTCTACTGGTATTTT